>WNGJ01000221.1_pt1 | contig 98172 bp, 84 predicted proteins | sample 5400611 | NCBI WGS metagenome assembly WNGJ01 (sample SAMN13153375, study PRJNA577476) | soil metagenome | isolation source: 40 cm soil or saprolite under Garry oak tree replicate 1 | place: USA:California | collected 2016-06-15 | reverse complement strand
CTCCAGGGCGATGAGACTCCGCGGTATCTTTGCAAATGCTTGTTTCAGCGCTTCCGGTGTCGTGGCCACTTTCTGTTCCAGAAGGATTCTCCCCGCTTCATCCAAAACACAGTAGAACGACCAGCGATCTCCCAGATCCGCACCGATCGTCAGCTCTTGCTCTGTAATCGACCGGCAGGACGATCTTAAGAGTTGGGTGGTCGTGTTAAGGCGTCTTGTTGAGGATAAGCGCATCCGAAAAATCTTCGCATTTGCGAACAATCACTACGCCTTATGCCGACGTCGGCAGACCCCCGAATTATGCCGAATTGAGCCTTGTGACCAACCTTGTTCCTCTCGATAGCTGGCTGTCGTAGCCCAGCGATGCTTGATTGAATCGGCATAATCCCACGGAGGCAGGGCATCAGGACATGCCTAGAATCTATACTGAGAGAGTGAAAGCAGTTCCTTGGTTGATGTGAGCAGCGGTTGGTCAAGAAGAGAGGCTCGCTGTATGAAATTCGGATTGGTGGCCCTGTTCCTTGTATTCTTCCTGCCAAATGTTTCAGAACCATCTACGTCTAGTTCGCGCGCCACATGCAAAAAGACAGAGCTCTTCAAGGCGCAACACATCGTTGCCTGGTCTATTTCATCTCGTGCGCGGGGATTTTTCTACAAATCGGGCCTGGCTATCGATGCGGACGGCGCATTCCGAGCCTATCATCCTAACGATCGACTCGGACTTGATTCGTTGGCCCACGCGGGGCACCGGGGAGACTGGTGGGCACTGGTCACAAATAACGGAAAAAGGAGCGGACGCCCCGTGGTACAGGGGAAGTCGGATCCGGCTCCGGGATATTATGTGTCTACGACTGCTCTCTATGACCCCCGACAATCCCAATACTCGAGATCCGCATAGGTATGTGGACTCGGCAACGATCCCGTATATTGTGCTGCATCCCAAAGCTCTAAATCATGCTCGGCTCGGTGATTTCGCAACTGTCGTGAATTTTCAGAACGGGAAGATTTCTGCGGCCATTGTGGCGGACGAAAGTGCGCCAGACCTTCCCGTCGGTGAAGGCTCAATCGCCCTAGCTGAAGCATTGGGCATTGACTCCAGTCCGCGATATGGTGGGAAGGATGGAGCCGTTGCTTATCTTATCTATCCTGGTTCTGGAAACAGCAGGCCAAGGCCACTCAAAGAGATAGTCGCCAACTCGAAGCAGCTTTTTGAAGCGTGGGGTGGCTTAGCCAGACTGAACGCGTGTTTGGCGGACTAGTAGCCCGGGTTAAAGCCTCCCTTTCGGCCTGCAGGACCGTCCAGAGAAGCGAATGGGATTATGCCGACTTAATCAAGCATCAGTGCGCGTGAAAAGCCAGGAATGGAGGGGGAAACCGTGTTGACGACACGAGAGGATTCGGCATAATCCGCGACACGGCATAATACGCAGGACACGCGCCGGATACAGTGAAATCTTTCTGGCAACTGTGGAACGAACGGCGCTAGACTAGAAATCCCTCCTGGCACGCATGGTATTATCCGCGCATGTTCGCTAAGGCGTGGGTGTGGCTGCTCTGCATCTTTCTTAGCGCTTGCAACAAAGCGCCAACTCTGATCGTAATTCACACCACTCAGTCATGGATGGGACATAGTGATCCCAGAACAACATCATGGGTTCGCGTGGAAAGAAAGAATGGGAAATATGTCGCCCAGAACCTGGACGCTGAGAATAGGGAAATTCCTGACGAGCAGGTGACGGCGTTCCTAGCTGCCCTGGATGCCCGCACCGAGGGGTCCGTATCCTTCTCCAACCTCGGCATTACGCAGACTTGGCTGGATCAAAATGCCGAGCCCGCGTTCGGCGAGTACTTCAACGGCCGAACGAGATGCATTGCCCCGTCACAACGAGAGTTGTTCATTAGCCGTTTTCGAAACGCCAGCGCAATCGGAAAAGCAGTTGGCGCGTACTTTGAATCGTCCTGGACGGATGATTTTCCGTGGACGCATGTGGAGATTTACGAGCGCGCTCGCGGTCGGGTGATCCTTTTGGAATCCTCACAGCTGCACGCTTTTATGATTCCTTGGACAATCATTGAAAATGGACGCGGTCGCCTTTCCTTCAACGCAAACATCAGTCGAACGCTCAACGCGTTCTTGGCTGAGAACGCAGTGCTGAAGCAAAGAATCGCCGGGACCGATTTTAGGCGGGGGCTGTCCGAATCTCTGTACAAACAGATGTGTCCGGCCTGGCGAAAGCTGGACCGAAACCCGGGCTCATGGAGACTGTACGGAGAGTACTTAAGATGGTACCCACCCAATCCTGGCTGTGAGCCGCCGCCCTTCGATTCGTGCTATTTGCCCGGGAACCTACAGTAAGGCCCCATGACCCTAAAAAAAAAGGCGGTTTCCACTGTGCGACGGTCAAGCTGTTCATGGACTTGTGGAAAGATAAAAAGTAAACTGAGTTCCCGATTCTCCTAGCATACAAATTCCCGCTTCCGAGTTCATCATGTCGATCAGCAAGTGCATTGTCCGTTTGAAGGACAGCCACAATACCGAACACAGCGTCGAAGTTTACGCAGAATCGCTGTACGAAGCTGTCCTTCGCGGATTGCATCGCTTGCAGGATATTGGGCGGGAATCCAACGGAAATGAAACAATACAGCGAGTTGAGGTAGAGATTCACCAGGAACCTACCCGGCACATAGTCGATGTCCCGAAACTGTTGAAGTGGATTCAAGAAGACTCCGGGTATCCGGCGCAACAAACTCGTCCCAATCTCAATCCCAACGTTAGACCAGAGGGCGGAAAATCTCGACGAGCCAAGCGAGCAAGTCCGCTCATTCGGTGGAACTACAATTTCGAACCGGCATCACCGGCATCCGCACCCGCGGCATAGCACCAAAATATTCACTCGGCCAAAATCTTTCTGACAGCGCTCGCCGGCGCCGCCGATGTCGTCATCCTTGGTGAGATCGGCGGGACAAGCAATGGCCGCGCGATCCGAGCGCGTGGATTTGCTTGGCAACATCTTCCACGAGTTCGCGACGGCGCGCCACCAGGCAAACCTCGGCACCGTGCGTGGCCATCGAGAGAGCAATCGCCTTTCCGATGCCCTGCTTGCGCCTGTGACCACGGCAATTTGACCATTGAGACTCTCCATGAGTTTTGTTGTGGCCTCCGCCCGCTTGTCGCCAAAACTGCAGCTGGGAGAATCCTTTTGGTGCCACTCGCCGTCGCATTGCGAAGCAGTCTTTCACTCAGTCGACTGGTTTGACGTCTTCCATTAGAGAGAAGAAGCCTTCCGCGAGCGTGGGATGAATATAGATGGCGCCCTTCAAGAGCGTGTAGGGCTGCTTCGCGAGCATGAGAGTGCTGAGGATTTGCACCAGTTCGCCACCTTCGGAGGCGAGGACGGAGGCGCCGAGAACGCGGTCGTTCGAAGCGTCAACAACGAGCTTCATCAGACCGGCGGTTTCGCCGCGTTCGATGGCGCGCGCTACGTAGGTCATCGGGCATCGGCCGATTTTTAATTTGAAACCTTTGGCGCGAGCTTCTTTCTCGGTCATGCCGACGCCGCCAAGTTGCGGATCGGTGAAAACGCAGGACGGAACGAGCCGATTTTCAATCGAAAGATTCTTTCCTTCCACCAAATTGCCGTAGACAATCTGGAAATCGTTGTAAGAGATGTGCGTGAAAGCCGGGCCACCCTTGCCATCGCCGAGGGCCCAGACGCCGGAAATATTTGTCTCAAGCCGGCCGTTCACTTTGATGTAGCCACTCTGGTCGGTTGCGATGCCGGCCTTGTCGAGACCGAGATCGTTCGTGTTTGGACGGCGGCCGGTAGCGACCAGGAGGTGCGAGCCAGTGACGCTCGATGGGCCTGCAGGCGATACCAATGACAGCGTGAGGGAGCCGTTTTTGCTTTCGACGCCAGTTGTGCGAGTGTTGAGCAGGAATCGAATTCCTTCGGCTTCGAGGGCTCTCTGCAGCTCAGCGGCAGTCTCCGGATCTTCACGTGAAATAATTTGTTTGCCGGTGTGAATAACGGTGACGCGGCTGCCGAAGCGGCGAAACATTTGACCGAATTCCATGCCGATGTAGCCGCCTCCGAGAATGAGAACGTGCTCTGGAAGAACCGTGAGCTGCATCGCGGTTTCGTTGGTGAGATGCGGAACTGTTTCGATTCCCGGAATCGCGGGAATGCTCGGGCGCCCGCCGGTGTTGATGAAAATCTTTTCGCTTTCGAGCAGTTCGTCGCCGACGTGGAGTTGATGGGAACCGACAAAACGGGCTTGGTCACGGTAGAGACGAAGGTTGGGTCGCTTGTCGACCTGCTTCTGCTGACCGCCGCGAAAGCTGAGAACGACTTCGTCTTTTTGGGCAACAATCTTGGAAAGATCAGCGTTGACATTCGACGCGTTGACGCCCCAGCGCGAGGCGTTTCGCGCATAGTGAGCGACTTGCGCGCGGTGGACCATCGTCTTGGTGGGCGTGCAGCCAACATTGATGCACGTGCCGCCCAGATGCTTTTTCTCGATGAGCGCGACGGACCATCCCAAGTCGGCGAGCCGATAAGCCAGAGGATTGCCGGCCTGGCCGGAGCCGATGATGATGGCATCGTATTTCATGCGGATGGCCCTCCGGAGTGATCCCAAAAGATACTATGGGATATTGAAGGATGGTATGAGGATTGATGATACCTTCTAAAACGATGATCCTCGCGGCTACCAAGGGACTTCTCGGGGCTAAAGCGATGGAGGAAAGAGAGATGAAAAGAACGCTTGTGGTTCGGCGAACTGTAACTAATTGAATAGAAATATACTTAGCGACATAGAAGCACTATATACTTGCATCTACACGACACAATTGACTTGTAGTTGCACAGCATTATACACTTGTATTTATACGACACAATTGACTTGCAACTACACGGCAGTAAATACTTGTGTTTACGCATCACAATAAACTTGTAGTGACTCACGAAGGATGGGAGGCTTCATGTCCTCGCCAAATGAAAAGCTGGCTGAATCCCTCGACGAACTCAAGGCACTCCAGCAAGGCAACCGACGGGTGTTCCGTTCCGACGACCTGAGCCGGGTTCACCGCGAACGCCTGGTGGAGAACGGTTTCTTGCAAGAAGTCATGAAGGGCTGGCTGATCTCTTCCAGCCCCGACTCACAGGCCGGCGAGAGCACCCCGTGGCACGCGTCGTTCTGGGAATTCTGCGCACGCTACTGCGACGAGCGCTTTGGCGAACAATGGCACCTGTCGCCGGAGCAGTCCCTTTTTTTGCACGGCGAGAGAACGGTGATCCCGGATCAACTGGTTGTACACAGTCCGAAAGCGACGAATAACGACGTTCAGCTTCTGTTCGGCACAACGCTTTACGATCTGAAAGTTGCGGACATGCCCGCGACCGCGGCTCTCATGGTGAAGGACGGATTGCGTCTGTTTACGCCGCCGGCGGCGTTGGTACGCGTGCCGGAATCATTCTTTCAGCTGTATCCCATTGAGACGCAAGTGGTGATGGCGAGCCTTGGTGACGTCTCGGACGTGCTTCGGCTGCTCCTGAACGGCGGGCATTCCGCGAAAGCCGGTTATCTTGCCAAAGCCTTCCGCCAAACCGGGCGCGGCGACCTCGCGGACGAGATTCTCCGTGCCATGAAGGGCGCCGGATACGACGTACGAGAGAGCAGCCCATTTGAAGCCGGACACATATTCAAGAGGCCGCCCCGTCCCACCGCCCCCATCGCGGCTCGCATTGAGATGCTCTGGGAATCGATGCGTGGCAAGGTCCTCGCGGTATTCCCCAAAGCGCCGGGACTTCCGACAGACAATGAAGCGTATCTTCGCTACGTCAACGAAATCTATCGAACCGATGCTTACCACTCGTTGTCCATTGAAGGCTACTCCGTCACGCCTGCCCTGGTTGAGAGAGTGCGGCAGGGCGGCTGGGACCCCGAGCATGACGCCGGCGATCGCAGAAATCGCGACGCCCTTGCGGCGCGGGGATACTGGCAAGCGTTCCAGCTGGTGAAAAAAGGAGTAGAGAAAGTGATCGCGGGTGAGAACGCCGCCGCGCTGGCGCGCACTGTGCACAACGACTGGTATCGCGAATTATTCCAGCCCTGCGTCACAGCCGGCTTGATGGAAGCCGGGGTATTGGCCGGATACAGGAACATACCCGTGTATCTGCGCGGGTCGCGCTACATTCCCCCGAGGTGGGAGGCGGTGCGCGACGCCATGCCGACGTTCTTCGACCTTCTGGAAAAAGAACCCGAGCCTTCGGTGCGCGCGGTGTTGGGACACTGGCTTTTCGGTTACATTCACCCGTACCCGGATGGGAACGGCCGCATGGCGCGCTTTCTGATGAACGTTATGCTGGCTTCGGGCGGCTATCCTTGGACGGTGATTCGCATCAGGGATCGCAAGTCTTATCTGAGCGCCATGGACCGCGCCAGCATCGAAATGGACATCCATCCGTTCGCAGCCTTTATCGTCCGCCGCGTGCAATGGCGCCTTGAGCAGCACGACCTGACATTTCTCGCGCCCCAGGAGGCTTTTGTTCCCGAGCGCGACATTGTCTTTTTCTACGGGCACGATGGCGAAGCGTGGGTGCGGTGCGCCATCAGCAGGGAAGCCCTGGACGATCACTTCCATGGGGAAGGTAAGGATAAACTCGAGGTATTCAAAGCGAACCGCCAGGCCATCGAGCAGGAGGTACGCCGGAAATATATTGCCGGAGACACCGAAGTGGATGGGTCTATTCTCATTCGCTCGGACGATCTACCTGAGTGACGCGTCTATCAGGTGGAGGCGTCTCGACTTCTTAGGCCGCTTTCTGATTCTCGCGGCTAACTGGGGCCATATTCATAACTGGCCGGCGGATATCTGCAAGGCGCACTACGGCCAGTTCCCAGCAATGCTGAAGCATGTAGAGGCTTGCGACCACGAAGGCAATCGTGGCAAAGCCCAGCGCGAAGAGGGCGAACACTGCGAGCAGTTCCTGAACGAAGTAAAGTTGGGACATCACAATGACTGCCAGGAACGCCCAGAGCCATAGGCGACCGTTATCCTTGAGCTTGGTTTGCACTGCAGCCTCCTGATTGGCGCGGCCCCGGCGGTTTGCCGCCAATTTCCGTTACAATAGCTATATTGTTCGACAACGGTGTGCACTCTCTCGCGTTCGGGGCGCAGGAACAATGCACTGAGAATGAACTGTGGATGGACCGGAGGTGAACCGAGACCGAGAGCATCCCGTCTAATCTTTAACGCAGGTCACTCAGCGATGCCGGCGGCGCCCAAGCATTTCCCCGACGAAGAGTTTGTCGCGAACAAGGCGGCGAAGTTCGTCCCAGCGATGGAGGCATTGGTTGGTGCAAGTCCGGATCGCTTTCGCTTTTGCCTGGTTCTTCACATCGTCCTTGGCTACGCGCTTTTTCTGTCCGCTGTCTTCGCCGCACTCCTCCTGAGCTTGCTGGCGGTTATCGCTGCGCTTGCGGCGCGCGCCATCTGGGTGGCAGGCTTGGCCCTCGGTTCGTTCGCCAGCGGCATCGCGCTACTGCAGAGCCTACATGTTGTGATCCCCCCTCCCAAAGGAATTCCGCTCGCTCGCGAAGACGCGCCTCTACTGCACGAAATCGTCCATCAACTCGCTGGGCAAATGGAAGCGCCACAAATTGACGCGATTCTCCTTATCCCTGAAGCAAACGCGTCCATCTCCAGTCGTTACGTCAACGGGCTCTTCGGTCAGACTTCCACGACGCTTAGGCTCGGTCTGCCGCTTCTGCACCTACTTTCACCAGCCGAGTTCCGTGCTCTGCTCCACCATGAATTTGCACATTCTTCAGGTGGCCATGGGCATTCCGGAATCTGGACGACGCGCGTTTGGGAAAGCTGGAGCCAGCTCCCGCTCCTCGATGAGGAAATGGGATTTTCCGCGCGGCTGATTCTGCCACCGGTATATCGCTGGTTTATGCCGAAGCTATCGGCGTATAGCGCGGTCCTGTCTCGCGTTCATGAGTTTGCTGCGGATCACCAGGCGCTCACGCACACCCCGGACTCAAGGCCGGATCTGATGCTAATCCGAATCGGACTTGCGGGGCAGTTCATGGCTAAACGGTTTTGGCCAGAGATCTGGAAAGACAGCCGTAATCTGCCGCGCACACCTTCCGTCGTATTTTCGCGATTGCCAGAATGTGCCACAGGCGTCTCTAGTTCTGACATTCACGAATGGATCGAGATCGAGCTTGCGCAGAAATCAAATCCTTTGGAATCTCATCCTGACACAAACACCCGGCTGAAGGCGATGGGATCCACCGTCGATTCGGAAGAATGGACGCGAACCGTCGTAGAGTCCGGATTTGTTCCGGAGGCCACGGCCGCCTCCGAGTACTTCGGCACTTCCTTGCCTCGATATGAGCAATTGCTCACGGAACAATGGGCACGGGGCTCTTTCCTTATTTGGGAAGACGCATTCCATCAGTTTGACCGAACTCGTAAACGTCTGGCGGAATTGCGGGAGCGTGAAAAAACCGAGAAGCTCAACGCCGAGCAACAGATCGAGTCCTCAATGTGTGTATGGAATCTCGACGGTCCCGCGGCTGCCGAACATCTCTTGATGGCTACCTATAAGGCAGTGCCGGACAATCCGGAGGCCGCTTTTGCGCTTGGTCGTTGCCTGCTGGCGCAGGACAAGGAAAGCGGCGTTCTCTTCATGGAGCGCGTCATCGGCCGAGTTTCGTCTAACCTCCGTTGTCAGGGTACCGTTGAGATTTGCAGGTATCTGGAACGCCATAACCGTCACGAGGAGGCCGTCGCGTTCTACAACAGCATGGCGCGCGAAGAGGACGCGCAGCAAAAAATGGCTCAGGAACGTTACGTTATTTCTCCCCATGACACGTTCACATCACATGGTCTCGATCCCACTGTAATCGAACACATTCGCTCGCAATTGGCTAAGCTCGAATGGATTGTCTCGGCCCATCTGTGCAGGAAGCAGACGCCCCTTTCGGCTGATCGTCCTCTCTACATTCTCGGCTTAAAGCCTCGCCCTAAGTTCCTGATCCCTGCACTTCGTCCGGGGATGACGGCCTTCGACCAGGTCACTGCGTTGAACTGTTATCCTGACGAGACATGTTTCCTGCACCTGGATGGTTCGCAGCCCACGTTGGAGAAGAAGATTCGCAAGCTTCCGGACTCTCTCCTCTTCAAACGTTAACCAGCGTTGTGTCATTCCGCGGATCCTCCCTTCGAGACCGTTTGGCGGGTCACCCAGCAACTCGTAAGCCGGGTTTTACCGCGAACTGATCCACCACCAAAATCCGAAATGACACGCAAAAAATCGCGGAAATGCGAGAATGGTTCGACAAATTCTTGCTGTACTCGCCTTTCAAGATCGCCGAGGCGGTTCAGGCTGATTGCTGAGGATTTTCTCGACGAGGTACTGCATGGGACAGGCAGTGGACGTACACCGACTGCACTTCGCCTTCACGATAACCTTTCACTATATTTTTCCACAATTGACGATGGGGCTGGCGCTGCTGCTCGTCTACTTGAAGACCAAAGCACTGCGCACCGGCGATGAACATTACAATCGCGCGGCGCGATTCTGGGGACGGATCTTCGGGATCAATTTTGCGTTCGGCGTCGTTACGGGAATTCCGATGGAATTTCAGTTTGGAACGAACTGGGCAGCATTTTCAAAGGCCGCGGGAGGAGTAATTGGTCAGACGCTGGCGATGGAGGGAGTCTTTTCGTTTTTTCTCGAATCGAGTTTCCTAGGATTGTTTCTTTTGGGAGAAAAACGGCTGGGGCGAATCGGACACTGGGTGGCGGGATTTCTGGTTTTTCTGGGCTCGTGGCTCTCGGGCTATTTTATCGTGGCGACCGACGCGTGGATGCAGCACCCCATCGGTTACCGGATTGGCGCCAATGGGGCCATTGAGCTCTCCAGCTTTTGGGATCTGCTACTGAACAAGTGGGCGCTCTGGCAGTACGCGCACAACATGCTAGGCGCGGTGCAAACCGGCTGCTTCGTCATGGCAGGCGTGGGCGCTTTTTATTTATTGACGAAGCAGCATGGATTCTACGGCCGCACGTTTGTGCGAGCTGGAGTTTTGGTGGGAGCGGTTGCGGCGATCCTGCAACTCTTCCCTACCGGAGACATGCAGGGAAAATTGGTTGCGTACAATCAGCAACCGACGCTGGCGGCGATGGAAGGACTCTTTGAATCGCAAGAGGGAGCGCCGTTGGCAATCCTGGGACAGCCGGACGTGGAAAAAAGAAGACTCGACAATCCTTTGGAAGTTCCGAAAATGCTGAGCTTTCTGACGTACAAGCAATGGCGCGCGAACATCAAGGGCTTGTCCGATTTTCCGCAGACGGAATGGCCGGACCAGATTCCGCTGCTCTATTACAGCTATCACGTGATGGTCGGCCTTGGGACGATTTTCATCGCGGTGATGGTCCTGGCCACGCTGCTGCACTGGCGCGGAAGATTGTATGACTCTCGATGGATGTTGTGGACGCTGATGGTCTGCGTGCCGTTCCCCTACATTGCCAATACAGCTGGATGGATGACCGCGGAACTCGGGCGTCAGCCCTGGCTGATTTACGGATTGATGCGCACTGCCAGCGGCGTCTCTCCGCGCGTGGCGGCGGGCAATGCCTGGTTCACGCTGATCGGCTTTATGGGGATGTACACGGTGTTGGGGATTCTCTGGCTGTTCCTGGTTTACCGCGAAATCGAACTCGGACCGGAACCGAGCGGGCATCTGAAAAAAGACGATGCTGCCGTGCTAGCGGTAGACTGAAGAAGGCGCGATGGGAACGATCTGGTTCTGGCTTGTGGCCATCATGATCACGATCTACGTGCTGCTGGATGGCTTCGATCTGGGCGCAGGAGCGATTCATCTCCTCGTTGCAAAAACGGACGGGGAGCGGCGGCAGGTTCTGGCAAGCATCGGCCCGGTATGGGATGGAAACGAAGTGTGGTTGATTGCCGCGGCCGGAACTTTATATTTCGCGTTCCCCAGTCTCTATGCCAGCGCTTTCAGCGGATTTTATCTGCCGCTGATGATCGTGCTGTGGCTTCTGATTCTGCGCGGAGCGTCCATTGAATTCCGTAATCACATCAAGAGCGCGGTCTGGGATCCGCTGTGGGATTTTCTCTTTTGCGCGTCGAGCTTATTGCTCGCGGTATTTTTCGGCGCGGCGCTCGGCAATGTGGTGCGCGGTGTGCCGCTGGACGCGAGCGGATATTTCTTCGAGCCGCTGTGGACCAATTTACGCCTGGGCGACGAAACTGGGATCCTCGACTGGTACACAATTCTCGTCGGCATGTTGGCCTTGCTTGCGCTGATGATGCACGGGGGGCTGTGGGTGCAGATGAAGACCAGCGGCAATGTGAGTGTTCGTGCGGGCAAACTGGCGGGGCGTGTGTGGTGGGGCGTCGTGGCACTGACGGCGCTGGTGACGGCCTTCACATTCGGCATTCAGCCGCAGGTGAAAGAGAACTTCACGACGTGGCCGTTGGGATTTGTTTTTCCGGTGCTCGCCGTGGCGGGAATCGCAGGCGTTATTTTTGAATTGCGAAGACGAGATGAACGCAAAGCGTTCTTCGCGTCTTGTGCTTACCTGACGGGCATGTTGACCAGCGTCGTGTTCGGCGTGTATCCCATGGTCTTGCCTGCGCGTAATCCGATTTATTCTCTCACCGTGACGACGGCAAAAGCCGGAGACTACGGTTTGAAAATCGGATTGGCCTGGTGGATCGTTGGAATCCTTCTGGCGGCGGGATATTTTTCTTACGTCTATCGCTCTTTCGCGGGCAAGGTGGCGGTCGACAAAGATTCGCACGGCTACGGCGATTGAAGCATTGGCTTTTCCGTGCGCAACTGCACGGTGAGGTTGACGCAGGCTGACGGCCGGCGTAGCGTAATAAAAGAATGCTGAAGGCGACGCGAATTCGGAGTGCGAGCTGGCCGCTGCGGGCATTGAGTCTGCTGACGATTGTTGCTCTTCTGGTTGCGCCTAACTGCGCGCCGCTTTGCGCCGGTCAGAATTGCCGGCGAGCCGATGCATCGGCTACAGCAAACGAGAGTTGCCACAGGGCAGGCACCGCGCACCACGACGCCCTGTTCGTACACGGCATTCGAAACTGCAATTTGCTGGAATCGCCCGCAATAGTTTCGACTTACGCTACGCTTAGCGGAATTTCCGGCGAATCCCGCTTAAGTGCCTCCGACGAACAATTCCTCGCGGTTGAGCAGGAGACTTCTGTACCGGCAACACGCTTTTCCGATTCATGGTTTTGCCGGCCGCATGACTTCTCAAGTGGGTTTGCGGCTGTGCGTTCGGGTGTCCTTCGAATCTGAGCTATCGCTCCTGAAAAACTAAGAGCAGGCCAGTCCCGCGATAGGCGGAAGCTCTGTCTGCTTTTGCATCCAAACGATTTTCAGCGGCATGCAATTCCGAAACATTTCTTATTTTCCATCGCGAAGAACGCGATTTGCAGCTGCACGAGGTTCAGGAGGCCAAGATGAGCGGTACACGAAGAAGATTTTTTCAGGATGCGGCGATATTCGGCGCGGGGCTATTGGGAATGAACGAGCGCCTCGAAGCTCAGGCTGAAAAACCCATGCGGATGCGTCCGCGGGAGGCAAGTCACTCGCACACGCAGGCGACGGGCGCGCCGCTAGCCATGGTGACGCCGGATTTGACGGATTTGCCACACGAGATAGACGGCAATGTGAAAGTTTTCCGCCTGGTGGCCGAACCGGTGAAGAAAAAAATCGCGCCGTTCAAGACCATCGACGCGTGGGGCTACAACGGAAGCTGTCCAGGGCCGACAATTCAAGTGCAGCAGGGCGATCGCGTGCGCGTGATCTTTGAGAACCGCCTGCCGGAGTCCACCTCCCTGCACTGGCATGGCCTGGAAATTCCCATCGAGCAGGACGGCGTGCCGTACATCAGCCAGAAGCCGGTCGCTCCCGGCGAGAAGTATGTTTACGAATTCACGGTGCACCAGGAGGGGACGTTTTTCTACCACGCGCACAGCGCCATGCAGGAAATGATCGGCCAAATCGGATTCTTCGTGGCGCACCCGCAAAGAGAATACAAGCCGCGTGTGGATCACGACTACGGACTGATTTTGCAGGAATGGGCGGTGTTGCCTAGCAATACCGTCCCAAACACAGCGGCGATGGAATTCAATTGGCTGACGTTCAATGGCGTTTCCGCACCGATGACGACGCCGTTGCTCGCTCGGCTGGGGAGCCGCGTGCGGCTGCGCATCGTCAATCTCGGAATGGATCATCACCCCATTCACTTGCACGGGCATCAGTTTGTGGTCACCGGCACGGAAGGCGGGCGCGCGCCGGAATCGACCTGGTATCCGATGAACACCGTTCTGGTGGGAGTGGCGCAAGCGCGCGTTGTCGAGTTCGAGGCGAAGTATCCGGGGGCGTGGATGATCCATTGCCATCTGCCGCACCACATGATGAACAGCATGATGGATTTGCTGGGCAACCGGCAGATCGAAACGGCGGATCAGACCGAAGCAAAAGCCGATAGTCAAATGATGTCGCTCGCCATGAGCGTGCCGTTCGAGCACGCGCATCACGCGCCGATCGCGCAAAATGCGGAGAGCGTGCCGGGATTTCCGCAGGATGCGTTCATGGAAATGGGGATGGACGAAGTGGTGGAAAAACCCGAGACGTATGGCCTGCCGAAAAACTGGAGCGCGGGAATGATGGGGATGATGAGCATGATCCGCGTGCTGCCGGACAAAGAATATGACGCCATTCTGGCGCGAAAGAAGGCACCGGGCACGGCAACGGAGCATCACCATGAGTCGTGAAGAGAAGGAAAAAGACCTAACGCAGAGGACTCGGAGAACACAGAGTTCACAGAGAAGAAAAGGAAATCACATGAGAGTCGGAGTGACATGCGGAGTGATGACAGCTGCAAGCTTGCTATCGATGGCTGGCGTCGCGCGGGCGCAGGAGATGCAGATGCCCAAGCAGGAACAGCACCATCCGATGCAAATGGCGGCAGTAAGAGCTGAATATCCACGGATGGGCAGAGCGAAGGAAGATGGGAAGGGCACGCTGTTCACGATGGAGCAAGCGCAAAAGATCGCCGGCGAGTCGAATCCAACTTTGCGTCAAGCGGAGGCGGAGATTCGAGCCGCCCAGGTGCGGCAACAGCAGGCGGGGCTGTATCCGAATCCCACAGTAGCTTACACCGGCGATGAAATCCGAGGCGGATCGGTCGGCGGAGGGAAGCAAGGGTTTTTTGTGCAACAGACGATCGTTACGCATAGAAAACTTGCGCTGAGCCGCGAAGTCTTTGGAAAAGAAGTGAAGCTCGCGGAGATAGAAGCCGAAGAGCAGAAAATGCGTGTGCAAAGCGCCGTGAAGATGGCCTTTCTGCGCGTGCTGGCCGCGCAGGAACTGCTGGACGCCCGGCGCGACATAGCCGCGATCGCGCAAGACGCCGCGGAGACGCAGCGGCGCCTGATGAATACCGGACAGGCTGATGAAACCGAAGTACTTGGAGCGGAAGTGGAAGCGCAGAGAATGCGCATGAGCGCGCGGATGCAGGAGAACACGCTGCGCGAAGAATGGCGGTCTCTCTCGGCCGTGATTGGACAGCCGAATCTGCCACTCGCAACGGTAGACGGTGACCTGGAAAAAGGCTGGCCGGACGTGAATGAAGAGGAGGCCGTCGAAACGATCGCGAAAGAGAGCCCCGCCGTTCGAATTGCCGACGTGACGGAAGCAAGGGCACAGAACGTTTTAAGCCGCGCCAGGCGTGAGGCGATTCCCGATGTTCAAGTCCGGGGCGGAATGGAGTACAACCACGAACAGCCCGGGAACGTTGCGGTTGCGAAAGGCTGGGAAGGAATCGCGGAAGTGGCGGTGCAGATTCCACTTTTCAATCGCAACCAGGGAAACGTAGCAGCGGCGCGAGCGGACATCGATCGCGCTGGGCTGGAAAAGAAGCGCATCTCGCTGACGTTGCGCGAGCGCGCGGCGTCGGCTGTAGACCAATACGCAAACGCGCGTCTGATGGCCGTCGAGTACCGCAACGAAATGCTTCCCCGCGCGAAGAAAGCGTACGGCCTGATGGTGGAGAAATATGGCCAGATGCTGGCGTCCTATCCCCGCGTTCTGAACACACAACGAAGGCTTTACGAACTGCAAATTGAGTACATCGCCGCCCTCGAGAGCGTGTGGACCAACGGCATTGCGCTGCAAGGGTACTTGCTAACTGATGGACTCGAAGCCCCCGCACGGCCCGGCGAAGTCGATCGTCCTGTCCGCGAAACCAACGTGCCGATGCCGGAACGCACCATGTCGCCCCGGGAAACGATGCGTGACCCCTAGTTCGCCAGGGGGCGTGAAGGCCAAGCAGTTGCAGAGGGAGAGTCTGCTCGAGGAAGACGCTCCGACCGTATCGAGTGCGAAACACTGGTACCCCAGTAGCGTTGACCAAAAGAAAACCCGGCGGGTACTGTGCAGGATAGGGCGTCCCGGGTGTCGGCGGAAGCATTTCCGCTAGTTAAGACGAGAAAATGGGCGATAGAAGGTGCGGGAGTATTGTCAGGTTCCCTGCTTTCCCTAGCCGAAACCCGCTTCGCTCGATTGGGGATTGTGCCGCCGGTGCCGTCTTCTTCCGGTGGCAGATCGATTTGAACGATGCCAACTGTAACAAAAGCCGGAAGATACGAAATCGTCGGTGAACTGGGCCGCGGCGCCATGGGCGTCGTGTATAAAGCCGTGGATCCGGTGATCGGGCGCACGGTGGCGGTTAAGACCATCCGACTGAGTGAAGAAGGAACCGGACTTTCGCGCCCCGAGCTCCTTACGCGGTTCCAAACCGAAGCGCGAGCCGCTGGTTTGCTGACCCATCCAAACATCGTCGTAGTTTTCGACGCCGGCGAAGAAGACGGCCTCTACTACATCACCATGGAACTCGTTGAGGGCAAAAGCTTGCAGGCGCTGCTCGATGACGGCCACGCGTTTCCCCTGCCGCGCACGCTGCGCATCATGGAACAGACCTGCAGCGCGCTGCAATTCGCGCACGAACGCAACGTAATTCACCGCGACATCAAACCCGCGAACCTCATGCTCACCGCCGACGACACCGTCAAGGTCACGGACTTCGGCACGGCAAAGATTTTGCAGTTCGGCACCGTGCAGCAAACGGCGCACGTCATGGGCACCCCAAGCTACATGTCGCCCGAACAAGTGAAGGGCCGCGCGGTCGACGGGCGCAGCGACATTTTTTCGCTGGGCGTAATGCTGTATGAAATGGTGACCAACGAAAAACCTTTTCCGGGACAGAACATCACTACCGTGATCTACAAGATTGTTAACGAAGAGCCCGTGCCGCCGCGGCAGGTTAATCCCACGATTCATCCGGGGATTAGCGCAGTGGTCATGAGGGCGCTGGAAAAAGAACCCGATCAGAGATACCAGAATTGCCGAGAGATGCTGGAGGATCTGAGGAATTACCGATCAATCTCGCCACGCAATGGCAACCCGCAATCGACAATGGTCATGGGCGGAAGCTCGCCTGCGGCGACCATGGTTTCTGGAAATGCGGAGGGTCGCGGTTTCGCCAACGAAGACCAAACCATCATCACGACGGCACGCTCTCTGAACTCGCGAGCGTCCGCGCCAGGCCAGACGCCCCTGGTGCGGCGAACGGGAGCCATCGCGCCCACATCCGTCCCGGAACCTCCGAAAAAGAAAAATGTTCTGGGGACAATTCTCTCAGCGATGTTGCTTCTGGGCGTGATTGTTTACGGGGCAAACAAAATCAGGCCGGTTTTCGAAGCCGCACGTGAACTTCATGATGCGCAGAAGAAAGGCGCCAGCTTGCCTGGTACGGCGCCAGAAGCTGCTCCGGACAACGCGACAGCGGGGGCCGAGGGAACTGGGCCTTCTGCGCTGCCAAATGCAGCTGATGCAGCTTCCGAGGCGACCCCCGCGGGAGTCGCCCCCGAGAAAGCGGCGGCCAAGAATGCAGGAAGTTCGATTGGCCCCAGAGCGGCAGAGTACAAAGGCCGGATTGAAGAAGCCATTTCCGAAAGAGGATTAACCGGGCGCGTGAAAGTTCAGGCCGCCGGCAACACGCTGACGCTTGCGGGAAAGCTCCGGCCTGCTGAACATGGCGCACTCTTGAAATTATTGCGGAACGCCCCGTCGGGCGTCCGCGTGATCGATCACCTTGAATACGACGACACGCCGGTTCCGGCCGGCAGCCCAGACGAAGGCACGCACCCGGTTCCAACGGCCGGACGCGGAGCGATTCATGTTGTCACCGATGTGATCGGTGCAACCGCGGTGCTGCGCGGTCCTGAGGGCCGCGTGGCAAACAAGTGCGAGACGCCCTGCAGCTTCAACAATTTGTCTCCGGCGCGCTACAGCCTTGAAGTGCAAAAGGAAGGCTATCAACCCGTTCAAACCGCGTTGCAAATAAAGAGCGGCGACGCCCAGGACCAGAAGATCAAACTCGAATCGCTGGCCAAGGGCATTTTCATCAGCAGCCAGCCTGCGGGAGCCGATGTCTTCATTAACGGAGCGAAACAGTCCGGTCAGACCCCCGTTACGCTTCCGCTCGCGCCAGGCCAGTACAACCTCGTCTTGCGGCTCCAGGGATATGAGCCCTACGCCGGACCCATTCAGGTCAAGGACAATATCCAGACGCAATTCCCGGTTGTCTTAACCGAAAAGTCTACGACGCGTGTCGCCTGGGCGCAGGTGAATTCCAATCCCAAGGGCGCGGAGATCATCGTAGACGGAGCCTCCACCGGGCAGTTCACGCCGGCGCGCGTACAGGTGCCTGCCGGAACGCACACGATTACCCTGCGTTTGAATGGATTTCAGCAAGCAAAGAAGATGTTTCAGGTGAGCGAAGGGGGTACCATCAACATGGATGAGTCTCTCCGCGAGAAATAATCATCAAGAATCGGCGTCAGATTTTGAAAATAACGACTTCTCTTCTCAACATACACCTTGTAACGTACTCTACCGAAAACGTAACATTTTGTTACATCGACCACCTTCAGTCCTAGAGTTTTCTTTAGTACTTATTCCAAACAAAGGACTTAGAGGCGTTCTGCCCAGGCCGGAGGCGTGCTTGCATTATAGGTAGGAGCCATCTGCCTTCTTGCGAGGGCGTTAGCAGTTGAAGGAAGGCTCCCTCGCCGCTCAATGCGGTGAAAACGGACAGTTATTGGAGATTCCTTGGTCCGCAGGGCTGCAGTACCGATCAACGAAGCGAAGCGCGAGGCACCGTCGCCGGCGAGCCCAGATGCCACGCCGCGCACGTCACTGCGCCAACTGGCGTACGCCGTCGCCCGGGTACCGGCCAGCATAATGGATCAAAAAGCCAGCGAAGTTCAGCATGCCCTCCGCAACCTTCATTTGCTGATACGGTCGGAACGACTTTACGAGAAGGATCATCCGCTCCGGCTCGACAGCCTGGACAGTGCTTACGATTCGATCCGCAGCGTCACGGAACTCCTGGGCGGACTGGAAATTCGTGTGGAGCGTGGCGGCCTGGTGGCGCCGAGAATCGGCGACGCCCACCTGCCGGACTCGCGGGGAGAAATGCAAGCGCTGGCGGCCGACCTGCAACGCGCCGGAATCCACGCACTGGCCTTTTTGAAAAAATTCCATGTAGGCGAACTGGACACGCTCTCGCGACTCGTGAAGGCATCCTTGCTAAAATCGGAAGACCCAGCAAACGGTACAGGCAATTCCTGGTGGCCGGCGCGACTCTTGGAGAACCGCGTGGAAGGTATTTCTATCAATACGCAAACAGAGCGCCGCGTGGACACGGTGCTGGCAAGTCTGATCGGTGCGCTCGTGGCGTACGGTGGACATTCACCACGCGAAAAAGCGGATTTGCCTATCCAGCCGCCAGACTTTGACGATCTCGTGGCCTGCCTGCGGCTTCTGGCACAGCTGACCCCGCCTCTTGAAAGCGCCCGCGGCCTTTCTCCGGAAGAAGCGGCGCGGGCCATCCATGGCGCGATGGAAGAAGCCAGCCGCGACAGTGTGTGTATGCTGCTGAGCTCCGTGTCGCAATATGGGCCGCGCGAGGGCGAACGCCCGCAACCTTATTTGCTGCGGCTTTCCGAAAACATCATTTTCGAGTTTCTCGGCGCCGAATTTTCCAGCGGATCGCTTACCGCTTCATCGGTCAGGCCGACAATCTCTCGCTTGAGCGACGTCATCGTCGAGGCCGGCGGCTATTCTGGTCCTCACTCATCGCAGCATCTCTCGTCGCTGGCGGTCACCTGGGCAACGGACACCCACCGCGAACAGCTTATCGATAAGTTCTGGCTGGAACTTCCGCCGCGAGAAAAATCCGCCGTCTTGCGCGGCCCCGACGTGTGGTGCGTCCCCGTTGCGGCGCTGCGCCATACCCTCGGGCAGCTCGCTGAGGCGGGCGCCGACGCTCCTCGCCGCGAAGCGCGCAACATCGTCCTGAATTATGCACGCCGCATTGAGCACGCGGAGGCTTGCGCAAGGCGTTTTGTTGCCGCTGGGCTCAATGAACTGTCTTCAATTATCGAATCCCTTTGGCCGAATCAGTTGCCGGAAGATTTGAGCCGCGGCGCTATGAAGGCCCTGGATATGGAGAAGTCTCCGGAAACCGCGGCTCTGCTCGCGGCCTTCGTGGAATCGCTCGGGCGCATTGCGGTGAATCGCGGCGACTATTCCGGTTTCGAAACCATCCTGACAGGGCTGGAGCGCGCTCCTCACGATAAAGAGCACGATCATGTGTCGGCGCTGGCGCACCGCCTGGTGGCCCAGGATCGCTGGCTCTTGCTCGCGGATGCCGCTCTGGCCAACCGCCCTCTTGATCCTGTCCTGCCGCGGCTGTTGCAGCGCGATCCCGAGCGGCTGCTCGATCGCATGACGTTGCTCCTCACCGAACCCCGCGGCCCTGAAATGGTGCCAGCGATGGCACGGCTCCTGCGCACGATCGGCGTGCCCGTTCTGAATCTTCTAGAAACGCGGCTCTATGAAGCGCGCCGCCAGCGCGTGACGGCGGCGATAAAGCTCTTAGCAGCGGCGGACCCGGAGCGGCTGCTGCGGGGCCTCACACGCGCCATGGCGAGCTGGGAATGGAACCTTCAGGACCTGGCCGTCAGCGAACTCTCACGCCCCAGCAATTCTTCATCGGCGCTGAGCACTGCTTTTGTCTTCTCGGCAATCCTTGCGGACGCGCATCCAATGGTCGTTCCCATGATGATCGACCAGCTCGGTTTGGCGCAGGAAACCACTGCCGTCTCTCAACTGATGGAAATCGCTGCCGGTGAACATGAAGTTCTGCGTGACCAGTTTGTCCGCATTAAGGCCATCGAAGCGCTCGGCCGAATGCGCGCCTCGGAAGCCGCCGAGCTTCTTCGCAAGTTGGCGGAAAATCGCGAGGGCCTCACTTACGTGGAACCTGCGGGGTTGCGCGCCGCGGCGGAAGATGCGCTGGCCCTGATCGAAAACCGTCCGTCGTTCAAGCAAGCGGCGGCGGCGTTCGGAGCACCCGGGCAATCGAGCTCCGGCTATGTAATCCCCCGCCGCTATACGCGAGTTCCACTCGAATCGCCGCTTCGCGCGCAGATCGAGGGCGCGCCGGCGGGCCTTTCTCGTGTGAAGACCATCAGCCTGGGCGGCGCTTATTTGGAGTCCCCGGGGAAACTCGCTATTGGGGACTCGATCAAGCTCGAGGTCCGCGCCGGTCTCCGCAAGATCAATTTCACCGCCGTCGTCCGTAACATCGGTCCGGATGGCAGCGGCATCGAATTCGTGCACATGCGAGACGAAGACCGCGAAAAACTCCGCAAACTCGTTCAGCGGCATCTGCAGCTATAATCGATTCCCTCTCTAAATCCTGTCTAATCCCAGTTTCTTCCAGTTGTTCGCCTGTCCTGAATTGGTCTGGGGCGGCGCTCAGATGGCGACAAGAAGCGACATCCCCTTCTTCCCTCGCCGTTTCGTACCTTGTCTCTTGCTAGCCCTCTCGCCCTCGTGGATTCTCCGCTGGTGCTGGGCGTTCTCGACGAAATCAAGTTAGCTCTTCGGGAGAACAAACGCCGATACAGGCTCCCCGATAGTTCGTTGTGGGCGACGGCTTGGAAGTTTTCAGTTGAAAGCAACACCATATTGCAGTAAAAGCCGTGTATTCAATTGTTTCATTTAGAAACGGCGGGCGGTCCCGTCACCGCTAGGGGTAGCGGGAGATCTTCGGGTGCACAACTAGGAGGAGTCATGCAACGCAGTCAGGGTGGGTGTGTATCAGCCTCTTTAAAATCCATGTTAGCGGGAGCACTTCTGCTTTTGCTGGCGCTGGGTTGCGCCACGATGGCCCCGGCACAGGTCAATACCGCAACACTCTCGGGAACGGTATCCGACCCGCAAGGTTTACCGGTTAAGGGCGCAAAGGTCACATTGACCAATGCAAGCACCGGCGCGCAGCGGACCGCCGTCACGGATGATGGCGGACGCTACAATCTCGTGGGACTTCAGCCCGGTCAATACAAAATGACCGTCGATGGCGGCCCGAATCTTGCCATCTACGAGAATCCTTCCATGGTGCTGACCGTCGGCGAGGCCGCAACCTTCGACCCGCGTTTGGACCTGAAAGGCATGCAGCAGAGTGTGACAGTAACGACCGAAGCCGCTGCCATCGAAACCAGCAAAACTGATGTCTCCCAGACCGTTGAGCAACGCCGCATCGACAATCTACCGATCAATGGGCGCAGTTATATCAATTTCACGCTTACGAATTCGCAGACCACGCGAGATATGGCCCCGACCATCGGCCCGGCTCCTAACAGCGGCTTGAGCATCGGCGGTGCACGTGCCCGCGGAACCGCGGTCAGTGTTGACGGCGCAGATGCCGTCGACAACTCTATCAACGCGATTCGCTCGACGCTCTCTCAAGAGGGCATACAGGAGTTTCAGTTAATTTTGAGCAACTACAATGCCGAGTACGGGCGCGCGAGCGGTGGTGTGAAGAGTTGCGGAAACGAATTCCACGGCGATGCTTTTGGCTATTTCCGAAACAAGGCATTTCAGGCGCGCAATCCCTTTTCCGGTCAGGTTGATTCGGTAACGGGCGCTCTCGATCCCGTCAAACAGGCGTATACACGCACGCAGAGCGGCCTCACTTTCGGCGGCCCGCTCAAAAAAGACAAGACGTTTGCTTTTTTCTCCTACGAGTATACGCAACGTGAAGAATCCGGTTTCACCAGCATTGGCCTCGGCAATTTCGGCCTGAAGACAGGTGTCGTCTCGCCCTGCATCCCCTTTCCTCTTAGTATGACACCCGACCAACTGGCCTTTTACCAGGGTGCTTTCGCCGCCGCCGGTTGCTCTGCGCCGCTCGAACAAGCCGCGGCCCTCACAGCCGCTTCCTCAAACGTCGCAGTGAATGCCGATATGAACAAAAATGTTGATGGGACCACAGTCCCCATTTCTTCCGCTCTGTTTGGAATTCCTGCGGCACTGGGCTCCAAGTTTTTTCCCATCCCAGTGCCTTGCCCTCTTGGAAAACAGGTCAACAGCGTGGTGTGTCTCCCGGTCGGGTCCGGCGTCCCCTTGGGTATCGGAACAGGTCTGGTCCCGCTGCCTGTTTCATCCGATGGTCATTTCCATTACGTGGCGTTGAATTCTATTCGGGGAAATTTCCCGGCCACGGAGAAAACCAGCCTTTGGTCCGCCCGCCTCGACCGTCACTGGAACAACCGCGACAACTCGTTCCTGCGCGTCGGCGTTTCTCCATCGCTAGTAACCGGACTTCCGTCTACGTCGCAGAATCAGGTCTTCGGTCAGAATTCCGGCTCGCGCGCGGGGCTGAGCCAAACCCGCGACCTCAACTTCACGTTTCAGCATGACACCATCGTGAGCGATACCACTTTCAATGAATTCCGCACGCAGGTCGCCCGTCGCGGAGTCCACTTTGGTTTTTCACAACTTCCAGGCGGCGACCTGATCGCTGTCAATATTCCCGGGACCGGCTATTTTGGCCGGGAACCCTATTCCCCCGTCGACCGCATCGAGCGGCGCTTTGAATTCACGGATAACGTCAGCCTCGTTCGCGGCAAACACACTTTCAAAATGGGCGTTGATTTAAACCTCATTCAACTTCGCTCAAAGAAGCAGCAAATCTTCCAGCTGGACTTTGGCGGCGACGTCAACTTTGGCGGGATCTCCATCGGTGCCGGTGTTCCCAGCGCGACCGGCGTGCAGGCTTACGGCCTTGGAATCCCACAGTCTTACATCCAGGGAATTGGGAATTCCAACAGTCCTTTCGACAATATCCCCATGGGCTTCTTCTTCCAGGATAATTGGCGTCTGAACCGGCACCTGACCCTGAATTACGGTGTGCGGTACGACGTAGAAATCAGCCCGCTATCCGCACCCGGAACTGCCCTAAATGCCGCCGCGGAGCAGGCCCTCGGTGTTGTAGAAGGCATTCCGCGTGATTACAACAATGTCGCTCCCCGGATAGGATTGGCCTGGGATCCCGCCGGTAATGGCAAGACCGTTATCCGCGCGGGCTACGGTCTGTTCTATGACCATCCGCTGTTGGCCACTGCTTTCGACGCCACGACTGCCGACGGTGGCCGCTCGGTGCAGTTGCTTTCTATCGGCGACAAAGCATCCGCTTGCGGCGTGCTGCCTCCGCCAGCCCCTCCCGTATGCGGATCGGGTTTCGATACACCGGCGAATCTCAATGGCGGTTCCATTTTCCAGGGCGCGCTGAACGCGCTCCCGAGTATGTTTTACTTGCCCAGTCAGCAGCGCTTCGATCCTCTTGCTCCCAGTTCGCTCTTTGCCAACCAAAATTACCTGACTGCGGGATTTCCGCTTCCCATTCTTCCCTTTACCCTTCCGTTGGCGAATAACTTTGTCTACGGTTACGCGAACCAGGCGAATCTTACGATCGAACGTGAAATCGCGGGCTCTTGGAAACTCAGCCTCGGATATCAGCGGTCCCGCGGGATACATTTGAACCATGCGCAGGATGTGAATAGCACGGATCCTCATCTGCTGGCGCAGAACATGTTTAATGCCGTGGCCTCAGGGCTAACCGCCAGCCAGCCGCTTGCCGTCGTTGTGCCCAGTGGTGCGCCGAATACCTGTGTGAATAAGGGTTCCGGCAGTATCTTCCTGATTGCTCCGGGCGCCCTGGGGCAGGGCTTCGCTGCGCCGAACTGCAACCCGGCAGCGGCCGTGGGATTCGTGGGCACGGCAGCCTTCTTCAACTTCTTCCGCCCCTCCGGCCCCAATCCATCCTTCGCCGGCCTTGTCGCGCCGGGACAACCTCTCGCCGTCGGATACGGAACTCAAATCGCTCTGGCGAGTCTGGCCGGCTTCCCCAAGGGCTTCGGCGTTCCCGTTCCCTTCAACAGCGTTGACGCTCAGCTCTCCAACGCCAGCTCCTGGTACAACGCTTTGACCTTTAACCTCTCGAAGCGTTTCTCCCATGGCATCGAGCTGCTTTCCAGTTACACATGGTCCCATTCCATTGACGACGCAACCGACCTGCAATCGCCTCTCGAACCCCAAGACAGCCGCTTCCTCAGTTTCGAGCGCTCCAATTCCGTGAATGACCAGCGTCATCGCTGGGTGAACAGCGCCGTCTTCCAATCGGCCGGCGCCAAGTCTGGTGATGGTTTCCTCAAGCATCTCATCTCCGATTTCACGCTTTCTCCCATCATCGAGTACTCATCCGGCAGGCCGTTCAACGTCATCACCGGTGAAAACACGCGTCTCGACTTCAGCACATCGACGGGACGCCCCTCGGTTGGCGGAGCTACTTCTTCGTCCTTTATTCCCGGCGTAACCTTCGGCCCGCCCAACGTGTGTCTCAACGGCGACGGCACGACGTTTAAGGTGCCCCTTGTGGCTCCGCCCGCGGGCTGCAACGGGAATCTCGGCCGGAACGCCTTCACGTCGCCAAACTTTTTCCAGGTGGATCTGCGACTCTCCCGGCGCATTCCTCTTGGCGAACGTTTCAAGGTCGACCTTATCGCCGACTCTTTCAATCTTCTCAACCGCACCAACATTGCTGCCGTCAACCAGCTTTGCGATCCCTTGGCCGGCTCCACCTGCGTCGCGGGCCAGCCGACGGCTTCCTACGATGCACGCCAATTCCAGTTCGCTCTTAGGCTAAGCTGGTAACAGAACTCTTCGCGCCGGCCCAGTCCTCAAGTTCAAGAGGGTCCCTTCAGGGACCCTCTTTTTTCATATTTGTTTTCGAGTCCCCGCGTGCGGCGCTCCTCAACGTTGGCCGCCTTCATTTCCTTTCTTTCGACCTTCAACTTTCGACTCTCGACCTCTGCTAAAGTAAGAAGAGCGTTTCCCGAGTCCGTATCGGAGAGCGAATGAACGCATTCCTGATTGGCGGCGTGATTCTTGTGGCCATCCTGGTGATTTGGCTGGCTTTGCAGAGCTTGCAAAGCGGCCAAAAGAGCGGCGCCATCGAATCACAGATGAACGAATTGCGCCGCGACTTGCAGACCATTGCAACCTCGCAAGCACAGAGCACCGGAAAACTGGAAACTATCGCGAAGAGCGTCGCGCAACGCCTCGACAGCGTTACTCCCGCCTTGCAGGATGCGATTAAAAACTCCGCTCAAATTACCGGCCAGATGACTTCCGACGCGCAAACTAAAATGGCCGACGAGCTCAAGAATACGCGCGATCAGATTAGCCAGATTCAGCGACAGCTCGGCGAAGTCCAAGAAGCCGGGAAGCAGATGTCCCAGACCGCGCAGACCCTCGAAGGCATTTTGGGCGGCGCCAAGTCGCGCGGCTCCCTCGGCGAAGTGACGCTGGAGCGCTTGCTCGAGGATTCTCTTCCTTCCGCTCAGTATGTAACGCAGTACAAATTTTCGAGCGGAGAAGCGGCGGACGCGGTCATCAAGCTCCGCGACAAGAAACTAATGGCCATCGACTCGAAGTTCCCTCTCGATGCTTACCGCAGGATCAGCACCGAGGGCGACGAAGCGCGTCGCGCCTTCATCACCGCTGTGAAGGGACATGCCGATGCCATCACCAAGAAATACATCGTGCCCGATGAAGGCACACTCGATGTGGCATTGATGTTCGTTCCTTCGGAGAGCGTCTACTACGAACTCCTGATGACCGCAGACACCAAGGGCCAGCCCCTGGACGCCTATTGCCGCGACAAGAAGGTCATCGCTGTTTCGCCGAACACTCTTTACGCGCACCTCTGTGTGATCGCCATGGGTCTTCGTGGCATGCACATGGAAGAAAATGCCAGGCGTTGGCTGGAAAGCCTGTCGGGGATGGAAAAACAATTGGAAAAGTTCGCGGACAAATTCGGAACTCTGGGCACTCATTTGAAAAACGCCCAGCAAAGCTACAGCGAGTCCGACAAGCTGTTTGAGAAGGCGCAAAACACTCTCCAAACCATGCTCGGCGCGGGTGTTCCGGAGCTCCCCTTCGACAATCCCCAGGGCACACTCGAATTGCCCCGCGAAGCCAGCGCCAAGAAAGGCGCTTGATCCATGCTTCACGGGATTTTTCGGGCCTCCCTCAGGGTGCCGGGCGCGCCAAATAAGGCACCAGCCGGATCGAAATGAGGAAGCTGCCGTTCCTCCGCCCAACCACTTCAAACTTGCCAAGATTTTGCGCGCCGCCGCTGCTGGAGGCTCGCACTGGATTGCCCCCGGTAAGTTCCGCGATGTCCGGCACCAGGTTCCGCGCTTCGAGCGCAACCCTGGCCGTCGTCCCGCGGATACGCACGGTAAGCGCCCGATGCTCGCCCGGTTTCAAGGGGGAAGAGTCGGCTTCGAGATCCAGCCCGACAAACGTGATGGAAAACAGGGGCGACTGCCGTTTCGCGCAGGAAATCTCCACCGCCGCGGCGCCGGGTTGCAAGTCCTGCGGAGGAAGCACGATCAAAGAAGCCGGCGAGGAGGCGAGCACAATCGTACGCTGCATCGCGATGGTCACTTGATTGGAGTCTGCGTCGCCGCAGAAACCCTTGCCAAAAACTTCGAAGCGGTCCGTCAGCGAAGCCACTCGTGGGGCGGACGAGACTTCGATCGAAGTCGACGCAGCCTCGCCTGGCGAGAGAATGGCCGTGGCCACTCGCCCCGCGCGGCCCTCAATCGAGCCAAAAATGACGCCGGGATTCAGTGGCGCCACGAAAAGAGCCCGGCCCGTTGCATCGGTCTTGAGCCGGTCTCCGTTTGAAAAATTAGCGGTAACGCCCGGGGTCAGACGTCCGTTCACGTCCAAAACTGCGAGCGTAGCGCGCTCTCCCGAAACGATCCGCCGCGGCAAAAGTAATATCCGTGCCCCGGAAGCGGCTGGCGCTGGCTGCTGAGCAGCCAGCCGGGGCAGAAAGAAAGCGGCGGGAAACGAGGCAAAGAGGAGCAAGAGGCAGCGGAGGCGCAAAGACATGCATGGAATTGTAGTGGAGAACCTCACGATGTGAAAGCAATGCAGATGCAACCGCTAGACACGCACCGCGGCTTAGTGTCGCTAAAGAGCGAGTAATCAGTAGGGTTCAAAGCCTTTCGCGGGCCGTGGGCCTCTGTTAGCGTGGGAACAGAGTCGCCCGGTACACGTGTGGACAGGGGTGTAATTCCACGGGGGCAAGGGGAGTTCGTGTGCGAATTGCGAGCGGCGGCGTGACCGATGTAGGTCGCGTGCGTTCCAACAACGAAGATTGCTTCAAGATCGTTGAGCCGCTGAACCTCTTTGTGCTTTCCGATGGCATGGGAGGCGAAGCCCACGGCGAAATTGCCAGCGCAATGGCCGTGGAAACGGTCGTGAAACATTGCCTGGACTTCGAGGCCAATCCTGCGGCCAAGGTTGTCGGGGCCGTAGAGCCTAAGTGGAGCGCTCGCACAAAACGTCTTTCGACGGCCGTCCATTTGGCCAATCGAAATATATTCAAGTCCGCCGAAGCGAACGCTGAACAGCACGGCATGGGCGCGACTCTCACGGCCGTGTGGATTGATGACGCAAAACTGAGCGTCGCTCACGTGGGCGACAGCCGCGCTTATTTGCTCCGCGGCGGCGGTCTGCTCCAGCTCACGCGAGATCATTCTCTGGTTGCCGAACAGGTGCGGCGCGGGATTTTGACCGCCGCCGAGGCTGAAGAGAGCGACATGCAAAGCGTCCTGCTGCGCGCGCTTGGGGCCCAGGCGGAAATCGAAGTGGACGCCGAGGAGCACACACTTTTCCCTCGCGACGTTCTGCTGCTGTGTTCCGATGGATTGACGCGCATGGTCACGGAGCCCGAAATCGCGGGAACGCTGCAGGCGGAGACCGACCCAGGGCGAGCGGCCGAGAAGCTTGTAGCACTCGCGAATGAACGCGGCGGGCCGGACAACATCACCGTCGTGATTGTGCGGCTGGACAGGGATTCCAAGGGATGGTTTTCGTGGCTGCGCGGTGCACCGCGCAAAAATTCAGGGTCGAATGGTACTGGAGGAAATTGAGATGCCGAAGCTCAGCCTCATGTTTGAAAACAAAATCGTGAAGGAGGTTTCCGTGGGCACGCGGCCCGTAACCATCGGCCGCTCCCCGGATAACGACTTGCCGGTGGACAATCTCGCCGTGTCCAACCATCACGCGAAAGTCTATTTCGAAGCTGGCCGCATGGTCGTTGAAGACCTCGACAGCCTCAACGGCACTTTTGTAAATGATCTACGCGTCGAGCGCGCCACTTTGCACGACGGCGACAATATCCACATCGGCAAGCACAAAATCAAGGTGGATGCCAGCGGAGACGCCCCAGTGCCCTGGGACAGTGGCCGCAAAGCCGCCGCGCCGCGTATCGACGAAACCATGATGTTGGACACCAAGGAACGCCGTCAGATGCTGCAGCAGGCTGCCGCCATGGGTGAATCCATGCAATTTGCCGGGACGCGCCTGAAGGTCCCGACACTTGTGGTTTTGAATGGCAAGACCGACCAGAAGGAATATGTTCTGGCCAACAAGCTTACGGTCATCGGAAAGTCAGCGATGGCCACCGTTCGCCTTCAGGGCTGGTTCAAACCGCAGATGGCCGCGCAGATCAACCAGCGCGATGACGGTTACTATCTTGGTGCTGGGGACAAAGTGCCCAGCATCAATGGCAAACCCATTACCGGCCCCGTTCGCCTCAGCGACGGCGATCTCGTTGAAGTCTCCGGGGTCCGGCTAAACTTCGTCTTCCGTGAGTAGCGTCCGGCAATTGCTGAAAGCTCATCGTGGAGCCGACGGGAATGCCTTCGGTGGGTCGCTTTTCGGCTGGGACGGCGTCTTCACTATGACCCACAAATAGCGCCTGCCGCCCGTACACTCTTCCCTCTCGCGCCGGTCCATCTGTGTGAATCGCCGTCCAATTTGGATGCAGCCGCTGGTGTGCCTTGTGTCAGAGTGTCCGCATCGAAAGGGAGTGGAAACGGGGAGCAAGCATCACCCTTCGAGGAAGCTAACTAATACGAGGCGAGGGACTTAAGTGGAGCAGAAGGTCCCGAATCGAGTCTAAGCGTTTCCCGGGATCCGGTGCGAATGATTGCCTTGCGGTAGATGCGCGGGTGGATCGCGCTCCGATCGGGACGTACCCAAACAAACGGTCCCAGGAATCTAAGCTTAATCGGTAATGGGTGAGCGGCCCATAGCAACAACGGGGCGCGACCTATGTAAGAGGACGAACTAAGATTTTATGTGGATTGTCCGATTAGCGCTGCGGAGGCCATACACATTTGTGGTGATGGCGCTCGCGATCATCCTGCTGACGCCGGTTGTGTTGCTGCGCACGCCCGTGGACATTTTCCCTGACATCAACATCCCGGTCATTTCTCTGGTCTGGACCTACAATGGTCTGCAACCTCAGGAGATGGAGCAGCGCATCACCTCCAACGTGGAGCGCGGCGTCACAACACTGGTGAGCGATGTCGAGCACATCGAATCGCAATCGCTCAACGGGATTGCGGTCATCAAAGTTTTCTTTCAACCCGGCGCCAACATTCAAACGGCGCTGGCGCAAACCGCCGCTATCTCGCAGACCTTTTTGCGCTTTTTGCCGCCGGGAACCACGCCGCCTTTAGTGATTATCTATTCGGCCTCGACTGTACCGGTTATTCAGATCGGCCTGACCAGCGATACGCTCAGCGAGCAGCAGCTCTTCGATTTCGGCAATTATTTTATCCGTACGCAGCTCGCGACCGTGCCGGGCGCCGCCACGCCATTTCCTTACGGCGGCAAACAGCGTGTCGTCAGCGTCGATATCGATCCAACGGCCCTTCAGGCTAAGGGCCTTTCTGCGGTGGATATCGTAAATGCCGTCAATGCGCAAAACCTGATTCTCCCGACGGGGACCGCGAAGCTTGGCACTCTTGAATACAACGTGGAGATGAACGGCAGCCCGCAATCCGTCGAGGAGCTGAACGATCTGCCGGTCAAGACCGTGAATGGCGCGACGATTTATATGAAGGACGTCGCTCACGTGCGCGACGGCTTTTCTCCACAGACCAACATCGTTCTTTCCAACGGCCAGCGCGGCGTGCTCATGAGCATCTACAAAACCGGTACGGCATCGACCATAGACATCGTCGACCGCGTCAAGCAGATGCTGGAGTTCAACAAAGGCTCGATTCCCGAAGGCATGCGCATCTCCACGTTTTTTGACCAGTCGCTCTACGTGCGTGCTTCCATCCAAGGTGTCATTCGCGAAGCGATCATCGCGGCCTGCCTGACTGCCATGATGATTCTGCTCTTTCTCGGAAACTGGAAAAGCACGCTGATCATCGCCGTCTCGATTCCATTATCGATTCTCGTCAGCATCCTTTGCCTCAGCGCCCTCGGCCAGACGATCAATATCATGACGCTGGGCGGGCTCGCGCTCGCCGTCGGCATCCTCGTCGATGACGCCACGGTTGAAATCGAAAACATCAACCGCAATCTGGCAATGGGCAAGGAAACCGTCCAGGCCATTCTGGACGGCGCGCAGCAGATTGCCGTGCCCGCTTTTGTTTCGACACTGTGCATTTGCATCGTTTTCATCCCCATGTTTTTTCTGTCCGGCGTGGCGAAATTCCTGTTCGTTCCGCTGGCCGAAGCCGTCAGCTTCGCTATGCTGGCCTCCTACATGTGGTCGCGCACCATCGTGCCGACCCTGGCCATGTACCTTTTGAGCTCGGAAGACGAATACCACGCCGAGGAACACTCCGGCGAAAAAATGGGCTTCTTCCGCCGCTATCAGCAGGGCTTTGAGCGTAGTTTTGAAAAATTCCGCGAAGGCTACCGGAGAGCGTTGGGTGTGGCCCTGCATTCGCCAAAGGCATTCGCTGCGTGTTTCCTGGCTTTCTGCGTTTTCTCCGTAATGCTGGTCGGCGTTCTTGGGCGCGATTTCTTTCCGAAGGTGGACGCGGGACAGATTCGCCTGCACATGCGCGCTCGCACCGGCCTGCGTATCGAGGAAACAGCGCGCCTGGCCGATCAGGTAAACGGCGTCATCCGTGAAACCATCCCGAAGGACGAACTGACTACGGTCCTCGACAATATCGGCTTGCCGTATAGCGGCATCAACCTCACCTACAGCAACGCCGGCACCATCGGGAGTTCCGACGCGGAAATTCTTGTTCAGTTGAAGGAAGTACGGGGCAAGCCTACCGGGGCGTATATCAATGACTTGCGCGAAAAACTTCCGCAGCGTTTTCCGGGCGTGCAGTTCTTCTTTCAGCCGGCGGATATCGTGACGCAAATTCTGAATTTCGGCACTCCCGCGCCCATCGACGTGGAAGTCACGGGCATGAACCAGCACGGAAATTACCTGGTCGGGGAAAAACTCGCGAGCGAATTCCGCCATATTCCTGGCGCCGTGGATGTCCACGTTCAGCAAGCCTTTGATAACCCCACACTCTTCATGGAAATCAACCGGGCCCGCGCCCAATCCGTCGGCATGCAGTCGCGCGACGTGGCGCAAAACGTTCTTGTCTCGCTCAGCTCCAGCTTCCAGACGGCTCCGGCCTTCTGGCTGGATCCAAAAAATGGCGTGGAATATAACGTCGCGGTGCAGGAACCGCAGTATCGCGTGGAAAATTACCAAGCGCTGCAGAATACTCCCATTGGCGGGAGTGCTCCTGGTTCGCGGCCCCAAATTTTGGGGAATCTGGTCACCACCTCGACGACCGCCCGGCCCGCTGAAGTCTCCCACTACACCACACAGCCGATGATCAACATCTACGCGGCGGTGGATGGCCGCGACCTCGGCGGCGTTGCCGACGAAGTGGAGAAGCACGTACAGGCCATCGAAAAGGATTTGCCGAAGGGAAGCCACATTGCCGTTCGCGGTCAGGTCCAGACCATGAAAAATTCGTTTGCCGGCCTGGGCTTCGGCTTGCTCGGCGCGATCGTGCTGGCTTATCTTCTGATCGTCGTCAATTTCCAGTCCTGGCTCGATCCGTTCATTATCATTACCGCGTTGCCGGGCGCGCTCGCCGGCATTTGCTGGACTTTGTTGCTGACGCATACCACGCTCAACGTGCCTTCGCTGACCGGCGCGATCATGTGCATGGGTGTGGCCACGGCGAACAGCATCCTGATGGTTTCCTTTGCACGCGAGCAGATGGACGAAGGCAAGAGCGCGCGTGATGCCGCCAGCGAAGCCGGTTTCGTGCGCATCCGGCCGGTGCTGATGACCGCGCTCGCGATGATCATCGGAATGGTGCCGATGGCCGTGGGCCTCGGCGAAGGCGGCGAACAAAACGCACCTCTCGGCCGCGCGGTGATCGGTGGACTGGTTTTTGCCACCTTCGCAACGCTCTTTTTTGTGCCGTGCGTTTTTTCCATGATCCATGGGCGCCGGGCGCGCAGGCCGTCGCAGCCGGAGCCGCTCGCGCCGTAGACGGTTTGAATTTTTTCGGACTGGAAGTGAAAGTGGAGATGGGAGCATGATGGAAGGCGGAGTTCAGATGGACGCTGTAGACCAAGAGCAACCGCGCGGAAAGGGCAGCCGGATCTTCACGATACTTTTCCTTGTCGTGATTGTGCTGGTGGTCCTGGGGGCGCTAACGCTGTTCCAGCGCCGCGCCCAGTATCAGGCCCTCGCCAAGGAAACGGAAACACTCGCGATCCCCACGGTGGCCGTGTTTCATGCCTCGGTCGAATCGACGCAGGAAGACCTGGTTCTCCCCGGCGCCATGCAAGCGTATGTCGAATCGCCGATCTACGCGCGCACCAACGGCTATTTGAAAAAGTGGTATCACGATATCGGCAGCCGCGCCAGGCAGGGCGATTTGCTTGCCGACATTGATACCCCGGAAGTGGACCAGCAGTTGTCCCAAGCGCGCGCCGACCTGAATACGGCGCAGGCCAACGCGAATCTCTCCAAGATTACGGCCACACGTTTCCAGGAACTGATCAAGACGGACGGGGTCTCGAAGCAGGAGGTCGATAATGCCGTCGGGGATCTGGAAGCCAAAGTCGCTAATGTAAAATCCGCGGAAGCCAACGTGCGCCGGCTTGAAGAACTGGAATCCTTCAAGCATATTTATGCGCCCTTCAGCGGCGTCATCACCCGGCGCAATGTGGATACGGGGACGCTGATCAACGCAGGGAACGGCGGCGCTTCGCAGCAGCTCTTTTCCCTCGCGCAGACGGATCCCATTCGCGTTTACGTTAGCGTGCCGGAAGCCTACGCGCCCTCCATTCGCGCGGGACTGGGCGCATTTCTGGAGCTCACTCAGTATCCCGGCCAGAAATTCGAAGGCAAAGTGGTGCGCACGGCGGAGTCGATCGATCCCGGCACGCGTACGCTGCTCACCGAAGTGGACGTGCCAAACCACAATGGCGCACTGCTTCCCGGCGGTTACGCGCAAGCACATTTGCAAGTGAAAGTGACCGGAGCACGGCTCGCCGTGCCCGTGAACGCGCTGCTATTCCGTTCGGAAGGACTTCGCGCCGTGGTGGTGGATGGAAATCACAAGACGCACCTCAAACCGCTGACCATCGGCCGCGATTACGGCACTACTCTCGAAGTCCTGCAAGGTCTCGACGCCGCCGACTGGATCGTGCTGAACCCCGCGGATTCCCTCGACGAGGGTCAGGAAGTCCACGTCAAGGAAATTGCTCTGAATCATCCGCCGAGCCAACCCGCTCCGCAGCCGAACGCGGCCCAAGGAACCAAGAAACAATAATGAAGCGCACCAGGCAATTCCCCGCCCTGATCGGGCTCGCTGTTGCCATCCTCATTGGTGGTTGCACCGTGGGGCCGAAGTACCAGCGTGCCACGGCGCCCGTGCCTGCAAAATGGGATGTCTCGGAGCCTTGGCGCGAGAGCGTCCCGAGAGATGGTGTTGCCAAAGGCGAATGGTGGAGCGTTTTCGGCGATGACGAATTAAACGCACTCGAAAAACAAACCCTCGATGCGAACCAGACCATCAAAGTTTCCGCCGCACGCCTGGAACAAGCCCGGTCAGCCGCTGGAATTCAGATTGCCACGCAATTCCCCACCGTCGCGACGGCGCCGGGTGTTGAGCGCCAGCGCCTCTCTGGCAATCGTCCGACGAGCAGCAACTTTCCCGCGACCGGTCCTGTCTCGCAAACAAACATTTCTTTGCCATTCACGGTCGGCTACGAAGTGGATCTGTTTGGCCGGCGCCGGCGCAGCATCGAAGCAGCGCAGGCGTCTTACCAGGCAAGCGCCGCCGACCTCGAGAACGTTCGGCTGATAATCACGGCGGAACTCGCAGGCGATTACTTCACGCTGCGGCAGCTTGATGCGGAGCTGGGAATCCTGCATCGCACCGTGGAAACACTGGAACGAGGCTTGCAATTAGTGGATCAGCGGCACAAAGGCGGCGTGGCCTCGGGCCTGGATGTCGCGCAGGAAGAGACGCTGCTGAATACCACGCGGACGCAGGCGATACTGCTCTTGCAGCAGAGGAAACAGTTTGAAGACGCCATCGCCGTGCTGCTGGGGCAACCGGCCCCGGACTTTCACCTTCCCGGCAAAGAGCTGAATGCGGAGCCTCCCGGACTCAATGCCGGTCTGCCTTCGGATTTGCTGGAGCGAAGGCCGGACGTCGCGGAAGCCGAGCGGCAAATGGCCGTGGCGAACGCGCAAATCGGAATTGCCCGTGCCGCCTACTATCCGTCGCTGAATCTTTTTGGAAACGGCGGATGGCAGGCCGCCGATATCGCCAAGCTGATGAACGTGCAGAGCACGTTTTGGGCGGTCGGCGCCAATGTCGCGGAAAGCATTTTCACCGGCGGGTCACGGCGCGCACAGGTGCAGTTTGCCAAAGCCGGCTACGACGCCAGCGTGGCGGCCTACCGCGATAGCGTTTTGAATGCCTTCCGGGAAGTGCAGGATGACGTAACCGGCTTGACTGTGCTGGACCAGGCAAACCAGTCGCAGCAGCAGGCGGTCGATGCGGCACGGCGCACACTGGACATTGCGAACGGCCGCTACGTTGGCGGCCTCGTGAGCTACCTGGATGTCGTCAACGCGCAGCAGAATCTGCTGAACAATGAACAGCAGCTCGCCGTGATTCACGGGCAACGGCTGGTGACGAGCGTGCTCCTCATCAAGGCGCTGGGCGGCGGGTGGGATGCTTCAAGTCTCTCGGCGGTTCAAGTGAAGTCAAAGCTGAAAGACGTGGTAGCGCCGTAAAAAAGCATTTTTCAGTTGGCAGCCCGCTCAGGGGTTGCCCGTATCGTGCAGCGAAACAACCCGGCCATATTGTGACGAGCGGCTGAGGCGATCAAACATTTGATACGCCGCCGCCGCAATGCGAATGATGGCATCCCCGCCGTCTTTTTCCCTCCGCAAATACGTCGTCATAACGCTGATGACAAACGGCCGATTCCCCGTGAATACGATACCGGAATCGTTGCGCACGCCTTCTAGCTCGCCAGGCTTGTTGGCGATGCGCAGGTCTTCAGGCAATTCCCGCGGGATATAACTTTCCTTGTGCACGGTGAGAAGCGCAAAAAAGTCGTCGGTCATCTGTTTGTTCAATACTTTTCCGCGGTACAAATCTTGCAGCAGCTGCACCATCTCGCGCGGCGTGGCGATATTCTCGCGGCCTTCCGCGGCAGCCTTCACGTCCATCATCTTTCGTCGAAGACGCGTATGCGTCAGCCCGAGCGAATCGAGCAGCGCATTCACGTTTTCCATGCCCACGCGGTCTATGATGATGTTGGTGGCGGAATTATCGCTCACGGAAACCATCAGCGCGGCGACGTCGCGAATGGTGAGCCGCGTCACTCCGGGAGTGAGCGCGCCTGCGATCCCGCTCCCGCCAACGAGATCGGACGATTGCAGCGTGTAGAGGTCGCCGAGCTTGATTTTGCCCTGCTGCGCCTGGCGATAGAGCTCCGCAAGGATCGCGATCTTGATGGAGCTGGCCGTGGGGAGCACTTCATCAGCGTGCAGAAAATATTTTTGCCCGGTCGTGAGATCAAGAATGGCCACCCCAAGGACGCCGTCAAGATTGCGGTCCACGCCATTGATGGTCGCTTCCAGCTTTTGCCACAGAATCTGTTCTTTCTCCTGCGGAGCTTTCTCTTGAGAACTTTGCGCGAAAGCAGGCATGGGAACCCAAATGACGACAGCGATCGAAGCAAGGGCGATAAGTCTTTTGAGCACGGTGACCTCCCGGGTTGGCGGGATTATACGGCTGAATGGCGGGGAACAAAGAAAAAGCCATGCAATTTTCCGCAGCAGTTGGCTGGCTGGGCTGCGCCCGTAGGAAGCAATATGCATTTGTTGGATCGTATCTTGTGCGAAACACTCGGTACTTGGCTATTGAAGGCGGAGTCTACAAAGACCACAATACAATCAGGCGCTCATCCGCCTGCAAAAGGCTGAACCGGTCAATCAGGATCAGATGGCAAAGGAAACACCGGTATTAGCGCAATCTTTGGAGAGATAACCTATGCGAAAAATCTTGGCAGGTATGATTTTCATGGCCTTGGCGGGAACACTGTCGATCGCTGCGCCGCCTCAAGATCGCGACGACCACCACGACAACGGCAAGCATAAAGGCCGGGACAAGCACGAAGATCGCGATGACGACCGTCATGACAACGGGAAACACAAGGGCTGGGACAACCCGCACAACCCCCACTACAATGGCTGGGATTCTGACCACGCCCGTTTCCAACCGGGGCGCGCTTACCCGCGCGGCCGCTACGAACACGTGCGAGAAGTATTTGTCGCCCGTCGCATCGATTATCGGACGCGCCGCGTGGTGCTTTATGACAATTCGAATTGGGTGGTTGCCAATTACGACCTGGACCGCTGCCGTGATTGGGCATGGGACCGCGACCGCGTGTATGTCTATGACGACGACCATCACCCCGGCTGGTACTTGCTCTTCAATGCCCGGCTGGGTCGTTATGTACACGTCGAGTATTTCGGCCAGTAAACAATTCGAGCCGCGGAAAAGCGGCGTATTGGACAGGCTGTGAACAAGGGGCAAAACCAAATGGCTTTGCCCCTCTTTTATTTGCCCTGTGTCGGCAGCGACGAACTCAGAAACGAGCGCGTCCGAAGACCAGATCAGAGGTTATCGAGGAAAAATTGGGTGACACGCTGCATCAGGACCCGGCGCGCCGGCGGATCGCTGACGCCGTGGCCGCGGCCAGGGAATGGCAAAACCTCGACGTACTTCCCCGCCTCAATGAGATCGTTAATCACGGCAAGCGTGTTCGCGAAGTGCACGTTGTCGTCACCGGTGCCGTGAGCGATCAGCAACTTGCCCTTGAGCTGCGCGGCATATTTCACGGGTGAAGAATCCCGATAACCTTTTTCGTTTTTCTGCGGCAGACCGAGGTAACGCTCGGTATAGATGGAGTCGTAGTAGCGCCAGTCCGTAACCGGGCCGCCCGCGAAACCGGCTTTGAAATCGTCGCCGGCCTCAAACATGGCGTGCAGGGTCATGTGGCCGCCGTAACTCCATCCCCAAATCCCGATGCGATTGGCATCGACGTACGGAAGCGACTTGAGATAGTGCACCCCGTCGCGCTGGTCGGAAAGCTCTTGAGCGCCCATGCGGAAATGCAGTGGTGCTTCGAAAGCATGGCCGCGCCCCGCCGAACCGCGATTGTCCAGTGAAAAAATAATGTAGCCCTTTTGCGCCATCAGCTGGTGCCACAGGAAATTGGTGCCGCCCCAAACGTTGCGCACCACTTGAGCGTGCGGCCCGCCATACGTGTAAACGAGCACGGGATACTTCTTCAGCGGATTAAAGTCCGGTGGCTTGATGATACTGGCGTTGAGCAGCGCACCGTCTCGCGGTCTGACGCTGATAAATTCCATGGGTGAGAGGTGGTAGTCAGCAAGCTCGGCCACTTTGTTTTCGTTTATCGTGGCGATGCGCGAACCGTCAGCGCGATGAAGATCCTGGCGCGGAGGGGCAGCGGTGTTCGAATAGGTGTCATAGAAAGCGGCGGCATTGGGCGCAAAAAACGCGACGTGCGTCCCCGCGTCCTTGGTGAGCTGGGCGAAGCCAGTTCCGTCGAGTGCAGCGCGGCAGAGGTGGCGCTCCAACGGCGATTTTTCGGTTGCCATGAAATAGACAAAGCCCTTTGCTTCGTCCACAGCATCGAGCGAAGTGACTTCCCACTCACCCTTGGTGAGCTGTGTAAGCTGCTTGCCCTCGAGGTCAAACAAATACAAATGGCGATACCCGCTGCGCTCGCTGGACCACAGGAAGCGCCTGCCATCCTTGAGAAAATAAAGATCGTCGCTGATGTTGATCCAATTGGCGTCATTTTCGGCAAGAACGGTGCGCGCTTTGCCTGTGGCGGCGTCCGCAATCAAGAGATCAAGTGTGGTTTGCGTGCGATTGAGCCGCTGAATGGCAAGATGTTTCGAATCCGTGAGCCAGTTCACGCGGGGAACATAAATATCGGTTTCCGCTCCAATATCTATCGCGCGAGGCTCCCCACCGTTTAGCGAGACCACAAAAACGCGCACGCTAGGGTTGGCGCCGCCGGCCGTCGGATAACGTTCCATTTCCGCTTCCCCGCTTGGCGAGGAAAAATCGACCAACGGATATTGCGACACTTTGCGTTCATCCATTTCCAGATAAGCGATCGCCGAAGAATCCGGCGCCCACCAGTACGCCGTCTTGATATCGAGCTCTTCCGGGTACACCCAGTCGAGTTCGCCTTTGCGAATTTCTTCCGTGCCGCCTTGCGTGACCGCGCGTTCTTTGCCATCGGCGAGATTCACGAGCCAAACGTTGTGATCGCGAACAAAGCTCGCGTTCCGGCCATCAGGAGAAATCTTGGGGTCGGCAAGTGTAGCCTTGCCTGAAACCAGCGTGCGCTCTGTTTGCGTCTTCAAATCCAGCCACGCAAGCGCCGTGGGGCCCTGAAACAAAATGCCCGTGCCATCCGGCGCCCATTGATATTGAGCGGGTGCACGGCGACCAAGACCCGTGGCTTGTGTTGGCCGCGAGGTGTCCACCGGCAAGATAGATTCGAGCTTATCCGCACCCACCAGGAGCCGACGCTCCCCTGACGCCGCATCCATCACCCAAAGTTCCGTCTTGGCTTCCTTGCCGGAACCCTTTGTTTCGAAATAGCTGAGCCCTTTTCCATCTGGAGTCCACGCCAGGCCCCGCGTCAGCCGTCCGCTCAAACTCGGCTGCGAATAAATGCGCTCGATCGTCAGCGCTTTGCCTGCGCCTGTCGGCTGCTGGGCAGTTGAAAAAGGAGCGAAAAATACAGTGAAGAACAAGGTTGCAAGAAAAACAGAGAACCCCGGAACGCGGCACCGCAAGGGCATGCAATCCTCCTGAGAACGGACGCTAGTTTAAGCTGGAGCTGTGAGAAGAACAAACATTTGGACGGAAGCTATCCCGGCGGCCATCGGAAATTACGTCCGCCGAGCAGATGCAAATGCAAATGAAACACCGATTGGCCCGCGCCGGTGCCGTTATTCAAGACCGTGCGGTAGCCCGCGAGCAGCTTGCGTTCGCGTGCAAGCTGCGCCGCCACCAATTGCAGCTTGCCAAGTACGGCTTGATCTTCGGGCCCGGCTTCGGTCAGCGATTCAAAATGTTTACGCGGACAAATCAGGATATGCGTGGGCGCTTGCGGGCTGATGTCCTCAAACGCGAAAAGATCCGGATCTTCGTAGACGATCTTCGACGGAATCTTCTTCGCGGCAATCTTGCAGAACAAACAGTCGGCGCTCATCGGATTCCTCCTGCGGGTGTGCCTTCGTCCAATCGGGTCACAAATGGGGTGAAACCTTCGCGGGCACGGAGCTGATCGCTGAATTGATGCGCGTTATCTTCGCCGGAGATCTTGCCTACGCGCACGCGGTGCAACACGCCGTCGGGAGAATCATATAGCTGAATAAAAATGGGCGAGTAAGACGCGCTGAGACGGTCGCGGAGGCGCTCCGCGTTGGCGCGCTCGCGGAATGCGCCCACTTGCACGGTGAAGAAACCGGATGTGGGATCGACGCCCGGCGAAATTACTTCCACGCGAACGGGCACGATGCCGGGTCCAACGGAATCCACTTCTCGCGCGGCGGCAAAGGAAAGATCGATGATGCGATTGTCAACAAACGGGCCGCGGTCAGTGATTCGAACCACTGTGGACTTGCCATTGTCCAGGTTGGTGACGCGCACCATGGTCTCAAACGGCAGCGTGCGATGCGCGGCCGTGAGTTTGTACATGTCGTAGATCTCGCCGTTCGAAGCGCGCCGTCCGTGAAACGGTACGCCATACCACGAAGCGTTGCCTTCCTCCGTATAGCCTGGGGGAGCAGGCGCGGGAGCGGGCTTGTTGTGTTTCGCAGGCGCAGCCGCCGGCTGCGGCACCGAAGTGTCCGGCACGTTGCTTGAACGTTTCGAAGCCGCCCCCGTTACCGGTGGTGTTTCTGTTGGCTGCCCTGGCGGTGCCTGGCGGCCAGCCACCGGCCTGCGGGAACCACAACCTGAAAGCAGCAGGAAGCTAAGGAAACAGAGGCAATGAAGGACGATGCGGCGACTAAAGGAAGTCCGGGTGAAAATCACAAGCCTGCCCAAATCATGATTGTGAATCCTTCGGAGATTGCGCGGAACGCGCCGCGTTGCGCGCTTCGATCCACGCGGCAGCCTCCCTGAGCTTCTCGGAAACTTCGCGCAAAAACTGCGCCGTGCGCTTTTCTGTTTCCGGAGCAACTTCCTCCTTCACAAAACTCTTCACGCGCGCGAGTTCTTCGTCCACACGCCTGCCAAAATCCTCGAAGTTCTTGATGCTCTTCAGCCGCGCGAACTCTTCGTCGATGCGCTTGCCGAACTCTTCGAATTTGTCCATAAGCGCCACATTTCCCGCAAAAAATCGCCGTGCAGAGAAGAACCGCGGCGACTTGGGTATTATAGGAACGCCGTTTGCGGGTCGCAAGGAGGAGCATTGGCGCTTCCCTACCGGTGGCAGTGGCGTGTGGAGCGTTGGAAGAATTCGATGCGCGGTTTTTTCGGTGGCGAGCAGCAGCCGCGGCCGAAAATTTGCCCCGCGTGCGGAGCGCTGGTCGGAATCAGCGCGACACGCTGTCACGAATGCGGCGCAAGCCTGCGGTTCTCTCTCGCGGCTTTGAGCAAAAAACTTTCCGGAGTTTTTGGTGAGCAGGAAACTCCGGTCACATCGGCGCTGTTGGTCGCGAACATTCTGATGTTCGGCGTCAGTTTTGTAGCTCTTGCCAGTGAGGGCGGAAGCGGCGGTTTTCGCATCCTCTGGGGCATGGGCGGCGAGACCGTGTACCGTCTGGGCGCGAGCCACCCTTATCCGATTTTTATCGGACACCAGTGGTGGAGACTTGTGACCGCCATGTTTTTGCACGGTGGCCTAATTCACATCGGATTCAACATGATGTCCTTGATGCAGCTTGGTCCGGCGCTGGAAGAGCTCTATGGTTCCGCGCGTTACTTGTTTTTGTATGTTGTGACGGGAGCTTTTGGTTTCCTCGTCAGCGCGTGGTTTGGCAACTTCTCTCTAGGCGCGAGCGGCGGGCTCCTCGGGCTTGTCGGAGTGATGCTGGCGATCACCACGAAGCGTGGTGGGGCTTACATGCGAGACTTGCGGTCAAGGTTGGTCAGTTCCGTGGTCATCCTTTTTATCCTGGGGTTTTCCGGCGTGGGCATCGATAACTACGCTCACTTCGCCGGATTGGCCGCAGGATTTGGACTCGGAAAATTGTTTGCCGATCGCCAGCCGATGAATTCGAGGGAGCAGAGGCGTGCACAGGTGCTGGGATGGCTCGCGGGAATTGTAATTGTCGCGAGCTTTGTTCTGATGGTCCTGCACTATCGCGACCCGCTGCCAGGCAGATAGTCCGGGGCGCGGCGAGAAAAAGTGCGATACTCTAGCTTCCGAACCCATGGACCCCCACTCGATCGTCGTCGTCAGTCTGCACACTCCCAAGGAAAAAGTGTGGGGCGAGCTGCTATCCATCAACCCGTCCGGAATCACGCTGCGCTGCATCGATCTGAATTCTTTCGACCACTTTATCCGCCAGATCAATGAGCCAGACGGCGAGCGCATGGGCTTCCCCACGATTTTCTTTCCCATGAACCGCGTCGAGCGTATCTCTCTCGACGAACCCTCCGGCTCCATCCCCTCGATGAACGAGCTTTTCGCGCGAAAAATCGGGCGTTCCCTCTCCGACTATCTCGCGCAATTCGCCTAAATTGCGCTATCCTGAATCACAATGAAAGGCCGCATCTGGACGGTTCCCAATCAAATTACCTTTTTGCGCCTCGGCTTCCTGCCGGTCTTTCTCATGCTCATTGCTTACGATCGTTACCGCTGGGCTCTTCTGGTTCTTGTTGTTTCCGGCCTTTCCGATGGGATTGACGGTTTGCTAGCGCGCAGTTTGAATCAGCGCTCCGCCCTCGGCGCATATCTCGATCCCATTGCCGACAAACTCTTGTTATCTTCATCATTCGTTCTTCTGGCCTTCAAGAAGCAACTGGCGTGGTGGCTCACGATCCTGGTTCTCAGCCGCGACGTGCTGATCCTCATTGTCGCAGTCGTGATTTTGCTGGTCTCCGGGTATCGGCCATTCCCGCCCAGCATCTACGGCAAGCTCACCACTGCTACCGAGATCATCCTGGTGTTCTTGGTAGTGCTTGGCGCTGCCTATCCCAATTATCGCGTCGGCGTGCTCGACCATTTCTTCATTTACGCGGTTACCGTGTTGAGCATCGTGTCCGGCTTCCACTACTCGTTCACCACGGCCAGACACCTCAGCGGTCCCACTCCTTAGGAGATGTGAAACCGATCGGGGGCGAGGCGGCTATTTTTTGACGGCTTCGTAGGCGCGGCCGAGCCAGCCGAGGGCGCTCTGCATGGCTGAGGCTTCTTCCATCTCGAAGAGAAACCAACCGGGGCCGGGCACACCCGAAATTGTGTCTATCCTGGAATCTTTCTTCGTTGAATCCAGCAGAGCCGACGACATGGATGCAAATTTGAACATGAGGGACCTTGGCGATTTCATCGCTCGGGAGCGGGGGAGCGCCGCAAAAATTTCTCCGTTTCGATAAAGACCCTGGTATCCGAACATGGGTCTCATTGACACGCCGGGCCAGTCCGAGACTTCTTTTTCCAGCATGGCCGAAAATTCCTTCATCTCGTCGTCGACGGGAAACCACTTCGGCATCTTCGGGCGTTTGGATTTTGCCTTGGCAGCCTTTTTCTTGGGTTTCATGTAACACACCTTCGCTCAAACCATTGGAATGCTACACCGGCATGGGTTTCGGACCGCCAGCCGGGAGCAAGAGCTGTGGTTCGGTCAGCGACTGCACTTGTTCCAGAGTGGCGTCCGGAGCAAGTTCGCGCAGAAGCAACCCCTCAGGAATGATGTCGATAAGCGCTAGCTCGGTCACGATATGATCGACGACTTCAACGCCGGTAAGTGGGAGCGTGCACTTCTTCAAGATTTTCGGTTTGTTGTCGCGCGTAGCGTGCTCCATGGCAATAAAGACGCGCTTGGCTCCGGCGACGAGGTCCATGGCACCGCCCATGCCTTTCAGCATTTTCCCGGGGATCGCCCAATTCGCAAGAGTTCCTTTTTCATCGACCTGCAACGCGCCGAGAACCGTGAGGTCAACGTGGCCGCCGCGAATCATGGCGAAAGAATCAGCCGAAGAAAAATAAGCCGTGCCGCGTAGCTCGGTAACAGTTTCTTTTCCAGCGTTGATAACGTCGGGATCGACTTCAGCTTCGAGCGGATAGGGACCAACGCCCAGCATGCCGTTTTCGGACTGCAAGATGACGTCCATGCCCTTGGGAATATAATTGGCAACAAGCGTGGGCATGCCAATGCCCAGATTTACGTAGTAGCCGTCGCGCAGTTCCAGCGCAATCCGGCGTGCAATCCGTTCGCGTTTTTGCTCTTCAGTGAGTGGCATGAATTCTCAGTTTTCCATTCCAGGTTATTTGCGCGTGGTCCGCCGCTCGATGCGCTTCTCGTACTTGGGACCCTGAAAAATGGCGTCCACAAAAATTCCCGGCGTATGCACTTGATTGGAGTCGAGCTGGCCGAGATCGACCAGCTCTTCAACTTCGGCGATGACGTAATCCGCTGCCGTGGCCATCATGGGATTGAAGTTCCGCGCGGTCTTGCGGTAGATGAGGTTGCCCCAGCGGTCACCTTTCCACGCCTTGATGAACGCGAAATCACCGCGCAGGCCGTGCTCCATCACATACATGCGGCCATCGAATTCGCGCGTCTCCTTCCCCTCGGCGACCATGGTGCCGTAGCCAGTGGGCGTATAAAACGCCGGAATTCCGGCGCCTCCCGCACGCAAGCGCTCGCTCAGCGTGCCCTGTGGATTCAATTCCACTTGCAGTTCTCCACGAAGGACGAGCTGCTCGAAGAGTTTGTTTTCACCCACGTAGGTGGAAATCATCTTCTTGACCTGGTGCTGCTGTAGGAGCACGCCAATCCCGAAATCATCGACCCCCGCGTTGTTGCTGACGATGGTCAAATCCTTCGTGCCCTTGCGCCGGACAGCCGCGATGAGGTTTTCCGGAATGCCACAAAGGCCGAAGCCGCCCATGAGGATCGTGGCGCCGTCGGCAAGTTTGGCAATGGCGGCGTCGGCGGAGGCGATGTGTTTGTCCATTCGGTGCTCCGAACTGTAGGGAGGAGTTTACTTCATCCGCCGTTATGGCTGGAAGCCAGGGAAGAGCGCAGATCGACGCGCCTGCTGGCGCCTAGAATCGTATCAGGCAGCTTTCGAGCACAAAAGAAGATGCTAGCGCCGCGTGCTTGTCGTGGTGATCAGTGTTTTCATGTCTCCGTCACCGGCATCCATCGCAGCTACCAGAGAGTGGGAATTCGGCGTGATGTGGTCGAAGGAATCGCGCCACTTGGTCATCTTGCCGTCGACAATCTCTTCGTAGTCGTTAACGAAGGTGTCCCGCTCCCAGTGAGCTGTGCCGCGCAATTTGCAGGGGCTCTTCGAATCGTTGAAGCAGACGAAGAAGCGGTAGATGTTTGCGGTCTTGTCCCACCAAATCACGTAAAGGCCATCCAGCTTCCCTGCCGAACCATTGGAATGGAATTCCGCGAACAGACTCGTGCCGTCCGCAACTAATCGGATTTGCGAGCGCCCATGCCGCGAACCACCATTGGGAAAAAACTGGCTCTTCACCATGTTCTCTGAAGTATTCCATTCGCCAGCGAGGGCCTTTGCCAGCCGATCCATTTCGGGGCTGGCAGGAGTTTCGGCTGGCTGCGTCGATTTCCCGGACTCTTGCGCGCCAGTAAGTGACGGAATCAGAGCGGACATGAACAAGCAAGAAACCAGGCAAACATTCTTCATAACCACCTCCCCTGTGTTATGACGCCGGAAGATAAAAGCTGTGAGCCGAAATACCGGGGGTTTGAAAGACGGTTGGGGGCAACCACAGCAAAGAGTTGCACGCTACAAGGAGCGCAGGAGCTTATAGAGTTCATTGGCGGCGTCGAAGTCGCCTTCGAGTTCGCGAGTGGCGAGTCTCTCTCGAAGCTCGTCGAGGCGGCGGGCGAAGAGATCGAGCGCGGCGGACAGGACTTCTTGATTGGTCAGGACAATGTCGCGCCACGTGGAATACGGACTGCCTGCCAGTCGCAGCGAATCTCGAAGGCCCGGGCCGGCAAGCGTGATGGGCAAGCCGTTCTCGTCGAGACGGTCGTAGAGAAAAGATGCCAGCGCCACGGCAGCGAGTTGCGGGAGATGGGATGCCAGACCGACCGCGTAATCATGTTGCGGGGCGCCTAGCCAGAGCGGCCGCGCGCCGATTTTTTCCAGGAGTTTTACAAACGCGGAAATGCGGGGATCGTGACTGGCGTCTTGTTCATCCACAGCGGAAGAACGCGTCTTATCACCCGCCACCACGGCTTCAGCAGATTGGGCTACCAGAGCGTAAGCGTTCTCGCGGAAAAGATCGGCGTCGGCGTGCGCGATTCCGGGCAATTCCCTGCCGGCCATGGGATGGCCGCCAAGGAATAGCGGACCTTTTTCGCCAGGGAAAAGTTCGGCGGCAGCTTGGGCGATGCGAACTTTAGTGCTGCAAGCGTCGGTGACCAGCGCGTGAGAGGAAGCGTGACGCGCGATTTCCGGAAGCAGATCGATGGTCGCCGCGATAGGAAGCGCCAGATAAATCAAATCCGCTTTTTGTAGAGCTGGCGCGAGTTCGCTAGAGAACGCTTCGTCGACGGCACCGCGACTTTGCGCTTCGCGAACAACGTCGGGGCGGTCCCAGCCCGAGATGTGCATGCCGGTGGTGTATTTGCGTAACGCGAGCGCGAAGGACCCGCCGATCAGCCCGATACCAAGAATCGTGACCCGCGAAATGAGGTGCCCGGCCGCCATGGTCACGCGATGCGGCGCCCGATCGCGGGAGCGATGATTCGCAGCTCGCCCATGAGTTGCGCGAATTGGCCGGGCTCGAGAGATTGCGCGCCGTCGGAAAGCGCGTGATCCGGATTGTTATGGACTTCAATGAGCAGGCCATCGGCGCCGGCAGCGACCGCGGCGCGGGCCATCGGTGGCACTTTGTCGCGGCGGCCAGTGCCATGCGATGGGTCGGCGAGCATCGGAAGGTGAGAAAGTTTTTTGATGACTGGGATCGCGGCGATGTCGAAGGTATTGCGAGTGTAGGTTTCGAACGTGCGAATGCCGCGCTCGCAGAGGATGACGTTGTAGTTGCCCCCGGCGAGAATGTATTCAGCGCTCATCAGAAGTTCTTCCATGGTGGCGGACATGCCGCGCTTCAGGAGAACAGGTTTGCGGATTTCGCCGAGCGCGCGAAGCAAGTAGTAGTTCTGCATGTTACGCGCGCCAACCTGAAATATGTCGACGTAACCCAGCATCATGGGAATCTGGGAAGCGTCCATCACTTCGCTGATGGTGAATAGCCCGAATTTGTCGGCGGCTTCGCGCATGAGCTTGAGGCCCGGTTCGCCCATACCCTGGAAGGCGTAAGGAGAAGTGCGCGGCTTGAAGGCGCCGCCGCGCAAAATCTTTGCCCCGGCTTTGGCGACACTTTCGGCGACGGAAAAAATTTGTTCGCGCGATTCGACCGAACACGGCCCGGCGGCGACAGCGACTTCCGGGCCGCCAATTTTTACGCCACGGCCGAGATCCACGATAGTGCCTTCCGGTTTGAACTGGCGGCTGGCAAGTTTGAAGGGCTGGGTGATGCGCATGACCTCGCGCACGCCATCGAGCAATTCGAAATCGCGATGATCGAAGTCGCGGTGAACGCCGACGGCGCCGAGCACGGTGTGCGATTCTCCAGTCGAGCGGTGCACGTTGAACCCGCTGGCGACCAGCCGGTCGATAACATGCTGGATTTGGGCGTCCGTCGCGCCTTCTTGCATTACGATGACCATGAGAATCCCCTGTTTCCTTCTCTACGCGATGTAGTGGCGGGACTTTAGTCCCGTGCCTTTCGCCTCGAAAATGCTCGCTGGATAGGCCAGGATCCCGGCCCCTGCAAGATCTTATCCATGCATACCGCCGTGCCCGCTCATGCATTCCCGCCTTTGCCATGCTTGTCGCCAGAGTGCATGGCATCGCGTTCGGCGGCGCGAGCTTCGTCGATGATGCGCTCGAACAGCCGGCGAATGGCCGCGTCGGTCAGTGGACCGGAATTATTGCGTTCGGCGTTCTCGAGCACTTCGTTCTCACGGTCCGGCTGGTACAGCGGAATTTTCGCCTCCTGCTTGAGCTTGCCGATTTCGAGCGCGCACTGCGACCGCTCGTTCAAAAGTTCCACCAGTTTCTTGTCGATTTCATCGATGCGGCGTCGCCAATCACTCAGGTTCATGTGGCTACCCCGCCCCGATGTATCGGGGCCTCGCGCCGCGAGAGACCGTGCCGAGCGGCTTCTTTGAGCGCACGAACGCGTTCGGCAAGCGCGTCGGCAGCGCCATCAACGGACTTTGCCTTTTCGATTTCGGAAACGAGGGCCGAGCCTACGACCGCGGCGTCCGCCAGGCCGCCGAGAACGGAAACATGGCCGGGCAGTGAAATCCCAAAGCCGACAGCGATAGGAAGTTGTGTAACGCTGCGAGCGCGGCGCAAGAGTGCCGGGAGATCGTCGGGCAGCGCGTCCTTCGCTCCAGTGACGCCAGTACGCGAAATCAAATAGAGAAATCCGGAGGAACGGCTCGCGATTTTCGCAAGCCGCTCATCCGTGGAAGTCGGCGCCCCAAGAAAAATCGTGTCCAGATTGTGAAGGCGCATGATGCAACGGTAGTCTTCCGATTCTTCGGGCGTCAGATCGGTGGCAAGGACCCCGTCGGCTCCAGCGGATGCTGCAGCAGACCCAAATTTTTCCAAGCCCATCTGCAAAATCGGATTGTAGTAGCTGAAGAGAACCAGCGGCACCTGAGAGGATTGGCGAATCCAGCGAACGAGGCCGAGGACGCCGGCAAGAGTAGTGCCAGCTTTCAAAGCACGCTCGGACGCCCGCTGAATCGTCGGCCCGTCCGCCAGCGGATCGCTGAACGGCACGCCTAGTTCGATGACGTCGGCACCCGCATGGGCGAGCGCGAGAACAAATTTTAGCGTGGCGTCGAGCGCGGGATCGCCCGCTGTGATGTAAGCGACGATGCCAAGTTCGCCTGACGCGCGCAATTCGGCAAATCGTTTGGAGATGCGGGTCGAATTGGAGGCAGCGGCGGACATTGAAATTTGGGAAGCCTAAAGATTAGAGCAGGCGGGAGTAAGTGTCCATGTCCTTGTCGCCGCGGCCGGAAAGATTGAGGATCACCAGGTCGTCCTTCTTGAATTGCGGGACCCGTTCGACAAGGCCGGCGATGGCGTGGGCGGATTCCAGCGCGGGAATAATCCCTTCCGTCCGCGAGAGCAGGCGCGCAGCATCGAGAGCGGCCTGATCGGAAACGGCGGAATATTCGGCGCGGTGCTGGTCGGCAAGCCAGGCGTGTTCGGGCCCGATGGCGGGATAGTCGAGCCCTGCCGAAATGGAATGAGTCGTGGCAATCTGGCCGTCTTCGTTCTGCAAAACGTAAGTGTACGTCCCCTGCAACACGCCTGGTCTTGCGCCGGTGAAACCCTGATGCGCCGCTAGCCGCGCGGCGTGTTCGCCAAGTTCACCGCCGCGGCCGCCCGCTTCGATGCCAATCATTTTCACGCTGGCGTCGCCCAGAAACTGATGAAAGAGGCCGATGGAATTCGAGCCGCCGCCAACGCAGGCGAAAAGATGTGTGGGCAGGCGCTTCTCCGCGGCGAGGATTTGCTCGCGAGCTTCGCGGCCAATCACCGCTTGAAAATCGCGGACCATCGTCGGATACGGATGCGCGCCCAAAACGGATCCGAGCAAGTAGTGCGTGCTTCGCACATTGGTAACCCAATCGCGCATCGCTTCGTTGATGGCATCTTTCAACGTGCGGCTGCCGGACTCCACGCCTACGACTTGCGCGCCGAGCATGCGCATGCGCGCGACGTTCAATGCTTGCCGCGCCATGTCCTCCGTGCCCATGTAGACGACACATTCCAGCCCGAGATGCGCTGCCACCGTGGCGGAAGCAACTCCGTGCTGCCCTGCTCCCGTTTCCGCAATGATGCGCGGCTTGCCCATTTTCACCGCGAGCAGCCCCTGGCCGATGGCGTTGTTGATTTTGTGCGCGCCGGTGTGCAGCAAATCTTCGCGCTTCAAATAAATGCGCGGTCCGCCGAGTTTTTCCGTCAGGCGCGGGGCAAATTGCAGCGGCGTCGGGCGGCCCGCAAAATTTTCCAGCAAATCATGGAATCGCGATTGAAACGAAGAATCCGCCTTCGCCGTATCATAGGCGCGCTCAAGTTCAAACAGCGGCACCATCAGCGTCTCAGGAACGTACCGCCCGCCGTATGGGCCGAATCGCCCCGGCGCCGTCATCGGTGATTGCAGAATCGAGCTCATCTTCTATTTTCTGACTTCCATTTCTGCTGCTTTACTTCCGTTCGCCGCGGCGGACTTCCTGAATGAACTCGCGCATGCGGCCGTGATCTTTTTTCCCTGGCCTGGATTCCACCCCGCTGGCAACATCCACGGCGTACGGCCGCACAATGCGCACCGCCGCGGCCACGTTTTCGACCTTCAGCCCACCTGCCAAAATGATACGGTGGCTGGCCGCCGCGCGCCGGGCCACGTCCCAGTCCGTTGTGCACCCCGTACCACCATATTGGCCTGTGTGCGCTGCGTCAAACAGAAACGCAAAGGCCTCGGGGTATTCACCGAGCGTCCTCAGATGAAAATCGGGCTCGACGCGAAAGGCTTTCCAGGCGCGGGTGCTGTGGGAAACTTCCGCAACTGTTTCCGGTGTTTCGTCGCCATGAAGCTGCGCAGCATCGAGCTTCAACAGTTTACTCAGGGCCGTAACGTCCGCCGGCGACGCGTTGACGAAAATTCCCACAGCTTCGACTTTTTTCGGAAGCTGGGGGCGGATTTTTGCGGCTTCGGTTTCGGCGATGAAGCGCGGGCTCTTCTCGTAGAAATTGAACCCCAGGAGATTCGCACCCGCATCGATGGCGGCGAGCGCGTCGGCCGCATTCGTGATTCCGCAAATCTTGACGCGCACCATGGCTGGCTACGGAGCGCCGGCGGGCGGCGCAAGGAGAGCAGCAAGCGCAGCGGCCGGATCGGGCGATAGCATAAGGCGAGTGCCAACGAGAAAGGCGTCAAATCCGGCGGACCGGAGTTTCAGCAATTCGCTGTGCGTACGAATACCAGATTCGCTGACGGCGATACACTCGTCGGGAATACCTCCGGCCAATGCGAACGAAGTCTCCACGTTGACGGTCATCGTTTTCAGGTCGCGATTGTTGACGCCGATAATCTGCGCGCCGGCGGCAAGGGCGCGGTCCAATTCTTCGGCAGTGTGAACTTCGACGAGCGGTTCCATGCCAATCTCGCGGCCGAGCGCGATGAGGTCGCGAAGAAGCGCGTCTTCCAGGGCAACCACCATGAGGAGAAAACTGTCAGCGTCATTGGCGCGTGATTCCCACACTTGCCAGGGATCAAAGATAAAATCCTTGCGAAGTACCGGAACTTGGATGGACTTGCGTGCATCGCGCAGGTTTTTCAGCGAGCCGCCAAAAAATTCGCCTTCAGTAAGAACGGAAAGCGCGCAAGCTCCTGCCGCTTGTAGCGATTGCGCCAGCTCCACCGGTTCGAATGGTTCGCGAATCACGCCGCGCGAAGGTGAAGCTGGCTTCAGCTCCGCGAGAACATTCAGCCCGTCGCGGCACAGCGCCGCGGGAAAATCTCGCAACGGCGTCGCCGCTTTCACGCCATACTTTAGCGCCGTCTCCGGGAGGACGCGTTTGCGGTGGTCCACCTCGGCGCGCCGCGCTTCCAGAATGCGGCCCAGCACGGTTCCGGTGTTGGCTTGAGCAGACATTGCGATAACTTTGTATGCTAGGGGTGTGGCGAGACGGAGTCAAATCCTGTGATTTGCGACCAGTGACAGGCCGCCCGAAGACGCCGCGGCGATGATGTACTTCGAATAGGGAGAAGCAATGGGATACGGCGAAGTTTATGGAGGTCTGCTGAAAGAAATTGCCGAGGAGGCGGACGCGATTGCGATGCGCTATTTTCGTGGGGACGAGTTGCGCGTCGACCGCAAGGGCGACGGAACCGCGGTGACGCAGGCGGACCGAGCCGTGGAAGAAATGGCTCGTGCGAAAGTGACGGCTAGCGGGTTGCCGCTGGACGTTCTTGGAGAAGAGATGGGCGGCGGCGATACGAAGTCGCCGAGCGCTTCCGGGCGGGCGCGTATGATCATCGACCCGATCGATGGCACGGAAGAATTCTCGCGCGGCATCCCGACTTTTGGGACCCTGATAGGAATTGAGTCGAACGGCGAAATCGTTGCCGCCATGGTGAGCGCACCCGGGTTGCATTCGCGCTGGTGGGCGTATCGCGGCGAGGGCGCGTACCGCGATGGAAAACGCCTGCATGTATCGAACGTGGCTAGCTTGGGCAAGGCGATGGTTTTTACTACTGGCACCGGGCCGAGCAAGAATGCCAACGATCAGGCGAAAATCCGCGCTCTGCTGGACGCCGCGCGCAACAGCCGCTCTTTTGGCGGATTCTGGCAGCACATGCTGGTCGCTGAGGGCGCGATCGAGGTGGCACTCGATTGGACTTCGAAGCCCTGGGACCTTGCCCCGCTCGGAATCATGGTCGAGGAAGCCGGGGGCCGCTCGACAAACGTGCGTGGTGAGCGAACGATTTATACGGGACAACTCATCAGCACAAATGGAAAAATTCACGACGAAGTCTTGGCGATTTTACAGAGAAGCAAGTGATGTTGCGAATCAAAAGAGTCTACGACAAACCGGCAAAGGAAGACGGCGGGCGGGTGCTAGTGGACCGCCTGTGGCCGCGGGGCATGAAAAAAGAGGCGGCGAAGATTGATTTGTGGATGAAGGAAGTGGCACCCAGCGACGCGCTGCGCAAATCTTTTTGTCACGACGTGGAAAAATGGCCGGAGTTTCAAAAGAGATACCGCGCCGAGCTGAAACAGAAAAAAGAACTGCTCGCGGAATTGAAGAAAATCGAAAAGCAGCACGGAAGGTTGACGCTTCTTTTTGGCGCGAAAGATACGGAACACAATCAAGCCGTAGTTCTGGCGGAAGTTTTGACAAGAGGGTGAAACAAAATTTAGCGACGCCGATTGCGAGAAACCAGCCGGCGAAATGCCCCTCCAAATTGGCTGTTTCGCCAGGTAAGGAAGAACCTTAGGCTCTAAATCCTTGTTCACTCTGCAGCCCTCCATTGGAGGTTTCCGATGAATGTGCGCGTACAAGCCGAAAAAGCTGAACAGTTCCGAAAGCTTCATCACGGGCCGCGAATGCTCGTGCTCGCGAACGCTTGGGATGTGGTAAGCGCGCGGATTTTGGAAGAATGCGGCCATCCCGCAATTGCAACGAGCAGCGCGGCGGTCGCCTTTTCCCGGGGCTATCCGGACGGTCAACGAATCCCTCGGGACGAGATGCTGGACGTGGTGGCGCGGATTGCCCGTGCCGTGCGCGTTCCGGTAACGGCGGATCTCGAAGCGGCCTACGGCATTACCGTAAAGGACATGGGGGAAACCGTGAAAGCGGCGATCGACGCGGGCGCCATCGGAATGAATCTTGAAGACGTGACCGGCGACGATGAGAGTTCGCATGTGGCTTTGCCGCTGCAAGTGGAAAAGATTCGCGCCATCCGCGAGACGGCAAAGTCAATCGGTCTTCCTTTCGTGTTGAATGCGCGGACGGATATTTATTTAATGCCCATCGGGGCGGAGGCCACGCGTTTTGAACGAACCGTTGAACGGTTGCGCGCATACCGCGGCGCCGGCGCCGATTGCCTGTTTGCGCCTGGCGTGTACGATCGCGAAACGATCGCCAAGCTGGTGAAGGCAGTGGAAGCCCCTGTAAATATTCTTGCGAACCCGGCATGCCCTCCGATGCCAGAATTGGAAAAAATCGGGGTCGCTCGCCTAAGTGCGGGTTCGGGGATCATGCGCGCCGCAATGGGAGCCGTGCAGCGAATTGGAAAAGAAATGTTGCAAGCGCGCTCTTGCGAGACGATGTTCGCGGGAGCGATTCCCTATGCCGAGTTGAATCGCATGATGAACCGTCGCGCAAATGAGGCCAATGCCTGAAACGGGCTCTCAGCTTCGCGTGTTGAACGAAGAGATTATCGCTTGCCGTCAGTGCCCCCGACTTGTGAAATACCGTGAAAAAGTAGCGCGCGAAAAGCGGCGGGCGTATCGCGAATGGACGTACTGGGGAAAACCAGTTCCGGGATTTGGAGACGCCAGCGCGGAGTTGCTGATTCTTGGACTTGCGCCTGCGGCACATGGAGCAAATCGCACGGGAAGAATGTTTACGGGCGATCGCTCCGGCGATTTCCTGTGTGCCGCGCTCCACAAAGCGGGCTTTGCGAATCAGCCTGTTTCGGAAAATCGCGAGGATGGGCTGCGCTTGAAGAATGTGTACATCAGCGCGACCTGCCGCTGCGCGCCGCCCGACAACAAACCACTCCCCGAAGAGATATTGAATTGCGGCGGCTACTTCGAGCGTGAACTCGAAATCCTGAAACCGAAAGTCGTCCTGGCGCTGGGAAAAATCGCCTGGGATGTCTACCTCGAAATCTTGAAAAGACGCGGCGTTATTGCATCGCGCGTGTTGTACAAGTTTGCGCATGGCGCAGAAGCCGAAGTTGTCCCTGGATTTCCGCGACTGTTCGGCGTCTATCATCCAAGCCAGCAAAATACGCAGACAGGCCGTGTTACTCCCGCCATGTACGCCGCCGTTTTGCGCCGCATGCGGTGCTTCTTGGAAAACTAACCTCATTCCTCGCCACTCGCCGGGACCTTGGTGTCGGGAAACCCTTGCGGGGCAATGGCGGGATTCGCCGACAGGACTCCGGCAATCCGCGATGCCTGCCTTATGGCACCTCCAAGTGTCTCTTTTTCAATCCTTTGCGGTACCTCCAAACGGCGTGTAATGGCTCCTTGGGTGCATTCTCTGTTTGACCAGCAGTTCACGGGAGGAGACCATGGAACGCTTGAAGTTTGGCAGTGTATCTGTCGGCGTCGCGGTTTTGGCGGGGACGCTTGCTTTGGGAACCACATGCAAAGTTCAGGACCAGAGTCAGGAAACGCAACGGGAAGCAACGGCCCAGGCGCCAGAACAGCCACGTCAGAAGGCAGACGGTGAACGGCATGGGCTGCCAATTGAAACGTACGCGGTTGCGCCCGGGACGAAGTTCCTGGTGCGTCTCGAGGATGAACTGGGCACCAAGGGCACACAGGAAAACGCGAAGTTCAAAGTGAAGACGCTGGAGCCGCTGGAGGCGGGCAGCGGGATTTATCTGCCTGCAGGAGCGGAGATTCGGGGACACATCAGCCACGTGGAACCGGCGGGAGTGGCGGGACGCGCGAAAATTTGGCTGACGTTCGATGAGATTCGCACACAATTTGGCAGATTGCCGATCGTCGCGGAAGTCGTGAGCGTGCCGGGCGACCATAGCGTGAAGTCCGCCAACACAAAAGAAGGACTGATCGAGGGTCGATCCAGCAACCAGCATGACGCCGCCGAAGCGGCGGCCGCAGGAGCTGCCATCGGCGCCGTGAAGGGCGTGAAGGACAAAGACAAGAAAGAAGCCGCCGAGGGCGCTGCGTTGGGTGCGCTGACGGCTTACCTAATGGAATCCGGCCGCGGCCATGAGCTGAACCTGCCGAAGGGCGCCAAGCTCGAATTGGAGTTAGAACGGGCGCTATACCTCGTGAAGGAGTGAGGCGGAGACTCCCCAGATCAAGAAAGGGTGTGGTACCCCACCCCGGGTGGTTTTTCGCAAAGAGTGCGGAATTGCCTGAAAAGAAAAGACTTATGTTTTTTGCGAGCGCAAGAGAGTGGGCAAGAATATGAAAAGAAAAGGGATAAGAGTTAGCGAATGGACACAAGGTACAGATGATCTCGTTCTAAGGATTCTGCACCCCCTATCCCCACAAAATAAAAGGTTTACGAAATTTGCAGTTCATAAATACCTGATTTTAAGGGAGATGTTTGTGACTGAACAAATCAGGCATAGCCCGAAGCAAGCCCAGAAAGAGAAAAAGCGGGAGATGCAGTCTTATCTAAGCAGTATCATACCAAGGGGATAACAAGAGTCAAGGAAAACTTGAAGAGGAACGGGTCGGCCGGATTCCATGTTGGGTGGCCTCGGTGAGGGCGAGAACGGCGTAGGCAGTGGCGGCACCGTTCATGTATAGTGCGGCGCTGGGAGTCAAGTGCTGGGCTTCATTTTTGTTTAGGGAGTAGGAACCCTTCCGTCTTGTTCTGATTGGCTGCGAGCCAAGCGAGCGCCAGCTTCTGTTGGGGATTTTCGCCGTGGCTACCGGCCGCCAACGAGTGAAGACAGGCTCGCCTCCGTCTGGCTGCTGCTTACCCAGAATTCCCGTGATGATTGCCTTCCGCTGTTGCGGTTTGAGGAGTCCAGGCATTTTCGCCGAAGCCCACAAAAGGACAACACGATTGATGGCAGGTTGCGCCGCGCATTCGCGTTTCAGATATTCGCGCAACATCTTTGAGGTTGTTCTGGATTTCGGGTCTGGCGAGATAATCCAGGTACCAGTCACGCGTGGCGCGCCATTCATGCAAGAATGGCGAGTCGCCTAGCGCGGGCGTACGCCTGTTTTTGCCAAAGTAGTATAAATCTTTTGCGGCAGCGTGAAATGATGCTTCTGTCCAAGGAGAAGCCGATGCGAGCAAAGCAAGCCGTCTCATTCACTGTGATTTGTATGGTTTTGTGCTGGATAACGCCTGGAGAGGCGCAGGCACCACGGCAAAAGGCGCCAGCGCGACTTTACAACACGGCCAAGCAAAAACTCATGGAAGGCAAGCAAATCGTTGGCGCCACCGTTTTCTCTCCCGACCCGAACATCTATTGCGCAATGGCGAACGCCGGTTACGATTTCTTGTGGATCGAGATGCAGCACAGCCCCCTTACCTATGAGGACGTGGCCAGAATGATTTGGGCCTGCAAGGGAGCCCAGGCGATGCCTTTTATTCGCGTCCCGGACGCGACGGAGAGCGATATCCAGAAGGCGACGGACATCGGCGCTGTGGGGATTATCGTTCCGACGGTTGACACGGTGGAGAAGGCGCAGGCAGCGGTGAAATGGTCCAAGTACCCGCCTGAGGGGCGGCGCAGCCAAGGCAACGGCCAGTACGGGGCTTTGTGGGGAAACGACTATCGTCAAACCGCCAATGAAAACATGGTGGTGGTGATTATGATTGAAACCCCGATCGGCGTCGAGAACGCCGAGAAGATTGCGTCTGTTCCGGGGATCGATGTGATCTTCGCCGCCAGCACCGACCTGGGTAATTTTTCCGGACACCGGCAGGGCGACAAAGAGTACGAAGCCCTGGTCACGAGAATCCATAACGTGACTTTGCAGCACGGGATCAGGCTGGGCGGACCGCAGGCTTGGAAGGATCGCCCCGGATTCACATTTTTCCAGGGTCCTGGCGAAACCCAGCTAATCCAGTGCGGAGCGCGGATGAACCTTGCGCCCAGTCCCGTCCAGGATGGCGGACACTGCCCGCAGGACGCACGGCCGAGAGTGGCTCCGATCGAAGGCGCTGTGCCGCATTAGTCGCGGTCGGTATTGCCTGACTAACACTTCTTTGCCTGATCGGCGAGCTACGTCCCGATAGAGGTAGTTACGGACAAGTGGCGATTCTTCGGCCTTCCCCGAAATTCACGTCGCTAACTAGGACTGTACTGCCGGCTCGCCAGTTGGGGTGCATCCCACAGAACTTGGCAAGCGGCCGGCAGATTGCTAGAGTCGAAGTGTCCAGCACAGTAGTATTTACGCCAATCATTTAGAACGTGCCGAAGAGAGGCTGAGACCCATGGGGGAAGAAACACGGGCGGCGGTGCGGGCCATGGAAATGGTGGAACGGAAGGACCGCGTGCTGATTGTCGAGGACGAAGACAATGCGCGCAAGGGCTACGAACAGCTCTTGCAGCGCTGGGGTTGTGACGTGGTGGGCGTGGGAACCGCAGAAGAGGCGCTGGCAAAATTTGCGAGCTACCAGCCGGACACGCTGATCGCGGACGTGGAATTGCCGGGGATGAACGGGCTGGACCTGCTGAAACAACTCGGGACTGAACTGCATGGCGTGCCCGCCATCATCATTACAGGCAAAGGCAGTGAAGAACGCGCGGTGGCGGCGATCGAAGCGGGAGCGTTCTGGTACATCGAAAAGCCGCTGAAGGGGCCGGTGCTGCGCGCCCTGCTGGACCGGGCGCTGGGCAAAGCGCGAGACGCACGCCAACTCGCGGTGCTGCAGCGGCAACTGCGCGAGACGGGGCGGCTGGGCGACCTCGTCGGAGCGTCAAAGCCGATGCAGGAAGTGATGCGCATCGTGGAGACGGCGGCGCCGAGCTCGGCGTCGGTATTGATCACGGGCGAGACGGGCTCGGGCAAAGAAATTGTGGCGCGGACGCTACACAAGCTTTCACCGAGGGCGAACGGACCATTTGTGGCGATCAATTGTTCCGCCATCCCCGAGACATTGATGGAAAGCGAAATTTTCGGCCATGAGCGCGGAGCGTTCACGGGCGCGGCCGAGCGGCGCATCGGCTGCTTCGAGCTGGCAGATTCGGGAACGCTGCTGCTGGATGAAATCGGCGAAATGCCGGCGCCGACGCAGGCGAAGCTGTTGCGCGTACTGGAAGACCGCAAAGTGCGCCGGCTGGGGAGCAAGAGCGAGACTCCAGTGGACGTACGCGTTATTGCGGCAACTAACAAGGAGCCCGAGCAAGCCGTCAGCAGCGGCCAGTTGCGGCAAGATCTGTACTTCCGCTTGAACGTGTTTCACATTCACTTGCCGCCGCTGCGCGAACACAAGGAAGACATTGCGCTGCTCGTGGAGCATATCCTGCGCGACGTCAACAGCAAGCATGGCAAGCATGTGCGCGGGATCGGCGCGGAAGTTCTGGACATTTTCATGGGGCACACATGGCCGGGAAACATCCGCGAGCTACGCAACGTACTGGAGCGCGCCGCCATCATGTGCGAAAAAGACCTGATTACGCGTTCGTGCCTTCCGGGAGAATTCGGAAAGACCGGGACGAAAGGGCCGAGCGATCTTTCGGCGATCAAGTTTCCCGTGGGAACGACGGTGGATGCGATGGAGCGCGAATTGATCCTGCAGACGCTGGGCGCAACGGGAAACAACAAAACGCGGGCAGCGGAACTGCTCGGTATCAGCCTGAAAACACTTCATAATAAGCTGAAAGAGTACGGCGGCGACCGCGCCGAGGCGGAGTAGGGACGCAGAATGCAGCTGCGGCTGCGGACAAAACTTACGCTGGTGATGACGAGCCTGGTGCTGCTCGTCGCGGCAGTTTTGTCTGGAGTGTCCTTCTGGCAATTGCTGGAACACGTGCTTCGCGAGACGAACAAGCGCACAGTTGAACTGGCAGGAGACAGTTTTGAATGGGTGCAGCGCGCCCTCGCCGACGCCAGCAACCACGGCTGGCGGCCGGAATCGAACTCCGCTGAAGACATCCACGACTACGTGCGCTACGCGCTGCAATCCAGCGAGGGGCTGCAGGCGCAACTAAAAGCCGCGATTGGATCGCCGGCGATTTACGAAGTGACGATCATCGACAGAGACGGCATTGTACTGGTTTCGAGCGACAAGTCCGAAGAAGGAAAGTTTCACCTGGGCCGTAGCCCGATTTCGGACCTGATGCAACGCGGCTTCCTGCACAAGGTCACCGTGTTGCGCGGCAAACCAAGGATCTACGAGTACAGTTTGCCTTTCAAGGCCGGGGGCCAACCTTTCGAGATTCGCGTGGCCATATCAACCGGATTGCTGCTAGCTGAAATTGCTCCCGGCCTGCGCACGTCGGGAATTTTTGCGCTAGTGGCAGTGGCGATCTCGACGCTGCTCGCCGCGGTGGTCAGCCGGGCAACGCTTGAGCCATTACGCGACATCTCAGACCAACTGGACCGCATCTCCGCGGGGCAATACGACGCGCCTTCCCCGGAGGTCACCGGCTTCGGCGGGAGCGGCGATGAGCTTGGACTGGTGAGCCGGAAAATCACGCAGGTGGGCCAGCAATTGCGCGGCGTACACGAGATTTTCAGCACCATGCGCGAAAACATGAATTCCGTGATGGCCGGACTCGAGGACGGACTGCTGTTGTTTACACGGGATGCGCGCGCCGTGATGATCAGCCCGGCCGCAGAAAAATTTCTCGGTGAACCGGCGGGACAATTCCTCGGACGGCGCGTGACGGAAATTTTTCCTCCCGGACATCCCTTGCACGAGGCGCTGCACATTGAAAGCGACGAATTGAGCGAAGTGGCGGCCGAAACGGAATTGGAAACGAGCGAAGGGCCGAAGCGCGTGAGCGTCAGCGTGCAAGCCATCCAAGAAGATGGCGAGCGTATGGGGGCGCTGGTGACGCTGCGGGATCTGGACTCTCTGGAAAGCATCAATACGCAACTTCAAGTGAGCGAACGGCTGGCGGCGCTGGGGCGCATCACCGCCGGCGTGGCGCACGAAGTGAAGAATCCGCTAAACTCCATGCGGCTATGGCTGGAAAACCTGAAAGAATCGCTCTCCGGGGAATCAGACGGCGCGTCGCAGCAGGCCGTTCAGGTGCTGGACAAGGAAATCGACCGGCTGGATGCGGTCGTGAAGCGCTTCCTCGATTTCACGCGGCCGATGGATATTCGCCTGGAAGCAACGCAACTGGCGGAGCTTTTGAAGGAAGTGCTGGAGTTCGCGCGGCCGCAACTTCAGAAATCCAATATCCAACTGGCGCAATTGTTGCCGATCGATGTGCCGGAAGTGTACGTGGATCGCGCATTGCTCAAGCAGGCGGTGCTGAATCTGGTGCTGAACGCCGCCGACGCCATGCCCAACGGCGGGCAATTGCGGCTGGTCCTGAGCCGCCGCGGCGAAATGGCGGAAATTAGCGTGGGCGACACGGGCAAGGGCATTCCACTGGAAAACCGACAGAAAATATTCCAACTGTTTTTCACTACACGACCGGGGGGTAGCGGAATCGGACTCGCGAGCACGTTTCGGATTGTGCAGCTTCTCAATGGTTCGATAGACTTTACTTCGGAGGTCGGCCGAGGCACAACGTTCCGAATCGAATTGCCACTCGCGGCCTGAACATGACGGAAAACCCAGTCCGACCCTTTACGGTATTGGCACGCGGCTCCTCGCATTTTTTCACTCTTCTCTGTTGTGCAACGTGCATATTGGGGGGATGCAGCGTAAGGAGGCGGCCGGATATCCCGTGGGCTACAGCGGTAATGGTAAGGCCGGTGGCGCAACCGCGCACCGCGGAAGGAAATAGAGCATCTGACGATCCACTGCCCGAACTCCGGTTTGAATTGCCGCCTGTCCCTGGCCGCCTGATTGGTTTACATCCTGCGCCGCGGCCGCGCAACAGCACGGCGTCCAACACCACAACCGGGAACGACGCCGAAAAGTCCGACGCACCGACGATTGCGCCGCAGCTAACGCCGCAAGAATCCGCGGTTGCCCAGCAACAGACGAATGAGAGCCTGAACATTGCGGAGAAAAACCTTAGGACCGCGCGTGGAAAAACGCTGACCGCCGCGCAGACCGACTTGGTGTCCAAAATCAGAGGCTTCATCAAGGACGCGCGCGAAGCCGCACAGATCACGGATTGGAGCCGCGCTCGCAGCCTGGCGAAAAAAGCGCAAGTGCTCTCCGAGGAACTCGCCAGTTCACTCTAGTTCGCGATTCGGATTCACTTTTCCTTCACCCGAAATAAAATTCGTTTATGCAACGTGGGGCTGCGAAGTACGCCTTCGGCCAGATGCGCTAAGATGACATCATGAAGAAGTTCGACGTGACCGTCGCGGGTGGCGGAGTGATTGGCGGAGCCATCGCGCTGGAGCTTGGGCGCGCCGGCCTGCGAGTGGCGGTGTTTGATCGTCAGCAACCGGGGCAGGAAGCATCCTGGGCAAGCGCGGGAATTCTTTCGCCGGCGCCAGAAAGTCCTGGAATGATTGTGATGGTGCCGCTAGGAAAGGCGAGCCTGGCGCTTTATCCGGAATTTGTTGCGGACGTCGAGGAAATCTCCGGAAAGAGCGCTGGCTTTCGGCCGAAGGGGACGCTCGAGGCGCTGTTCTCGCACGATACCAAAGCGGAACTCAGCACCATTATTGCTCTGCATCACGGGCTGGGATTGCGGGCCGAGCCGCTTCGCGCCGAAGATGCCCGCGAGCTTGAGCCGGCGCTGAGTGAAGAAGCCGAAGCGGCGGTGCTGCGGCCGGACGAAGCATCCGTTGACAACCGCGCGCTGACAGCTGCGATTCTGGAAGCGGCGCAACGCAGCGGCGCGGAGATTTTTTCTGGAAACAGCGCGAAAGCGATTTGGCGAGAGAAGAATCGTTGCGTTGGACTGATTCTGCAGAATGAAAAAGTGGAAGCCAAATGGACGATCATCGCCGCAGGGTGCTTCTCGGCAGCGATCGAAGGGATTGCGCCGTACGCACCTGTGCGTCCGGCAAAAGGGCAGATGGCCGCTTTGCGAGCCGATGAATTGAAAATGGAACGAGTGCTGTGGTCGGAGAAAATCTATCTGGTGCCGCGCAATGACGGGAGAATCGTCGCCGGGGCGACGGTCGAGTATGCCGGTTTTGACAAACGGACCACGGCGGGCGGCATCGAGAAAATTCTTTCGGCGGCCATCGAACTTGCGCCGGGCCTTGCGAACGCGCGCATCGAAGAAATTTGGGCAGGGCTGCGGCCTGACTCTCCGGACCACCTTCCGATACTTGGCCCGACGGATATCGACGGCCTGCTGATGGCCACGGGCCACTTCCGTAGCGGAATCCTGCTCACGCCGATCACCGCGCGGCTGGTCCGCGAATGGATTACGGAACAGCACGTCAGAGTGGATTGGGACCGCTTCAGCCCGATGCGGTTTCAGGGTGCAAATAACGAAGCAGCGAAGAGGATGCCCGCCAGCAACCGATTGTGACTTCCGATGTTACTGCGGCGGCGGTCGTACCGGCGGTTGCACAGCGGGCTGAAATTGTCCGAGATTGTTGAATTGAATCTGGCTGGCGTCCAGCGATAGCTCGTGTTCAAGGACCACGTCCATGGTGGAGCCACGCGGAAGCTCGGCTTCCGGTCCGCGGGTAAGCAAAACGGCGGCTAGCCCGGCCGCCGCGCCGATTCCCGCGCCAATCCCAGCACCCTTGGGAGTGCGTGTGGCAAGGGCGCCTATGCCGGCTCCGGCAGCAGTTGTGGATATGACCGTCCCTGCTTTCTCGCCTTTGTTGCCGCCGCCGGTAACTTTGCCTTCCGAATCCATGGTCTCTTTGCCGCCAGAATCCGCGCTGCGCGGGGCGGCCCGCAGGTCAACCGTGTAGCCGTTAGGCAGGATCAAGGTATCGAGACGCATGCGAAATTCACCGCGGCCCTTGATGCGGCCGGGGCGCTTGGCTTCCAGCAATTCGCCGCGAAGATAGGACCCGACGGGAATTACGATGCGGTTGTTCTCGGTAATCGGAAAGGAGGTTTGAAGATAGACGGAGTCGCCGGCTTTGGCGCCGCGCGTGGAGATACCGTTCTGGAGGACAACGCCCACTCGCGTTCCCGAGGGAACCGTGACTTTTTCATTGGAGCCTGTCGCTTGTGCTGGAGCAGGCTTCGGCGCGACGGGAGGCGGCGCGTCGGACTGCGGCCCTTGGGGCTGCTGAGCGGCACACGCTGCGCCCACAGCGAGCATGTTTACGATGAAAAACAGGTTCGGGCGGAACGTTCGGCGTAGCAGCTCTCTCATGGCAACCCCTCCGCGATACTTGATGCGATGCACCAAGCAACGATAACGGATGCCTGAGTATAACTCCACAAGCTCTTTTAATCGTCAAGGTTTGACCGACGAGAAAACGAGGGTTACGCTTGAAACCAGCGAGGAGAATCGCATGGCGAAGCTGGCGTTGATTTACGGGATGAGGCTGCTGCCTGAGGAAGATCTTGGCGAGGTGAAGGACGCCACGGTGGTGCTGAAGAACGGCCGCACGGCGCGCGTCGCCATGCACTTGATCGAAGGTAGCAAGGAAGAGATTGAGAACACGTTTCGCCAGTCCATCGAAGCGTTTTTTGAGATGTATCCCGAGATTTAGAATCTAGGGTTAGAGATTCAAATCGGGATCAGCGGTTGCCGAAGTTCTCCGGGTCGGCGTTGGGATCGCCGAGATTATCGTTGATAAGAACCGTCGACTGGCCAGTCAATTCGAAACGCTTGCGGCACTTGTAGCAGGCTACCAGATCGTCCAGACGCACCATGTACGAACTGGCTTTCGCGAACTTTTTCCGATCTTCCTCGCCTATTCCACGCGGTAATTCCTTTTTCTTTCGGCAGACCTTCCAGCGCACGGGAGCCTCGAATTCGCCCCGACAGCTGGGGCAGACCAGCTTCACCTTCCGCGTTTCTTCCTTCTCCGTATAAAACTGGCGCTCGTCCATAATTAGAGTGCAGGTGTGCTCACCGCTTCCCCGATTGTAACAAATTCGAGGCCGAGGTCACGCCAGCGCGGCAGCCAATGCTCAAGGGCGGCCAATGTGCGCGAACGGTCGCCATCCATTTGGCGGTGCGTGCCATCGTGAAGGCACAGGATGTCGCCCTTCCCGGCGGCGCCCGTGGAGGCACCCCCCAGGCTTCGCTGGGCGCGATCGGCAATGGGCTGAATGCGCGGAATCAGCCACTCCAACGGCCTCTCCTTCCAATCGCCGGGGAGCAGCGTCCACATGACGGTGCGATAACCGAGTTCGTGGGCCGCCGGAATCACCCACGGATTCCGAAACCCAAACGGCGGGCGAAACCACTTTGGCGGCGAGCCCAACGCGCTGGAAATCGCGTCATGGCAGAGGCGCAACTCAATCCTGATTTCCCTGCGGGTAAGCCGGAAAAGATTCGGATGCGTCTCTGTGTGATTGCCGACAAGGTGCCCGCGCACGACAGTTTCTTTCACCAGGTCCGGACATTCGCGCACGTACCGCCCAATCAGAAAAAATGTCGCCTTCGCGTTGTAGCGGTCCAATAGATCGAGCAACTTCGGAGTCATCGAAGGGTTCGGACCATCGTCGAAGGTGAGCGCCAGCTTGCGAGCGCTGTTTGTCCGGCAAATCGTACGCCCGAAGAGTTGCGAGCGCGGGTGTGCGGCGCCGTAGGCGGCAGCTCCCAGAGCCGCGACAGCCCCTGGCACAGCGATGAACAGCGAATTCATGCCGCCTTCCTTCTACAAGAATCGTAACGATCTGCGCCCTGCAATAGTTCATTCGGCAGGCTATATCGAAAATCGAGACACTGATTGTACCAATTTGGTTCAAATTCAGGAGAGCGTTCCTTCACGGGAAATGATTCCTTCAATTCAAATCAACCATTCTGTAAGCAAAAGAAACTGGGTGACTTAGCGCTTTCCTGCGGACGTTGCCCTGACAAGGAATTGGACTGTCTATTGCTATAGAAGTGAGCGGCGTCGTGTGTAAAAAATCTACATCGAGGAATTCCAAAGCTTGCGTTATTCAGGAACCGCTTCGGCGCTTGCTCCGATTCTCCGTGTTGATCGTTGGGCCATCGCTATTGGCGCCCAATGCGTTCTCAAACGCAGGGGCCTGAGTGGCAGGCAGAAGTGAGGAAATATGCCGAGGCGCAGGACTGGATTTCGGCAATGAAGATTGTTGACCGCCAGGCTGCTGCAGCTCCGCAAGACATGGATGTGCGTGCGTGGCGTGCGCGGGTTCCGAGCCCATGGCGCCGCCCATCGCGATCATAGCGCCGGCGCATAACGAAGAAGGCTCCATCCGCGTGGCTGTGCGTAACCCCCCCTGGAGCTGGATTACCCGGAACTCGAGGTCATAGTTGTCAACGACGGATCAGAAGATCGCACGCTCGAGGAAATGCGCGAGGAGTTTCGTTTGCGGCTGGTCCGCGCGGTGTACATTTCGCAAGTAAAGAGCGCGCTGGCGCACGGATTATATCGAAGTGATGTCGACGTCAAACTGCTGGTCATTGACAAAGAAGCCGGAGGCAGTAAGGCAGACGCGGTGAATGCCGGCTTGAACGCGGCAAACTCCCCGTACGTTTGCGTTGTGGATGCGGACTCCGTTCTTGAACGCGACGCGCTGCTGCGCATCATGGTTCCCATTCTGGAGGACCCTAAACGCGTCGTCGCCGTGGGCGGGATCATCCGCGTGCTGAATGGATCGGAGATCCACGGCGGCACGCTGCGACGCGTGCGTGTGCCGCGCAAGAGCATTGAAGTGCTCCAGGTTATCGAGTATCTCCGCGCGTTCCAGATTGGCAGAGAGGCTTGAGCGCAAGGAAATATGCTGACGATTATTTCGCTAGGTGTACTTAGCCGCGAATTTTTTCTGCAGTTCCTCATCTTCGGCTATGCGTTTGCCACCGTGATTTCCGTCGGCTCTGTCCTGCAGGAAGGGATCACCTACAAGCGGTATACCGACTGGCAAGACGTAGTGCGGCTCGTCAGCTACTGCTTCTTCGAGCATTTCCCTTACGGGCAAATGCACATGGTCTGGCGGTTGCAAGGCCTTTGGCAGTATTCTCGGGGCGACTTCGCCTGGAAACCTCTGAAGCGCAAAGGGATTCAATCCGTGCAAGCCCCGTGAGTTTCTCTTCGCTCTACGCGCCCACGTATTGCAAGGCTTCAACCAATTTTCTCCGGTAGGCCGCGCCGAGCCTTCAGATCGGCGAGCAGGCGGTCAACCTCGGCGTCGCGATCAAGGCGCGTCAGCTTCTCACCGACATCGTCGGTCAGGAGATCGACTTCTGCGGTAGCTATGGCTTCGGTGTGGTGCACGCGGTCTTTCAGCCGGTCAAACGTAGCGCTCTTGGAATTGTCGCCCATCGCGGTTTGTGCGTGCGCCGCTTTGCCCAGGGCGATGCTGCGCCGGTGCCGCGCAATCAGCAGGTCGCGCTTGGACTTCGCTTCGTCGAGCTTTTGTTCGAGTTTCATGAGCGCCCCCTTCAGCGTTTCCACCTGCAACTTCTGGTCGTCCACCTGTTCGCGGTAGCTTTGCGCCAGCATCTGCGAGGTCTGGAATCGGTCGAGGGCGGCGCGGGCCAGATCATCCTGCCCCTTGTCCACCGCGGTTTCGGCCTTGCGCATCCAATCCTTGCCGGAGTCCTCGTTCTCTCGCCACTTTTTTTCCAGCATGTGCTGGTCGGCGATGGACACCGCCACCTGCGTCTTGACCTGGAGATACTGGTTCTCCATGTCAAGGATCACCTGCTTGATCATTTTTTCAGGATCTTCCGCGCGATCGACCATGTCATTGATGTTCGCGCGAATCAAAGTGCTTACTCGTTCTAAAAGTCCCATGATGAATCTCCTTTCACCAACTAAATGTTGCGAACCCCTCAAACTCTTCAAAGACAATCACGCCTGCTGCTCACGCAAACTGAGTCAGGGCAGCAGGTGCGCGGCCCAAATTCCCGTTGCCAGCTTCGCCAGGCCCGGCAGAAGTGCGAGGTTCAACGCGACGGCCCTGCCAAGCGCATAAACCGTGCACGCCCAAAAGTGGTGGAATATGAAACTGACTGCCACCACCACGAGAAGCCAAACGAAGAGAAGTTTTTCTTTCCTGTTCATGGCCATCCCCCAAGACCATTCAGCGTCCCGGCAGGTCCGTGCGGACCCGCCGGAACGGAAGTAATTGCTATGACTTCTTAGCCGGCGGCTGCTCCGGCTTGGGCGCTTTGTCGCCGATCATCCGGACTTTGCTGAGCAAATCGGACATCTGCATGCCGGAGAGCGCTTCGAAGAGTGCTGGTACTTGCGCGGCAATCCTGGTGACGTCGCCGGTCAGCTTGTACGCGCCGGCGGCATCGCCGTTGCCCGTGGATACGATAGTCACTTTGTCCACTTTGCTGAGCGGCTCTGCGAGAGCGCGCACAACCTCCGGCAGTCCGGTGAAAAGCTTGTCGATGACGGCGGCCTGGTTGTATTCCTGGAAGGCTTCCGCCTTGATGTTCATGGCCTTGGCTTCCGCTTCGCCTTTCTTAAAGATGATCTCGGCTTCGGCTTCGCCCTGCGCGCGAATCGCGGACGCGCGGCCTTCGGCTTCGGTTATTGAGCGCTGACGCTCGGCACTGGCGAGCGTTTCGATGCGCTGGCGCTCGATTTGCGCTTGCTTCAGCACGGTGGCGATGAGTTCCTTCTCGCGGCGCGCGATTTCCGCTTCCTGCACCTTCACTTGCGCTTCGCGCTCCACTTGCTGCACTCTCACGGCTTCTTCCACAACCTTCTGCTGCATAACGTTGGTTTCGATTTCGTAGGCTTTGTCGGCCGTGGCTTGGGCTTTCTTGGTCATTTCGAGATAGCTGGCCTTCTTGATGTCCAGGTCGCGCTCGGCTTCGGCCTGCTTGGCCAACGATGCGGTTTCGGCGGCGACGCGTTCCTGGTCGGCTTGCGCTTTGGCAACGGCCGAGGCGCGCGTCGCTTCGGCGCGCTTGATAGCGATGTCGCGATCCGCTTCCGCGGCGGCTACTTCGGCGTCTCTCTTGATGCGCGCAACGTCGGGCCGACCCATGTTGGTGATGTACTCGTTTTTGTCGCGTACTTCCTTGATGGTGAAGCTGATGACTTCCAGTCCCATCTTGCTCATGTCATCGGCACACGTGGAGCGCATGCGGTCGCCAACCATCTCCGGCTCCTTGACGATTTGCTCCACGGTAAGCTGGCCGATGATTCCCCGGAGATGGCCTTCCATCACCAGGCGAATCAAGGCTTCGCGCTGTTCCGGCCGCTTGGTAAGAAACTGTTCGGCAGCCGTCAGGATGGATTCCTTGTCGTTTTTTACCTTGATTTGCGCAACGGCTTCGACGGTCACGGCGACGCCTTGCTTGGTATACAGGTTCTGCTGAGGGGCGACATCGAAGGACATCAACTCGAGCGAGAGGTCACGACAGGTCTGCACCATCGGAAAAATCAATGCGCCTCTTCCGCAGTAGACCTCCGTTCCTCCCATTCCGTACCGGATCAACGCCTCGTTCGGCCCAACTTTTCGGTACATCTTGGCGATCACGATCATGATCATAAGAATCGCCAGAACCATTGACCCCGCGATGATCATCACTTCGTTTGACAACCCGAACATAAAACCTCCTTTTTCCACCGTCCGGACTGTTTGTGTCACACGCCAGTCCGAGAAAACTTTCACTTCGTGAATTCTTCCCACCTCTTCACGTAAGCAATTCCCTTTTCATACCGCTCAATGACGACTTCAGCCCCCTTCTCGATCGTGTTGCCGTCATCGCTGCGCGCGCCGGCGCACCGCCGCACTCCCGCCAGGGAAAAAATGATTTCGCCTGTGCCGCTCGGGCGGATCGGCATGCTGATTGTGCCGAGCAAACCCTCGATCCGGTAGTCCTCGCTCTTCATCGGCGCGTCCGTCGAGCCCACGAGTTTCACCATGAAACGGAAGACGACAAATCCCGCAGCCAGGCCCGCGACGGTGGCGAGCAGCAGGCTGAAGACTGCGAGCAGGTGCGAATGCCGGGTGAGCAGGTAGCCGGTCCCGCCGAACCAAGCCAGGAACGCCATTGCCGACGAAGCGTTGAACCACGAAATGTGCGTTCCGCCTCTCAGTCCGCCGTGGGAGGCGCCGGCTCCGGCGTGATGCGCACCATGAAATGGGAGGTGCATCTTGAAAGGAAGATGAATGTGAACCGCGCCCGCCAAAAACGAAAGCACGCTGAGGGAGAAACCCACAATGAAGCAGAGGAGATAAAAGTCAGACCAGGTCATAAGTCACCTCGAACGCGGCATTACTTTGCGCAACTCCCGTTGCGCTGCGCGAGCTGGAATTCGAGACGCAAGCCCTGTTAACTGCCACTTTGAAACTCTTCCGGTCGATTCCGCTCAGTTCCGCAGGGAAGCGGAGGGCGGCGGATGACCTTTGCCTTTGTGTCCCCCGTTTCCATGATTGCCTGGATGCAAGACTTCTCCCAGGCGCTCGGCCAGGTCTGGCGTCCGGAGAATCTCCGCCAGGAGCAGAATCGCCCGGCGCGAGTCTTCGTGCTCCGCGATAGTCAGGAGCGCGCGCTGAAGCACTGGGTCGGCCGTGAACTGTTCTGCGCCTGCAAAAAGCCACGAATCGACCTTTGCGTCTATGGCGCGCAACTCAGACTGCAAGCCCGGCGTGTAGCCTTCCGGGTCGTCCACCAAAAAGCCTGGATAGACGCGGAAGAATCGCGCAAGCAGCTCGCGGGTTGTGTGCGTCAAATGGGGCCGGGCGCCACTCTCGATTTGCGAGAGATACGCCTGGCTCAGTCCGCGCCCGACTTCATTGCGGCGGCCAGTTCCTGCTGCGTCATCGAACGACCCAAGCCGCGCAACGAACCTTCTACAGCGCGGAGGGAGCGGAGTTTGTCGCCAAGTTTCATGGGAACCCGCCTATTGCAATCTGCAAATATAATATTACGAATCGCTATTTTATCAAGCGAAATCGGTTTTCCCTCTCGTTTTCTCTATCTTGCTGAAATTAAATGCTTTAGCGTATTACTGAAAGCCGGCTGCCTAGAATTTCAAACCCGAAATTTAGTTTGTGCCGCAAATCAAATTCATTCCGGCTTCCTCAGCGACTGCAGATCGATTCCTAGTTGCTGGCACTTTTTATAAAGGTGGCTGCGCTCTAACCCAAGGGCACGGGCAACATTGGTCATGTGGAAATTGTTGCGTCGAATCTCAGCGAGCATTACTTCCCTTTCGAAGGATTCCGTGCGCTCGGCGAGCGTGCCCGTTGCACTTCCGCCAGAGGAGGCGGATGAGCCGCTGGATGAAGAGTCAGAAGTGGGGAGAATGAGACGGACTTCGGCAGCAGAGACGTTTTCGTCCGAAGCGAGCAGGATGAGGCGCTCCACAATGTTGCGCAATTCGCGGACATTCCCGGGCCACGCGTATTTGCGCAATTCGGCGATCGCTTCCTCCGCGAAGATTTTTTCTTTCCAGGCGTTTTGCGCCGCCACCTGACGCGCGAAATGCGCGACGAGATCGGGAAAATCTTCGGGGCGTTCGCGCAACGGCGGCAGTTGCAATGGAAAAACATAAATGCGATGGAATAAATCGCGTCGGAACGAATTCTGTTTTACAAGGTCTTCGAGGTTGCGATGCGTGGCTACGACCACGCGCACGTTCACCTTGATGGGCTTGTCGCCGCCGACGCGTTCGACCTCGCCTTCTTCCAGCACGCGCAATAATTTCGCTTGCATCGCCAAAGGCATGTCGCCGATTTCATCCAGAAACAGCGTGCCTCCATCGGATTGTTCGAACTTGCCAAGATGCCTGGTAGTGGCGCCGGTGAACGAGCCTTTTTCGTGGCCAAAAAGCTCCGATTCAATTAATTCCGCCGGCACCGCCGCGCAATTCAGCGTAATGAAAGAGCGCCCCTGCCGCGGCGATTTTTCATGGATGGCGCGCGCGACGAGTTCTTTGCCAGTGCCGGTCTCGCCGAGAATGCAAACGCGCGTCTCGCTTGCGGCAACGCGGTCAATTTGCTCGAGCAACTTTTTCATCGCCGGGCCGGAGCCGACCAGTTCGTGTTTGCCGAGGCGTTGCCGCAGCTCACGATTTTCCTCTTCGAGACGAGAGAGCCGCAAGGCATTTTCCACAGTCACCAAAAGTTTGTCCGTGGAAAGCGGCTTCTCCAGAAAATCAAGCGCGCCCAGCTTGGTGGCTTTCACCGCCATTTCGATGTTTGCTTGCCCGGAAATGAGCACGATAGGCGTCTTCAGCCCGGCTTTTTTCAAGTCCTCGAGTAGCTCCAGACCGCTTTTCCCCGGCATCACCACGTCGGAAAGAATCAGGTCAAACGACTCGGCGCGGAGCAGATCGAGTGCGCGGGCAGCGTTGTCGCAAACAGTGGCTTCAAGCCCCGCCATTCGAAAGGCGCGGGAGAGAGATGCCAGCGTATTGTGATCGTCGTCAACGAGGAGGAGATGAGCTTTTCGCGGCAAGCTTCGGTCCTTTGTGAAGCGTTAGTCGGAAGCCGCGGCCAGTGTAGACGGCGTGCTCTTCGCCTCTGGGGCTGCCTCGCGCGCTTTCGAGGCGCGGCCGGCCTGGCGCTGCGGCAGATCGATTCGAAAGGTTGTGCCGTGGCCTTCATCGCTAGTGACAGAAATAGTGCCGCGATGATCGCTGACCACGGACTGCACAATAGCCAGCCCAAGCCCGGTCCCTTGCGATTTCGTCGTGTAGTACGGCGTGAATAGCCGCGAGCACTCTTCCGGCGTCAGTCCTTTTCCCGTGTCAGCGACTTCAATGCGCACGGCGCCGTTTTTTTCCGAGGTCCTTAATGTCAGCGTGCCGCCTGCAGGCATGGCATCGAGTGCATTCAACACTAAATTCTGAAAGGCACGATGGAGCAAGTCGGGGTCCGCGTCGATATCGGGCAAGGGTTCCGTCAGGAACAACTCAGGCGTGATGGTGGGTTTGCCAACTTCATTGAATTGGGGCTCGAAGAGGCGTACGGCGTTGCGCAGCACCTCGTTGACGTTTACACGCACAAATTGCGGAGCGGGCATCTTTGAAAAATCGCTGAAGCGCCCAATGATGGTGTTGAGATTGGCGAGCTCTGCTTTCAAAGTTGCCGTGGATTCATTAAAGACTTCCAGGAATTGTTTGGCGTCGAGTTGGCGCGCCTTTTGCAAATTCTCAACGGTAATCTGCATAGGAAAGAGCGGATTGCGTAACTCATGGGCGAGGCGCCGCGCCAGTTCGCGCCATGCGGCAACGCGCTCGGTCTGCACCAGACGCTCCTTCTGCGCGGCAAGAGTTTGCGTCATGTGATTGAACGCTTCAGCAAGCTGGCCGACTTCGTCGCGCCCACGAACATCGATGCGCGTATCCCATCTTCCGCCAGCGACTTCGCGCGCGCCTTCGGCAAGTTCCTCGACTGGCTTGGTGATCCGCGCGGAGATCCAGAAACTGACGAGCAGCCCGACGAATAACGCCGCGGCCGCAACGGCAGCCGCAATTTTCAGGATTTGGCGGGTCAACAGGACCAGTTCTTTGCGTGAACTGCCGACGAAGAAAACGCCAAGCAGTTCATTGTTGCGGCCGGTCAAAGGGATGGCATGGAACGTTTCCGCATCGGCCGGATCGCGTGTCCATTCAATCGTTCGAACCATGGGCTGCGGCTGCTTTTGCAACTGCTCGACGAGGGGCGCAAACCGTTCCGCCTGCTCCGCATCGATTTTCTCCGCCATCAGCGACGTGGCTGTAAAAGTTGGATCGAGGTTGGTATAAATAAGCGCGCGCATCCCAGCGGGCAAGACCAGGGAGGCAAGGAAATTCTTATCCAGTCGGTGCCCGGCAATGATGTACAAGCTCTTGTCCGCCACAGTGCTGTTCGTTCGAACGACACTGAGGGAAAGGGACACGCCATCAGGCAGCTCTTCTTTCTTCAAAAATGCCGGCGTGTCATTCCAGTCCTTGACCGAAGTCACCCAGTCGTTCTTATGGCCGACTCGAGAGGGAAACTGCGCCGAGGAAACCAGAACTCCGTCGTGTTTCACGAACTCCACAAAGTCCAGACCATGTTCCTGCGCGGCACCGTTCGCATCACGGAAATAAATGGACAAGTCCACATTGGGATGCGAAAGATCAATCGCCATGCGCTCGGTGAGGTTGGCTTCCGCGATGTTCCTCGCCTGCTGGGCAATTTCTTCTCCGCGCTGGACGAACTCTTTCTTGAATTGCGCAACCAGGGCTTCGGTGCGCTCCGCGTCCATGGCTTCAAATGCGGCCTGGGTGTAATGCGTCACGGCATAGGCAACCACGGATACGGACGCAAAAATAGTGAGCAGGACAACGAGCAGCAATTTTGTTCGAAAGCTCATGGTTTGGCTCCCCGGAACGCGGAGGCTGATGGACTGTCAGGAGCGGCGGTCCGCTGGTTTGCGCGCTAAAAAGCCGGCCGCGCGAGCACGCTGGGGACAGTTTTTGCTTGGCGAACACGGGTTACGGGTTGATGATATCACGGCTGCGCGGAATGGAATGTGCGCAGGGTAGCGGCACAGCGAAACGATTTTGCCATGGTTGGCCGTCCATGTAAGAGGTCTGTTGTCCCAGGCAAGAATCCACCTTCAGGAGCGATCGTAATGAAGCCTATGCCTTTGCGTCGCAATCTATTGTTGTGGGTGATCGTGGTACTGGCGGCCATCCCCGCAAAGGCTCCCGCTCAAGCAGGCGCAAGTCAGCCGCTGGACGGGCCGACAAAGCTCCTGCGCTTCGCTGACATTTCCAAAGACAAGGTGGTCTTTGCCTATGCCGGCGATCTGTGGATCGCTTCGCGAGAAGGCGGAGCGGCACGGCGGCTGACTTCCCACGTAGGCGACGAACTTTATCCCAAGTTTTCGCCTGACGGCAAATGGATCGCGTTCACCGGCGAGTATGACGGCAACCCGGACGTCTACGTCATCTCCTCGGAAGGCGGCGAGCCCAAGCGCCTGACGTTTCATCCCGGAAACGACATCGTCCTCGGCTGGACCCCCGACGGCAAAGATGTTCTGTTCCGCTCCGACCGCTTCAGCGCGCCTCCAGGCCGCTACACCAAGCTCTTTCTCGTTTCCCCGCAAGGCGGCCCGGCGAAGCCGTTGCAGGTGCCTCGCGCAAGCCTGACCAGCTTTTCGCCAGACGGCACCAAGATCGCGTACCTCGAAACTTCCCAGGAATTCCGCACCTGGAAGCGCTACCGCGGCGGTTGGAGCCTGCCTATCGCTATCTTTGACTTGAAAAAGAATTCCTACGAAGAATTGCGGAAGACCGCGGGGATGGACCTCTTCCCCATGTGGCACGGCAACACCATCTATTTCATCAGCGACCGCGACGGTGTGATGAACCTTTTCAGTTACGACCTCAGCTCCAAGCAAACGAAAAAGCTTACCGACTACAAGGAATACGACGTCAAGTGGCCGAGCCTCGGGCCTGACGCCATCGTCTATGAGAACGGCGGCGTGCTCTACGAATTCAATCTCGCCAGCGGCAAGACGCGGAACCTGCCGATCGTGGTGCGCGGGGAAGACATCGAAGCGCGCCCGGAATTCAAAAACGTGGCGCAATCCATAGGCAGCTACTCACTCTCCCCTTCGGCAGCTCGCGCTCTGGTGGAAGCCCGCGGGAACATCTTCACTATTCCGGCCGAGCACGGGAGCATTCGAACACAGACCACAAATCACTCCGGCGTCCACGAACTGAACCCCGCCTGGTCACCCGATGGAAAGTGGGTCGCGTATCTCTCCGACAAGACAGGCGAGTTCGAGCTCTACACTCGGCCGCAAATGGGCGGTGAGGAAACACCTATCACCGCCGATGGCAGCGTCTACCGCTACGGCCCGGTGTGGTCACCAGACAGCAAAAAGCTTCTCTACTGGGACAAAGTGCTCCGGCTTTGGTACATCAGCCTTGAAGACAAGAAGCCGGTGCTGGTGGACAAGTCCGACTACGGCACGATCTCGGACGGCAGTTGGTCGCCGGACAGCTGGTGGATCGCCTACTCCAAGCCGCATCGGCGCGGCTCCAGTGACGTATTCCTGTATTCGCTGGGAGCGAAGAAAATCACGATGGTTTCCTCCGGCTTCTATAACGACAACAATCCGGTCTTCGACGACAACGGAAAATATCTTTATTTCATTTCGACGCGCTACTTCTATCCAAGCGTGGGGCAGCTCGATCAACGGTTCAACTATTATTCGACTGACGGAGTTTTTGCCGTCACGCTGAAGGCCGATGAGGCTTCGCCGTTCAAGCCGCAGAGCGACGAAGAAAAAGCGGCCGACGAAAAGAAGGACGAGAAGAAAGACGACAAGAAGGGCGCCGACACCAAGTCCGCCGATAAAAAGCTGGACGAACAGAAGGAGGAAAAGAAAGATGAAAAGAAAGACGAAAAGAAACTGGAAGCCGTCAAGCCGATGCAGATCGATCTGGAAGGCATCGGCTCGCGCCTCGCGCCAGTGCCCATCAGCGCGGGAATTCTGAGCAATCTGGCCGCGCGCAAGGACAAATTCTTCTACCTCTCCACGCCGCAGGAGGCTAGGCAGTTCGGGACACCGGACCGCGGGCCGAGAAATGTCCTCCACGTTTACGATTTGACCAAGCGCGAGGACAAAGCGCTGCTCGAAGGCATTGATGGTTACGACCTCGACAAGGAAGGCAAGAAGGTCATTTACAAGGCCGGGCCCGTCTACGGCATTGTCGAAGCCACGCCCGGCAAAGCGAAAGTGGGTGAAGGCAAGCTGAATCTAAGCGAACTGCAAGTGAAGATCGATCCGCGCGAAGAGTGGCGCGAAGTGTTCCACGAAGCCTGGCGCGTCGAGCGCGATTTTTATTGGGACCCCAACATGACGGGCCACAACTGGAAGAAAATCGGCGAGCGCTACGAAGCACTTCTTCCGTGGGTCGCGCATCGCAGCGATCTGAATTACATTATTGGCGAAATGATCGCTGAGCTGAGCACTTCGCACACTTACGTTGGCGGGGGCGACCAGCCTACCAAGCCCCACGTGAGTGTGGGAATGCTCGGCGCCGACTTCGAGCCGGACGGCGGCTATTTCCGCATCACGAAAATCTACCCGGGCGAAAACTGGAATGATTCCTCGCGCTCGCCGCTGACGGAACCGGGATTAAAAGTGAAAGCGGGCGACTACCTGATCGCGGTGGACGGGCAGGAAGCTCATTCGAATCAGGACGTTTACTCCTATTTCCAGGATCTCGCCGGAAAGCTCGTCACAATGAAAATCAACTCCAAATCCACACCCGAGGGCGCATGGGAAATCACTGTGAAGGCCGCAAGCAGCGAGGCAGGGCCGCGTTACCTCGATTGGATGGAGGCAAACCGGCGCAAAGTCGCAGAAGAGACCGCGGGCCGCATCGGCTATATGCACGTGCCGGACACTTCGTTCCCCGGCATCATCGCCTTTGACAAACAGTTCACCGCGCAGCTCGACAAGGACGGCATCATTGTGGACGAACGGTACAATTCCGGCGGGCAGATCCCCGATTTCTACACGGAAAAACTCCGCCGTGAACTTCTCGCCGCGCTCGCGCCGCGTGAAGGCAAGGACGTCCCTTGGCCGCCCGTGGCGATTTACGGGCCAAAAGTGATGATCGTCAATGAACTGGCGGGCTCCGGCGGCGACGCCTTCCCGTGGTTTTTCCATCGCCAGAAAATCGGACCGATCGTGGGCACGCGCACCTGGGGCGGGCTCGTGGGCATTTCGCGGGGGATTCCTTTGCATGATGGGGGCAACGTCACAGCGCCCGAATTTGCGTTCTGGTCGCCGGACAACGGCAGCGAATGGATCGTAGAAAACCACGGCGTGGATCCCGATTACGTTGTGCCACAGCGGCCGGATCTCGTTGTCAGCGGCCGCGACCCGCAGCTCGAAAAAGCCATCGAGCTCGCCAAGGAAGAGCTGAAGAATTACAAAGGCCTCCCACCAAGACCGAAGTATCCTGTCGTCAAGGAATAGCGCTTGCTCATCGAGGGCAAACCTGGCTCTGAAAAACAAGAAGGGGCCCTGCAGTTGGCGGGCCTCTTCCGTTTCTGGGGACTTCTGACCGCTAGCCGGGTGGCGCGAAACGCGTCGCTGGACGAGGAGTAGTCTCTGGCAAGAGGGCTAAGCGCGGCGGTGCTTGCCTTCGTGCTCGTTGACCGTCTTACGGTCACCATAACTTTGACCGTCTTACGGTCACCAAGGCCAAAGCTTCTCTTCCCTTCCAGTTTCGCGTCCCGGGCCACCCACAGGGGTTTTGGCTAGCGGAACTCGTCGGCGCAGCTATTGCTGCTTGCGCGCCTCTCTCTGGAGCATCACGGCCGGCGCGGCTGCTTGCGCTGCGCTGCGGCTGTGGCCGTTGCCGGCGGATCATCTGGATTGTCAGCCGATGCCACGCCGGAAAACGCCGACCGCATCACGTCATTGGCAAAGAAATTCCTTCCGTCGATCGGTACCATCATGATTTGCAGTTTGTCCGACAGCCGTTCGGCGATGATTTTCTGAATCAACATGGGGTTTGACTTCAACACGGACGCTTCGTATTTCATGCGCTCGGAGTCCGCCGCAGCCGTCACGCGGATGCGGTTGGCCTCGGCATCCGCAAGGTTTTTTTGCCGCTCGACTTCGGCTTTGCTGTCGATGATCTTGGCTTGCGCGGCAGCTTCTGCGTTTTGCAGCGTCGATTCCTTACGCGCCTGCGCTTCCAGCTTGGTTTGTTCGATTTGTTTTTGCTTCAGCGGCAGGGTGTACTGCATCGCGTCCGCCTCCGCCTTCGCCTGCAGAACACGCACTTGCGCCTGCGCCTCGGCCTGTTTCACATCACGTGCTTTCTGGGCCTCCGCCTCCAGCTCGGCGATCTTTACTTGCTTTCCCTTGATCTCCTGCTCGGTGCCCAGACGTTCGTTTTCCTGTTCTTTCAAGAGTAGTCCTTCAAGCCCCTTCGCATATTCCGCGGGAAGCTGCAGGTCGCGGAGCAGCACTTCCCGCACGATAATTCCGTCGCTCGCCAGCCGCGCAGTGATGGCGTCGGCGGCCGTCGTCCGCAGTTCTTCGCGTTTGGTGGCAAAAATTTCGCGCGTGATGTAATTCGGCGCGAGCTGCCGGTAAATCGTGGAAACGACCGGCGCCACAACCTGTTCGCCGACGGGCTGCGGCAAATTCCGGTGAATCGAGTCCAGCCGCTTGGGGTCCAGCCGGTAGCGCACGGAAACGGCCAGTCCGATGTTTAGTCCTTCCCGCGCCTGTACCGTCAGCAAGTCACCCTTTTGTTTGGCATTTTCTGCCGCCACCGTCGAATACACTTGCTCCCGCGTGTCGTAGATCGCGATGGAATCCACCAGCGGCGTAATCAGGTGCATGCCGGGATACAACGTAGCGGGGCGCGCGCCCCAGAATTCGCTGACGCGAACGCCCGCCGCTCCGTCGGGAATCACCGCAAAACTCTCCGTGATCAGCAGGAGCAGGGCGCCCGCTGTCGTCAATTGCAGCGCCAGCCGCCAGCGCACCGGCCGGAAAGGGCGGCGAGCCAGCGGCCCCACCTCCGCACCGGATTCGTCCGTCTTGTTCCGCGACAAGAGCCGCCGCAGTTGCTCGGAGAGATAAACGTCGTAGGCGACTAGTGCTCCCGCGCTTCCAAAAAGACCAGCGCCGACTATCATCAACAGCCATTTCAAAGCCAACATCGAAGTACCCCCTTATTCCAGTTCCGGCGCGCTGCGCGAAGTGCTAACCGATGTCTCTGTCGCTTACGTGGGGCCGGGGAATTACGGTTGCGCGGCTTTCGGCTTCGCCGAGTGCAACGAATGGCCGCGGCTGAGTCCTCTGTCTCGTGGTCAACGCTGCGAAGCAAAAGCCCTGGCCAGTTGCGCAGTTCCGCGCACCAATTCTGTCCGCGCGGGAATCCTTTGCGCTGTGGCAGGCCGCATCATCAGGAATGCTGCTTTCAGGAACAGCCAAAGCAGCCCAGCGGCGGCAGCGGCCGCAAACATCGTGGTGATGACCAGCGTTGCGAATTGCAGCATGGCGTTCATTACGTGCCTCCCGACTTGCGCTTTCGGAAATGGCACGGCCAAGGCCAATTTCAATGCATTGAAAATACAAGGCTTATCGGCAAGAAAAGGCTACTGACCTGTGGGGACAAGCACACGCCGTGTCACGCCGGACGCGGGACACAGGTGAGCACTTAGGGGGACCGGCTATCATCGATTCGCCAGTGTCTCGCTTCATCGCTATCCAACAATTGACTTGGCACAACCTAGATGCGCTATATTCTCTCGCACCAAGCCTCGGCATCTTACTCTCCCACCGGGTCGCGGCCCGCCAGCCAAGGCGCGAGCAGACGGGCCCAGCTTCCCCGCGTTAGCGGAAGTATCTCCCACAGTTGGGCTTCATTTGCCGGGTGCGAGAATCTGTCACTGAAACGGCAATCAAGGAGCTTTCCATGAGCACATTTCAGACGCTATTGGCGCTCGTAGTCTTGATTTTTGTCCTGAGCATAATTGTCCAGGCAGTTCAAGAGGTTCTCAAATCTCTGCTTAATACGAAGGCTAAGACTCTGGAAGAGACAATTCAAAAGTTTATGGGCGACAGCTTGAAGCTGCCCCAGGTGACCGGCGCCCTGCAGCGGCGGGGACTGGACATAACGGCCCTCGAACACTTCAGCAAGGAAGACTTCCGGCACCTGCTGGACGGGATTGAATTTGACCCCACGCAGTTGCAAGGCGTCGTTGCCTCGGCGACAGCGACGGTTGAGCAAAGCAAAGACAATATCGCTGGAGCCTACGAGGCAGCTCGAGCTTCTTTTCAGAGGTCGTACACCAGCAAAAATAAGAAATGGGTGATCGCTCTCAGTTTCCTGGTCGTGCTCGCCCTAAATGCCAGTTTGATTAGGGTCTACGAGATAATCGCCGCCAATCAAAATCTTACGCAGGCCATTTCGGGGACTGCCTCCACCATGGTAAGTGCTGAGAAGCCAGGTCAGAACCTGGCGAGTGCGTCTCAGACGCCGAATGCCGCTGAGATCTACGACAGAAATCGCCAGACGATCGCAGAGGATTTGCGGAAGTATCCCATCTTACTCCGAACCTCCAAATACGCTGAGGACGTGAAAAAAGAAGGGCTCGACGAGATGGTGGGGTTATTCCTGATGGGGATCCTGGTCTCCATGGGTGCGCCTTTCTGGAATGACGTGCTCAAAGGAATGATGGGCGTCAACAACGCGTTAAACACAAACGGCAGAAAGACGCCGTAATGGCGGCGTGCTGCCTGCCGTGTTCACTCTTGCAGACGATTCCCGGCTTGATCTTTCTGTGATCAATACTGGCCCGAGTAGAAGACGCCTTGGTCTCTTCCTCATCGTCCTTATAACAGCTTGCACTCACGGCTCCCCTGCAGGTCTTGTGCTAGGCTAACTGTGGGAAACCATGAACAGCGGATCAGGCTTACGCGTCGGCAAAATTCTCGGAATTCCCATCTATTTGCACGCCAGCTGGGTAATTGTTTTTGCCCTGATCACGTTTTCCCTCGCCATGCAATTCACGCAAGAACATCCCGACTGGAGCACAGGGCAACACTGGGCTGTGGGGATTTTGACCAGTTTCCTGTTTTTTGGATCCGTGCTGTTCCATGAGCTTTCCCATAGTGTCGTAGCTCAGTACTACAAAATCCGTGTTGTCTCAATCACGCTATTTATTTTCGGCGGCGTGGCACGCATCGAGCGGGAACCTTCCAAGGCCATTCAGGAATTCAATATTGCCATCGCCGGACCTTTGGCAAGCTTCTTCCTATTTGTCGTGTTCAAGGGTCTGACTCTGATTTTTCCCTACAGCGAGATGCTGGGGGCGCTCGCAGCGTGGCTGGCCTACATCAACGTTAGGCTTGCGCTGTTCAACCTCATTCCCGGATTTCCGCTAGATGGCGGCCGTATTTTCAGGGCGATTGTCTGGGGGTCTACCCAAAACTACGCGCGCGCGACACGCATAGCGGGCGCGAGCGGCAAGCTTGTGGCCTACGCATTCATTCTTATTGGTGCCTGGGCGGCCTTTCACCCTGACTTCACGTTCACTATCGGGTCTTCCACGATTTTTTACGGCGGCTTTACTTCCGGTATTTGGACTGCCTTTATCGGTTGGTTCCTTCTAAACGCCGCACAGGAGAGCGTCGCTCAAGTGGCCATCCGGCAGACCCTGTCCGGCCTCAGCGCCGCCGACGTCATGAGCAAGGAAGTACCAACTGTCCCCGGGCACATTACGCTTGAGGAATATGGCGCTGAAGTTCTGCGCACCGGCCGCCGCTGCCATCTCGTAACCAATGATGACCGCCTCGTCGGCATGATGAACGTTCACACGCTCAACTCCGTCCCGCGCAGCGAGTGGGCCCACAACTCCGTCCAGGCCGCGATGATTCCGCGCGAGAGAATTCTCTGGACGTCGCCGGAGGAACCACTCCTGCGTTTGCTGGAGCGGCTCCTGAGCGCGGACGTCAATCAAATGCCGGTGGTGAGCGGCGCAAACGATGGCGCGCCGCAAATTGTTGGCATTGTCACGCGCGATTCCATCCTCCGCGTCATGCAGACGCGCTCCGAACTTGGTCGGCTGGCGACAAGCAGGTAGCCGCCCCCGAGCGTTTTACACAGTGCAACTTTCTCGCGCGCGAAGAGCCCGAACTCGAAAGCCTCCGCGCTGGATATCGACAGTCACCTTTGAAAAACCCGCGGTAGTCAATCTAGCGAACGCCGACGCCGGCGCTACTGGCGCAAAGGTACTTCGGATGTGCGCCACCCGATGCATCCACGCATCCTGAATCTCAAACGCAAGGAACACTCCGCCTGGCCGAAGCACTCGCCAAGCTTCCGCAAACACACGGTCCTGCAATTCGATCGAACGCAAATGATGGAGCATTAGGATCGCGATAGCCGAAGAAAACGTGCCATCCGCAAAAGGCAGCGTCGCCGCATCCCCTTGAATCACCGCCGCCTTCGAACCATTCATTCGTACACCGAGCTTTGCTGCAAGTCCGTGGTCGTACTCGAGACTCGTCACGCGAGCCGCGAGGCGCGCCAATTCCTGCGTGGCCGCTCCTGGCCCAGCGCCAAGCTCCAGCACGTGTTCGCCAAGCTCAGAACCTTGCAAAACCCAGGGGAGAACTCGCCGCCGGGTCATCCACCGCCACAGACGCGTTCCACAAAACCATGTTTCGTATAGATTCATGAAGAGCTCGGATCAATTCGAAGGCAAGCAATTCTAACGCGACTGGGGCAACTTACTGAAGCAGGGTGGCGGACTCGCCGCAGAGGCGAATTGATCGGCGTTGTAGGGACGAAGGATTTTCTAATTGCCGGAAGGGGCCGTCGACGGCGCTCCACGGCGACGGGAACTGATGATCGCGCGAACTCTAGCCAGAGCACCCAAGGCACGTTCAATTTTGCTGATCGCACAACAATCTTCAGCGGCCCACGGACTTCATCATTTGCTCTGGATAACGCAATCCAGCGGCGGCGCCGCGCGCCGCTACTTCGTCGATGCGGCGCAAATCTTCTGCACTCAATTTCACGTTTAGTGCGCCCGCATTTTCTTCCAAATATTTTCTTTGCTTCGTGCCGGGGATCGGGATGATGTCCACGCCCTGCGCGAGCAGCCAGGCAAGAGCAAGCTGGCCGGGCGTACATTTCTTCTCTTTGGCAATGGCCTCGATGCGCGCGACGAGATCCAGATTCTTTTGAAAATTCTTCCCCTGGAACCGCGGCGAATTCCGGCGGTAATCGTCGGGTGCAAAATCCGCGAATCGTTTGATCTGGCCGGTGAGAAAACCGCGTCCAAGCGGGCTGTAGGCTACGAATGCAATTCCCAATTCGCGCGTCGTGGCCAGGATTTCGTCTTCGGGATCGCGGCTCCATAGCGAGTATTCCGTTTGCAATGCGGCGATCGGATGCACTTTGTGGGCACGGCGGATGGTGTTCGCGGATGCTTCGGACAATCCGAGATAGCGGACATTTCCTGCTTTCACCAGCTCCGCCATCGCGCCGACAGTTTCTTCGATCGCCACCGATGGGTCGACGCGGTGCTGATAATACAAATCGATAGTTTCAACGCGGAGACGCTTCAAACTGGCGTCGCAAGATTTGCGAACATATTCCGGACGGCCGTTGACGCCGCGAACGGTGGGATTAGCCCGGTCGCGGACGATCCCGAATTTTGTGGCGAGAAAAACCTTGGCGCGCAATCTACGGATGGCCATGCCAACCAATATTTCGTTATCGCCATAACCATAAATGTCCGCGGTATCAAGAAAATTGATGCCGAGCTCGATGGCCCGATGGATGGTAGCGATGGATTCCGCATCGTCGCGAGCTCCATAAAATTCCGACATTCCCATGCAGCCCAGGCCCATCGCGGAAAGCAAAGGCCCATTTTTTCCAAGTTGACGCTGTGGCATAAATTCTCCTCGTTGAGATTCATTTCGTTGGATGAAAAGTCCCTGCGTAACGGGTACAAATCATGGCGCCAGCATGATCGCGCATCCTTCGCTACAATGAAACTGGGCGTGCCAAGCCCCGCTCTCTATGGCTTGTTGATGGCTTCCCCTTCACAAGATGCCTCCGCGCTATTGGCTCAACGGCCTTCGGGGGCGCGGGTCGCCCATGAAGGCGCCGCGCGCGCGTTCTGGCGCGTGCTGACGCGCTTCGATTCCTCGAAGCTGTCCCCTTACATAGCCCTACGCAACTCTATCGGCGTGGTCCTGCCGCTCGCAGCAGGATTCGCCCTGAACATGCCGCGCGCCGGTGTGGTGGTGGCCAGCGGCGCACGCAACGTGGCGTATACTCCGACGGAAGTGATTTCTACGCGCAGCGCGCCAAGCGCATGCTCTCTTCCAGCGTTCTGTGCGGACTGGCCGTCCTTCTTGGAGGGCTCTCCGGGAACCACAATGTGGCGGCTGTGATCATCGCGACGCTGTGGGCATTGGCCGCAGGAATGTTAGTGGCCGCCGGAACGGCCGTTGCGGATCTCGGAGTGATCAGCCTGGTCACGCTTCTGATTTATGCGGGGCAGCCGCTGACTGCGCAGCAAGCATTGGTCTCTTCGGCAAAAAATCGAACGCTACGCGCTGGTCAATGTGGAAGCTGACCGGATCGCGAATTGCCTGAACACGCTGCACGAGCAGGTGATGGATCTCGTGCGCGCCAAGAGCCCGGCGTGATGCGATGGCGAAGCAGTGAGGAGCGGGAATGAAACGACACGCGGTGTCCGTGGTGATGAGTTTGGTCGCGGCGGTAATTAGCGGAACGATTTTCGTCATCGCGCTGTTCGATCAATATGCGCTGGTGGAAATGGCGGCGAGCATCATCACGGCGCTGCAAGTTTTTTTCCTGAGTTCGGCAATTGGGGACATGCTGGAGAAGAAGAAAGAGACGAACCGCACGCGAAATTCAGCGGTAGTGCTGGTGACGATCTTCCTCGTGGCGTTTTATTCGTTCCGGAAATATTTTTACTGAATCCGGCGCGAGAAGTTGCAGCGACCAGCTCATCGGGTAGGTACTACCAGCCGGAGGTGCTGGCAATCGGGCAAGTATTGAAAACCGCGCCGGAGAATCTTTTGAGGAGAGGACCGAGACGTTCAGTGCAAGGCGAAGATGCTCTTTGTGGCGGGATAGATTTGGCGGAAGGCGGAATAGCCGGCGTTGAGGATGGCGACGGCGGCGGGCTGCGGATTGACGTGGGAGGCGACGCGAACCGTGGCGGAGCAGGCGGCGTCGACGGTGGGCCAGACGCCAGCACCGACGCCGGCGAGCAGCGCGGCGCCGTAGGCCGCGCCTTCTTCGGCTTCGACGATTTCGACGGTGTGGCCGTAAACATCGGCCTGTATCTGGCGCCATAACGGGGAGCGCGCGCCGCCACCGCCGAGGCGAATGCTGGTAACGGAAACGTTCATTTCGCGGAAAAGAGTGAACGTGTCGCGGAGGCTGAAGGCCACGCCTTCGAGAATGGAGCGAACGACATGGGCACGCGTGTGCGAAGCGGTGAAGCCGACGAGAGCTCCGCGCGCGTTGGAGTCAAGATGCGGAGTTCGCTCGCCCATCAGGTAGGGAGTCCACAAGAGGCCGTCGGAACCGACGGGAATTTTGGCGGCTTCGGCGGTGAGCTGATCGTAGGATTCGCGGGCGCCGCTGGAGTCTGTGGCAAAGGTGTCGCGGAACCAGCGCAGGGAAAGGCCGGCGGCTTGCGTGACACCCATGACGTGCCAGCGTCCGGGGATGGCGTGGCAAAACGTATGGACGCGGCCGTGCGGATCGAGCGCGGGGCGATCGGTGGCGGCAAAGACGACGCCGGAGGTGCCGATGGTGGCGCTGACCGCTCCAGCCGAGACGATGCCCATGCCGGTGGCCCCTGCGGCTTGGTCGCCTGCGCCAGCGACGACGGGAGTGCCGACGCGGAGACCTGTTTCAGTGGCTCCTTTGGTGGAGATTTTTCCGCAGACAGCGGGAGATTCGTAGAGGGATGGCAGCAAGCGTTCATCCATTTCAGCAGCTTGCAGCATTTCCTGCGACCAGCGGCGATGGGCGACATCGAGAAGCAGGGTGCCGGAAGCGTCGGCCATGTCGGTGGCGCGTTCGCCGGTGAGGAGAAAGCGGACGTAGTCCTTCGGGAGCATGACCGCGCGAACACGTTTCCAATTGTCGGGCTCGTTCTCGCGGACCCAAAGCAGTTTTGTGAGAGTGAAATTCGCCAGTGCCGGATTGCAGGTGAGTTGAATCAGCCGCTCCTGACCGATTTTGGCAGTCAGATCGCGGCATTGTTTCTCGGTGCGCACGTCGCACCAGATTAGGGCAGGGCGAACGACGCTTCCCTGCTCGTCCAATATGACCGCGCCGTGCATCTGGCCGGAGAAGCCGACGCAGGCGATTTCTTCGGCTCTGAGATTGGCATCCGCGATGGCCTTGCGACCCGCGATGCATGTGGCACGCCACCAATCTTCGGGGTGTTGCTCGGCCCAGCCAATTTGCGGCGAAGCGAATGGCTGGTGCTCTTCCGTGGCGGAAGAGACGAGGCGGCCTCGGCCATCGATGATCAGGGCACGCGTGCCTCCGGTACCAACGTCAATCCCCAGTAGGTAGATAGGGCCTCCCTGGACATCCGGGCTTGTTGGCCCAGGATATTGCGAGAGAGATTATCGCACTTCGTTGGTCATGAGGAAGAGCGGACGCATTTCGAAACTAGCGTATTGCGGGCGAAGGCGGTCGGTATTGTACTGTTCCTTGACGTTGACGACCTTTTTGGTGGCAGTAACAGTTTCGAGAGGAATGTTGTCGTAATGGCCGTTCTTGAGGACGACGAGACGGCCGCTGACATTTTTCAAGAGGAGATCGAGAGCGAGATTGCCGTAGGCCATAGGAGCGATGGAATCAATGGCATCGGGATCGCCGCAGCGAACGAGATAGCCGAGCTTTTGATTGATGACGTCGATTTTCTTGCCGTTGTTAAATTTGGCGGAGAGGTCGCGCACTTTTTCGGCGACGACATCGCCGATGCCGCCAAGTTTTTTGTGGCCGTAGGCGTCGGTACTCTCGCTTTCGAAAATCATTTCGCCGCCTTCAAACATGGCGCCTTCGGAGACGAGCACGATGGAGTAGCGGCTGGGATTCTTGCGGCGGTCGGCGACCAGCAGCTCGGTAAGATGCTCGATATTAAATTTGAATTCCGGGATGACACAGCGATTGGCGGCGCCGGCCATGGTCGGAAGCATGGCGGTAAAGCCAGCGTAGCGGCCAAAGACTTCGAGAACCATGAAGCGTTCGTGGGAGCCGGCGGAAGTGCGAAGGCTGTTGACCATCTGAATGGTACGGGTGACGCAGGTGCTGAAGCCGATGCAGTAGTCCGTACCGGGGACGTCGTTGTCCATGGTCTTGGGAATGCCAATGACCTTGAAGCCTTCTTTGTGGAGACGAACGCCGTAGCTGAGGGTGTCGTCGCCACCGATGGGAATGAGAGTGTCGATACCGAGCCAGGCGAGATTCTTGAGGACTTCCGGAGTAAGGTCGTTTTTTTCAGCGGTGAACTTATCCTTGAGATGCGAAGGGACATTGGATTTGGCGACGCGGCCGGGATTGGTGCGAGAAGAATGGAGAAAAGTGCCACCGGTGCGCCCGGAGCGATCGACAATTTCTTCATCGAGAAGAAAGAAATTGTCAGAGTTGTCGTAATCCTTTTCGCGGACCATATCGACGAGGCCGGCCCATCCGTGGCGAATACCGATAACCTGATAGCCTTCGCGAATGGCGCGGAGAGTGACGCCGCGGATAGCTGGGTTGAGACCGGGAACGTCACCGCCTCCGGTGAGGATGCCGATGACACCTCTCTTGGTGCTGACGTTTGCCATGAGATTGCAAATTGCCCTTTCGTGGAATGTCGAACAGAAAATTATCCTCTACGAATGAGTTTTTAGGAAGAGCCAAGACGGCACTCGTTTTCCGGAATGGACGGATTCAAATCTCTAATTTGGAAAATTACGCTTCGATTTTTGTGCCCAGGACACCGAGAAACTTGGCGAGCCAAGAGTTGAGCGCAGGCCAGGCAGGGCCAGTAACAAGGTTGCCGTCGACAATGGCGTCGGTCATGGGGAGACTGACGTACGTGCCGCCAGCAAGAGTAACGTCTGGGCCGGTGGCCGGATAGGCGCTGCACTTCTTTCCTTGCAGCACTCCCGCAGCGGCAAGAACCTGCGCTGCGTGACAGATGGCGGCTATCGGCTTATTGGCCTTAGAGAAGTGACGGACGATTTCGATAACGCGGGGATTCAGCCGAATGTATTCCGGCGCGCGGCCGCCGGGGATGACGAGAGCGTCGTACTCTTCGGGCTTGATCTGGTCGAAAGTAGCATTAAGCGCAAAATTGTGGCCACGCTTTTCAGTGTAGGTTTGATCGCCTTCGAAATCGTGTATGGAGGTGGGAACGACGTCGCCGGATTTCTTGCCCGGACAGACGGCGTGGACGGCGTGACCGACCATCAGCAGCGCCTGAAATGGGACCATCACTTCGTAGTCTTCCACGTAATCACCGACAACCATGAGAATGGATTTTCTGGACATCAGGACCTCCGGAGGGAAAGAGAATAGCAAAAAAGAGAGGCCGGGCTGAAGCCCGGCCCCTGCAGAATCAGACACAGTTAGGCGTTGAGTTGGGACGCCGTGGCTACAGGCACCTGCTCGCTGGAGTCCTGGATGGTGACCACGTCGGTGCGCACCTTCTCCCACTCCAGCAATGTGAGGCCGAAAGATCCGAAGAAACGACGGATCTTGGCGGAGTCCCAGCGCAGGACTTTTTCGCACACCGGGACGAGAACGCTCATAGCGTTGTCGCTGACGACGGTACGCTTGGCCACGCGTGTGATGAACTTGGCTTCCGAAACCGCGATCGTGAGGCCATCGTACTGATTGATGTGCATCATGACCGGCAGATCGGAACTGCCATCGCCCATGTAGATGATGCTGTCGTGACTGATACCGAGCGTGGAACGGAGCTCCTCAAGCACGGTGATCTTGCCCCATCCTGCCGAAGCGCGAATGATGGAGTCGACTTCACCGGTCGCTTCCTTGTAGCGGAAACGCGTACCGAAAATGTGGTCTGGCGGGACAATGCCCTCGAGCGCCGATTCGATGATCTCCTGCGGCGCGGCAGAAATGACATTGAAGTGGAACTTGTAGCCCTCGGCCAGATTGTCGAGCGCCCGCGCGAACAGCGCGACGTCGTGCTTCAAGCGGATGCGCTTGCCCGTTTCGGAGAGATGCTCCCGGCGCACTTTTCGAAAATCCGGATCGTGCAGAATCAGATAGCTGAGCTCCGCACCCTGTTGGACGAGGTTCATCCCGGCAAGGCCTTTCACCTTGTCGTGAAAGCCGTGGAAGCCGATCAGTTCGCTAAGAACGACTCCCGAGTCGTTGAAGCTAAGCGTCTGGTCAAAGTCGCTGGCGAGTAGAAATTGTTTTGTCATGTACTAGTACTCCCGTTGCTGCCTTTCTTGGCGGTACGCTCTGGGTAGCCTCCTCACCGTGTCTAGAAACACCTTAACTGCATTCCCCCCAGACTGCCCCACGAATTATTTTGATGGGTCCTATGCGTTAAAAATGTGAACAATCCATTATACTTCGATTAGATGCGACATAGTGGTAAAAGGCACAGAGGAAAGGAGATGAGTGTCCCGAAAAGCAACAAGACACCGCAAATTCCGTGCGCTGAAAGAGTTAGCGAAGGCGAAGAACAGGAGAAAAGACGGGCATTGAAGCGATCCTTTACATTGACGAAGGGTGACCCATGCGGGCTAGAAAGTCCCTATAGGCCCAAGGCGTCCATTTTAGGTTTTTCGTACACATCGTCTTCTCCGGGGTACCGGAGACGATCCTCGAAACGCCGCGTCTCTTTGGCAAGAGCCCACACCAGGCTTTCTCCGGCGGGAAGCGTCTGCGGCTGGCTTCGGAAGATAGGATCTTCAAACGCTAGTGACGCATCGATCCAGCGCCATCCGGCGGTTTCGAAGGCTTTCAGAACCTCAGGAAGGACGCGGGCATTCAGGGGATTGAAATGCAGCAACAACGTGTGGCGAATGTCGCGGCCGAGAATGTCGAGAGCGAGTTGCCGATAGAAAGCCGCGCGATCCATGAGATGGGCGATCAAGTAATCGCGATAGGAAGCGATGGGAGCATTGGGCTGCTTGGCAAGCCGATCGACGAAGCGCTGGCTGACGTACCAATCGGAAGCGTCAATGGTGACGTGGCCGACGCGGTAGCCGCGTTCCTTGAGCAAAGCGCGAAAACGATCGCGCTTGTCCGCAGTGTCGCCCTCCTTCAGGAAGGGATAGCGGAATAGCGCGGTGCGGTTGCGATAGGGAGCGATGACTTTTTCGTTTTTCAGAAAATCGGCGGCGAAATCCGCGTAACTCGTTTGTTCGCCATAGAATTTGTGCGAATAGGAATGGTTGCAGATAAGGTGCCCCGCTTGATCCCAGTCGGAAAGCAGTCTGGTGCCGTCGGCCTCATCGACGCGCATACCGCAAACAAAAAGCGCGGCGCGGATATCTTTCTCCGAAATCGCTTTCAAAATGCGGTCGTTGGCTTCCGGCCATTTCAGCGCTAATCCGAGGGAGAGCCTCGGGTCGTCGAGCGTGAGGGCGAGCTGCGGCCGCGCCGAATTGTTGGGAGAGGTTTTTGGCACAGCGTTTTGTGAAAAAAGAGAGGCGCGAACGACGGACGGAAGAAACTGCGAGCAAACCGTGGCCAAGGCGCATTTCATGACATGGGAGAGAACTCTGCGACGCGACGTTTTCCGGCCGCGGGATATTCTTGTGAGCGCGCACGTGTACGCTTCGATAGTTTCGGGGACGGCCTGGCTGTAAACAAACTGGCCTTCGCGACGGCAGGCGATTAGCCCGGCTTCGTTGAGAATTTTCAAGTGATGCGAAACCGTTGCGGGAGTGACGCCTCGCATCGACACGATTTCTCTACAATTCATACGTTCCGTGCGGGAGATGGCCTCAAAGATCCGGAGGCGAGTCGCATCGGCCAGGGCTTTCGAGATCTTTTCAACTTGAGCGCGGTCCATAGGCCTGCTTGCAGTTTAGCGAACCTGCGGTCCTTCCCGCCAGAGATGTTGCGGCCCTACAGGAACCAGCCAAACAATGATGCAACCGAATATTTCGATGTTCATCTAAGTATCGAACTCTAACGGATGCCGGGAGAAGACAAACTCGGCGAAACAAGTTCGGCAAGATAGGGAGAAGAACATGAAAAGACTCGAAGGGAAAGTAGCGGTAGTGACGGGGGGAAACAGCGGAATCGGGCTGGCAACCGCGAAGCGCTTGCAAGAAGAAGGGGCGCGTGTAGCCATCGCCGGCCGCAGCAAGAAAACACTGGACGAGGCGGCGAAAACGATTGGCAACGGCGTGCTGGCTGTGCAGGTAGACGTGGCGAAGCTCGCGGATGTGGACAGGCTATACGCGGAAGTCTCGAAGAAATTCGGAAAGATTGACGTGCTTTTCGTGAACGCAGGTGTGGCAAAGTTCGCGCCGCTGGCGGATACGTCAGAGACGCTCTACGACGAGCAGTTTGACATCAACATCAAGGGAGCGTATTTCACGATCCAGAAAGCGTTGCCGCTGCTCAATGACGGCGCGTCGATCATTTTGAACACGAGCGTGGCAGACCGCAAAGGCACAGCTGGCGCCAGTGCATACTCCGCAACAAAAGCGGCGCTGCGGTCGCTAGCGCGAACTGCGGCGGCGGAACTGGCGGGGCGCGGCATCCGAGTTAACACGGTTGCGCCGGGGCCAATTGTGACACCGATTTTTGGAAGAACCGGGCTTTCAAAAGAAGCGGTCGATGAATTCGCGAAGGAAATAGTGGCGAAAGTTCCGATGAAGCGGTTTGGACAGCCGGAAGAGGTGGCTGGCGCAGTCGCATTTCTCGCTTCGCAAGACGCTTCGTACATTACTGGCGTTGAGATCAACGTTGACGGCGGCATGGGACAAATCTAATTCGCAGCGACAACTGAGGAAGTCAGGAAGGGCGGCCGATGGCCGCCCTTTTTTTGCTCAGACTTCATCTGCCATGCGAGGGGTCCGCAGAATCGGCGGAATCAAGATCGAGAAACCAGGAATGCACGGTGTCGCCGGGAGCGTAGCAATTGCCATCGGCGAAATAGGTAGAAGCACAACGCGCGGTCAATTGCTTGCGATGCGGCGACTGCGCGAATTGCCAGACGGTGGCGTAAGGCAGGCCACTGGCGGATGGAGGTAGCGGATTCTGCGGGATAACGCATCCCGGCGAGGGAGGGCAGGCGTCGCTGAAGACCCAATAGGCGAGGTCACGCTTAGCAGTGTTGTTGCGGATTTCGTCGGCGGTAATGATGGTGACGCCGCCGCCTTCGTCGACGGGCATGCCCGAGCAATAGATGCCAGCGCGGTAATCAGCGCGTGCCAGTTGATCGACCCAGGCACGAAGGAAAGTGTGATACACGGCAGGCAAGCGGCCGCCCTCTTCGATATCCAGGAATATCACGGTGCGAGATGGAAAACCTTCCCTTTTTGCGGCTGCCGCGGCCTGGCGTGCGTCGCTTGCCCCCCTCTTCATGGCAGACGACAACAAGCGCTTCTGGCCGCTGAAGACGCGCTCCTCCGACCACTTTTGCAGGAGTTCGCTGCTTTGTGGGCCGCTATAGAGAACCAAGAAACCAAAGCCCAACGAGCGAAGGAGTTCGCGTTTGCCAAGCCAGGAATTTGATTTGGCGCCGGGAGGAGGGCCAAGCCAGTAGCCAGTGAAGGAAAAGGATTTGCGCAGAATAGGTAGCGCCGCATCGCCCGGGTAATCGTTTCGGTCGAAACCGAGATAGGCGCGCTGTTGCGAAGTTTGAGGGGAGGGGGCGGGACCAGCGATAAGCAGAACAATAGGAAGCAAGGCGGCCACAAGTAGGAAAAGGGCGGGGACGACGGCGAGCAGGAGCTTCGAGTTTCGCGCTGGCATTTCTTGATCAGCCTTCATGGAGTTTGTGGCCGGCGAGATTTGCGGGGCCGGTATCGAGAACCATCATGCCGATGTGAATGAACTCTGGCGATTCTGCATTCTAACAACCAGACTGGTGCCCGGGGTGGGAGTCGAACCCACATGAGGAAAAATCCCCGGAGGATTTTAACTTACACACGCACCGAAAACAAAGCACTTACAGGAAATGTGACCAATTGCTACGAATTGCGACAACTCGCTGCATAGCAAGTAGTTGCGCCGGAATCCGTCGCATTAGATCGTACACCCTCGGGGATGCTGTAGACCCGTTCGCCTCGCTTGACATCTGGGATACAAGAGCTAGAGTAAATTGCCCCGGCCCACTAACGAGGAGAGAATTTATGATTATTGGCGACCGCCTGAGAGAACTGCGAGAAGCGAAGCATCTTTCACAAGGGGACATCGAGAAGCGCACCGGTTTGCTCCGCTGCTACATTTCGAGAGTTGAAAATGGGCACACCGTTCCGGCCATCGAAACATTGGAGAAAATGGCGCGAGCGCTGGAACTTCCGCTTTACCACCTCATGTACGATGGCAACCAAGTGCCCGAGGCCCGAATTGCACTCGCTTCGAATGGCAATAAATCACAAACATGGGGACATGGGGGTAAAGACGCCCGCTACTTTCAGAAGCTCAGAAGGCTTCTTGCAAAGATGAAATCCGACGACAGGGACGTGCTCCTGTATACGGTCCAGAGAATGGCGCGGGGTAAGGGCTGACGCGACACTTTGATTCGCGTTACAGGACAAATGTTGCTCCATAAATCTATAAACAGTTTAGCTGTTGCAGGGCCGTGCCCTGCATAGTGGTTGTTGCTGAACGCGAAGATTTTCAAGACTTTGGTATTGCTCACCAGCGATTTGAAAACATCGACCCAATTCTTCAAATCGCTAGTGCGGTCAACCACAGTTCTGTCCCCACATCGTCTGCTTCTCATTCCCTTTGCGATCTCCAAGCCAACGAACATAGGCGAAGTCTGCTGTAACCAGATCGAACTTTTGTTTTAGCTCCCAAGGTCTCGGCATAAAAGATGTGTCGGTCAACGCCAAAGCAATGTTGTGCTCCCGAAGCACGTCCGCGAATCTTCCATCGAGCCAGGTCTTGTTTCGAATCTCGACTACGAATTTATGGTCCGCAGGAAGCTTCTTTAGGAAGGGTGTGAGCACGGCGAGAAAACTCTCTTGCTTTGGGAATTTCCAGCGGTCGAACGACGGAAATTGAAACACCATCGGACCAAGCTTTGGACCGAGAATATCCATCGTTTTCACGAACTCCTCGAATTCGGCATCGCAGTCCACTAGCGCTTTGTCATGCGTTATGATCTGGGGAAATGTGGTCGACCACACACCCACAGTTATGTGGTGATGAGAATTTTGTGGCAACACGATCAGAAAGGCTGCGTTTCCGAACTGTTTTCGACTTCGTGGGCCACATAATCTAACGAGACTCCATGGATTGGACATTCAATTTGGAAACGGGATCGGACGCGGGGCGCTTTGGAACGCTCCCAGTGCCCACACGGACGTTAGGCAGGGATATGGCGGCATACGGTCTGCTCCTGCATCTCGTCAGATATTTTTCACTGTCTTCTTCGGGCTTTCTAGTCTAAATACCAAGTTGATTTCTTGGCGTTTATTTTTTCATAAGAAGGGACGTGAATCGCGGTATGCAATGTGCCCGTCTTTCCGGTGACCATGTTCTTAACCGCAATCGCAAGCCGATAAGTTCCCGGAACGATAGCGGCATTGAATTGAGAGTCAGGCTGATACGGCGCGGAATTGCGTCGCCCATCGAGAGAAATCTTGCGCTCAAAGGTCTCGACGACCCATCCCGACGGCTTACTGATGCGGCCGAAAACCTCGAACCCCGTCGGCGAGTCCCCGTCATTGCTCGGAGAACTCGGTTGTTCACTTGGAAGGTAAACTAAGATGCGTGCCAATGTCGTTGCGTTTGTTGCTTTGGCAAACTCAATTTGATAGCTGAAGCGTACCTGGTCACGGACAATCCGCGAAACTACCATCGCTTCCAGGTCTTTGAATTGCACCAGAGGTGTGGGCGCCGGGCCTATAAAGAGCTCGAATGACTGAGCCGATTCCGCAGTGACTCCTACACGACTGGACCGACCTAGGTTGTAGCGAGGAGCAAAAATCAGCTCATCCTTCATTTCCGCTGGCATGGCGAGGTGATAGTCTCCGGACTCGCTCGGGTTAACAAATTCAAGTTCAACATGTTCGCCCACGCCCTCGAGATGTCTGTAGCGCCACACTTCAAAAGAATATTGGTAGGTCTCAACTCCGTCTTCGGGTGGCCTGCCGGTTTTTTCTCCGGCTCGATGTGATTCAATGGAATCTCGTCGACCAAACGTGACGTAAACTCGACCTCGGTCTGTCTTCCACCCGGGCATCTGTGTTCCGTATTTTTCGTCTGCGAAAGCAATCCGTTCGTAATGTGCTTGTTTGAAGCTGTTGTCCAACAATGTTGGGTCTGGGGCGCGTCTGGACCAGAACTGTTCTATGAATTGACTTCGCTCTTCGTCTGTTGCCAGCTGGAGAAAGGTGCAACGTTCCTCGGGCGAGATAAGGTCGACAACATCCTCCGTCAACCAAAATCGAGCGAACCCGGGGAGATTCGCAAACTCCTTATCTTCGAGTTGCTTGCTGCTCGCCCTATCAATTGCCTCGAAGCATGGGACTGACCTGGGTCCAGTTTTTCGTCGGTCTGATTCCTGCTGCTCTGTACTACTTCCCGTTATTTGCTCTTCCTGGGCGACAACAGCGCTCTGCCAGCAAAATCCGCACAGCAAGGCGACACTCCAGATGGTCGATCGATGTTGCTTCATTTCCGCCCCTTAACCATCACAGATTCATCGCCCCAGCGCTAGGTTGCCCCCATTTTTGGGGAAACCCCTGGTCAGGGGGATTAACCGGAGATTTCAAGTAGCTTGTAAGGACTACCATGTGCTGCGGTTCGCCTGCGAGGAGCGATCGTAGGCCATCACTTTCGGCGCGTGAAATTTATTAAGACGCGTCACTACCTAGTATCGGAGAACTACGGATGGAACCCCTGCGCAACCTCGGTCTATAATTTCTCGGTGTTGACGATTTCCTGGCTTCCCCGGAAGGGGGCGAATATGAGGCCGGTAACAATCGCATACTTCCTGATGCTTCTTTGTTGGCGAGCTGGTGCTCAATCGCCGCCGCAGCCGACTGACACAGCGAAGAGCCAGAACAATGAGAAATGCGTAGTTGCAGGAACCGTCGTGAGGCTAGACACGGGGGAGCCGCTAAAGAAGGCCACGGTTATCCTTCGGAATCACGACAATGTGGAGCAGTCCGCGTTCGCTATCACGGATGCTCAGGGACGCTTTCAATTCGACAAGGTGGAGTTTGGCACATATTCCCTGGACGCGTCGCATAACGGCTTTGTGAAACTCAGATATGGGCAGAAGAAGCACACGGATCCAGGGGCTAATCTCAGCCTCGCGGCCGGTCAGAAGATAACTGACCTTGTTTTCAAACTACCCCGGACAGCATCGATCACAGGCCGCGTGATGGACGAGGATGGGCAGCCCCTGCCGAATGTTGACGTGAAGGTGTATCAAGCATCCAGCCGAAGTGGGAAAAGCCAGCTTGGCGCTGTCGGAGGGGCGTCGACGAACGACTTAGGCGAATATCGCATTTTTGATCTTGCGCCTGGCCGCTATTATGCTCGAGCTAACTATAAGGGATGGAAAGACGTCATGGGGATTAAGCCATCCTCGTCCAAGAGTTCGAAGGAGAGTTATCCGCCAACCTTCTATCTGAATACCGCAGACCCGCTGAAGGCTGCGGCAATCATTGTGAACCCAGGAGACGAAATCCCGTCGGTGGATTTTCTATTGAAGCCCACGCATGTTGTGACCGTCCGCGGAAAAGTGCTCAACACCATCTCGAGCCGTGCCGATGGCAATGTCAGCGTAACACTAATGTCGCGTGGAATGGTGGGTAATGACTTGCCATCAGAGAATGCAGAGGTCTGGAACAAAGAAGGACGATTCGAATTTCGAGACGTGTTTCCAGGTTCGTACATCATCGGGGCCTGGTGGAGTGTTAACCAAGAACATTATGCGGCCCGACGAGAGGTGGAGGTCGGTGACGCGGACGTCGAGGGAGTTAACCTGACAATTGCGCGCGGTGTAGATGTGCCTGGCCACGTTGCCTGGGAAGAAAAGCCACTGAGCGAGGTACAAAGCGTCCACGTGGCGTTACGGGCCTCCGACCCCTACTCCTGGAACTCCGGAGCTTTCGAAGCCAAGCCGGACGGAGCTTTTGTCATCAAGAACGTTGAGGAAGGCATCTACAAGCCACACGTCTTCACCGGAAGTTGGGAATGTTTTTTGAAGTCTGCCGTATACGGGGGGGCGGATGTCACAGATGGCGGCCTGGCCGTTCACGCAGGCACAGATGCGGCGCTCGAACTAAAGCTGAGTTGCCGGGCCGCACGGATTGAGGGCGTTGTCCTGACGCGAGATTCCGTTCCCTCGTCAGGGGTGTACGTGGTGGCGATTCCGGATGCGCCGCATCGTGACAACGAATGGAGGTATCGCGCAGAGTTGACTGACCAAAACGGGAGATTCTTATTGCGCGGCATGGTGCCCGGAGAATACCGGATTTTTAGCTGGGATTCTGACGTCGATCTTAATTGGTACGATGCCGGGCAACTCAAGCCGTACGAGAGCAAAGGCGTCCCTCTGAGCGTAGCGGCAGGTGACCGAAAGACGCTGCAGCTCAATGTGATCGAAACAGAGAACACGTCGCAAGCAAGGCAGTAGAATATTCGGCCTGCACGGACAGATTTCAGCCGAAAAAGCAAATTGATGGATGTGCAGCGGATACCGTCGATCACCGGCTAAATCTTCAGGGCCCTCCATTCCCTTCCAGAGTGAATGTCTAACTCGTGGAGTCTCCTCAGATTATGTGGCCCACGAAGTCGAAAACAGTGCGTGCGAGAGCCTATAAGCAACGAAGAAAGAGCAATCAACCGCGTATTCGCCGCATCGCAAATGCCAGTAG
>WNGJ01000255.1_pt1 | contig 98474 bp, 93 predicted proteins | sample 5400611 | NCBI WGS metagenome assembly WNGJ01 (sample SAMN13153375, study PRJNA577476) | soil metagenome | isolation source: 40 cm soil or saprolite under Garry oak tree replicate 1 | place: USA:California | collected 2016-06-15 | reverse complement strand
CGACAATGAAGGATCGCGACTGGAAGGAAATGGCGAGCGAAAGCCTGGAGCGAATCCGAACGGCCGGCGCCAAATGACTCGATGAAAGGCCACATCGCGACCTACGCCGGGCTCGGCGTCAGCGAGCTGATCTTCGACTTTCGGAGCGAGGAGCCGAAGGAGAGTCTCGAGCGCATGGAGCGCTTCGCCGAGCTGACGCGGAAGGCGCGCATCTAGCGGCGATGTGGCGGCGCGGCGGGGGCGCGCACCCTGAGAGCGAGCACCGCTTGCGACTAGGCATACTTTGCGTAGTGTCGATGACGCTGATCTGTGGCTGCCGGGGATGGACGCACGACAGCGCGGCCCAGGATTTCCTGCGCAGCTCATCCACGCTCCAGCAACTCACGCTGCGACAGTTCCCGCACAAAGAGCAGATCGAGCTTTACCTGGAGGCGATGCATCGAGGGCATCCACCAAACATCGGCTTGGCGCATTCGCTTGCCAAAAACGGTGCGAGTATCCTGCCCTTTTTGATCGAACGTCTCGCACGCACCGACAATGATGTCGACAAGGAATTCCTCATCGTTGTTTTTGTCGCGATGCAGTTGTCTGCATACTATCCAGTTTCGTCGGATCGAACGCTCATGGCGTTTCTGGAGCACCAAGTTTCGACAATGAAGGATCGCGACTGGAAGGAAATGGCGTCGGAGCGAGGAGCCGAAGGAGAGCCTCGAGCGCATGGAGCGCTTCGCGGAGGTCATGGCGAAGACTAAGGCCTAGCGTTGCTCAACATCTTCGTCGCCTTTGCCTCGTAGAACGACACCGCGCGCTTGAGCTGCGGTGGCGTGATCGCCGTGGAGACCTGGATGGTATCGATCCGCCTACCGCGCGCGTAGTTCTTCTCTCTCCAGGCTCTTGACCACGCTTGAGGTCCCTTCTACGCTGCCTGGGGATGAAGTGCTCGCAGTGCCAGTACGAGAACACAGTTGAGGCAGCCTTTTGTGACGAGTGTGGGGTGCGGCTCGAGTCGGCGTGTCGTGCGTGTGGCGAACGCAATCGGCCGGCTGCGAAGTTCTGCCGTCGGTGTGGCCAATCACTCGCAGAAGGTCGCAGCGGCGTAGCCTCGTCCTCCTTCACGACGCCTGATTCCTACACTCCCAGACATCTCGCGGAGCGGATCCTTACCTCGAGAGCCGCCCTCGAAGGTGAGCGCAAGCAGGTCACCATCCTCTTTGCGGATCTCAAGGGCTCGATGGAACTGCTCGCTGATCGTGACCCTGAGGAGGCGCGCAAGATCCTCGATCCCGTCCTCGAGCTGATGATGGAAGCCGTCCATCGCTTCGAAGGCACTGTCAATCAAGTCATGGGCGACGGGATCATGGCGCTATTCGGTGCGCCGATCGCGCATGAGGACCATGCCCTCAGGGCGTGCTACGCCGCGCTCCGAATGCAGGACTCCGTGAAGAGGTACGCGGAAGGGGCGCGGCGCGCGTACGGTATCGAAGTCCAGATCCGCGTTGGACTGAACTCCGGCGAAGTCGTGGTTCGATCCGTGGGCAGCGATCTGCGCATGGACTACACGGCGATCGGGCAAACGACCCATGTCGCGGCGCGCATGGAGCAACTTGCGACCCCCGGAACCATTCGCCTCACCAGTGACACCCTTCGCCCGGTGGAAGGATTTATCGAGGTCAAGCCGCTCGGACCTGTGCCCGTCAGGGGCGTCACGGATCCTGTCGAAGTCTATGAGGCCACCGGCGCAGGTACGGTGCGAACACGGCTGCAAGCGGCCGTCCGGCGGGGCCTCACCCCATTCATCGGCCGCGAAGCCGAGCTCGAGCAACTCCACCGCGCGCAACAGCTTGCAGTGAACGGTCACGGGCAGGTGGCGGCGATCGTGGGGGAAGCCGGCGTCGGCAAGTCGCGCCTGGCTTACGAATTTACCCATTCTTATCGTTTGCGCGGCTGGTTAATTGTGGAAATGGCGGCGGTCTCGTATGGCAGGGCGAAGAGCTATCTGCCGATGGTCGATATGCTGAGAGCTTACTTCAAGGTTCACGATGGCGACGACCGTCGCGAGATTCGTGAAAAGGTGACGGGTAAGCTGCTCGCTCTCGACGATTCCCTGAGGCCAGCGCTGCCGGCATTGCTCACCTTGCTCGACGTACCGGTCGACGCTGTCGAGTGGCAAGCGCTCGACCCTGCCGAGCGTCGCCGGCGTACACTCGATGCGACGAAACGACTCCTCCTGCGTGAAGCCCGCGAGCAACCCGTCCTCCTGATCTGCGAGGACCTTCACTGGATCGACGCCGAGTCCCAGGCGTTCCTTGACGGCCTCGTGGAGGGCCTAGGTTCGGCGCGCCTGCTCTTGCTCGCGAACTACCGTCCCGAGTACCAGCACACCTGGAACAATAAGACGTATTACACGCAGATGCGGCTGAACACGCTGCCCGTGGACGGCACCGGGGAGCTGCTGGACGCGCTTCTCGGCGCCGATCCGGCCCTCCGGCCGCTCAAGCAGAGCCTCATCGATCGCGGGAACCCGTTCTTCCTGGAAGAGACCGTTCGGACCCTGGTGGAGACCAACCTACTAATCGGGGAGCGCGGACGGTATCGGCTGGCGCAACCGATCCTCACGATCCAGGTGCCCCCGACGGTCCAAGCGGTGCTGGCAGCGCGCATCGATCGTCTCTCGCCGGAGGACAAACGCCTCCTGCAGACCGCTTCCGTCGTAGGCAAAGACGTGCCCGTCGCGATCCTCCAAGAGATCGCCGAGCTACCGGATGAAGCCCTCCGTCGCGGACTCGATCAGCTGCAAGCCGCGGAGTTCATCCACGAGGCGAAGCTTTTCCCGGAGGCCGAATACACGTTCAAGCACGCGCTGACGCACGAGGTCGCGTACGGCGGACTGCTCCACGACCGCCGCCGCCTCCTCCACGCTCGCATCGTCGAAGCCATCGAGCGCCTCTACGCGGACCGGCGCGCAGAGCACGTCGAACGGCTCGCCGATCATGCGCTTCGCGGAGAAGTATGGGACAAGGCCGTCAGCTATCTTCGCGATGCCGTCGGTCGGCAGGCGGCGCGCTCCGCATACCATGAGGCTCTCACGTCGTTCGAGGCCGCCTTTCGCGCCCTCGCTCATCTGCCCGAGACTCGCGAGGCCAAGGCCCAGGCCATCGACCTCCGCCTCGACTCGCGAATCGCCCTGGCTCCGTTGGGTCAATACGACGGGATCCTTAAATACCTGCGCGAAGCCGAGGTCATCGCGCGAGAACTCGGCGATCGACGCCGGCTGGGACTCGTCCTCGCCGACATGGGGGCGCGGCTTCGCAATGTCGGCGACCATCGGCGCGCGCTCGAAGCGAGTCGACAAGCGGTCGAGATTGCCACCGAACTCGATCAGCTCGGCCTGCAAATCGAAGCAAGGTACCGTCTCGCTCAGGCCCACTTCGCAATCGGCGAGTTCGACCAAGCCATCGCGATCTTCCTGCAGACGATCGAGGCCCTCAGCGCCGATGGCGCAAGGATCGCGAATGGGCCGGCCTTTCCACCTCGCTTCTTTGCCGCTTGGCCGCGGGCATGGCTCGGGCTGTCGCTGTGCCATCTCGGTCGTTTTGCTGAGGCCCTGAGGTACGCAGAAGAGGGCTTGCAGATCGCCGAAGAGGTAGATCATCTTCATACATTGATCGAGTCTTACAGTGCGCTCGGGGGCGTCCACCTGGAACAGGGCAATCTCGATCTGGCCTTGCGCGCATTCGAACGTGGCATCGAGCTCCTTCGACCCCACAATGTCAGCGACGCGAATCTTCTTTCGGGCCTTGGTCACAGCTACGCTCTCTCCGGACGTCTCTCCGAGGCGGTTTCGCTACTCGAAGACTCCACGCAGAGGGAGGTGTCGATCAGCTCGATGGGGTTGGGGCTCTCGGTTCGCACGACGCGACTGGCTGCGGCCTATCTGCTGGCGGGGCGCGCGGAAGAGGCCATGAGACGAGCACAGAGCGCCGTCGAGCTGTCCACGAAGCACGAGGAACCCGCGAACCAGGCCTTGGCGCTCAAGGTGCTCGCCGATGCCACGGCGCGCGTCGACGCTGTGGGCGCAAGCAGCGCTGCGGGGCACTACACGAAGAGTCTTATGCTCGCGAATGAGCTAGGCATGCGGCCTCTTGTCGCCCACTGCCATGCCGGCCTCCACAAACTCTATCGCCACACCGGCAAGCGTAGCGAGGCCGACCTGCATGGCGCCACCGCCTCGACGATGTACTCCGAGATGGCAATGACGTACTGGTCGGGGCAGATGGAGCGAGATACGTAGCGCAGCCTCATCGCTGGCATTCGTAATGCACGGTACCTGTCGCAGGTATCAGTATGGAAACTCGCGTCAGAAGGTGCGCCCTCGTCATCGCTATCGCCATGCTCGGAACAACCATCCGAGCAGCTCGAGGCCGACGCAGTACCCGGATAGCCCCGAATATCAGAACAATTCCGGCGTGAACTGAACCGGCCAGCTGTCGCGGTAGGGGTGGCGCGGTAGGGGTGGCGTCAGCCACATCCCGGCGCTCGATTTTAGAAATTCGCGCAGTCGCGTTGCCGGGTCGTACGCGGCGGCCCCTTGTTCCGCAGCCGCCATCTTGCGTGGATTGCGGATCCCGTTTCAGCCGCGCGTAATCCGTCAAGCCTACCTCAACGCCAGTCCCCACCGGCACAGTGATTGCTCGTTAAGCATAAGGAGGACACCGCTATGAAGGGACGGGGGTTCTGATTCAAGCAGCGTCGAGGCACCGGGACCTCCTCGCCGGGGGTCCCGGTCCGAGACTCTTCCTCGCCGCTGTAACTGCCAGATTCGGCGCGGCCCGCGGCTCGGTCGACGCGACGCCGGCCGCCGCGATCGAGGCGCATCCGATCGCAGCGGCCGGGGTCCGCTCATCGTCTACACGAGCGTGATGCCGTGGTTCTTCAGCGGGACCGTGCGGAGGCGCTTCCCGGTCGCGGCGAAGAACGCGTTGAGGACCGCCGGCGCCGCGACGCAGATCGTCGGCTCGCCGACGCCGCCCCAGAAGCCGCCGGACGGCATGATGATCGTCTCGACCTTCGGCATCTGGGCGATCCGCATCGAGTCGTAGACGTTGAAGTTGGTCTGCTCGATGTGGCCGTCCTTGACCGTGCACTCCTCCATGAACAACGCGGACAGCCCGTAGACGAACGAGCCCGCGACCTGTCGCTCGATTTGCCCCGGGTTAACAGCGTACCCGGGATCCGTGGCGGCGACGATGCGATGGATCTTGACCTTGTCGCCGCTGCTGACGGAGATCTCGGCGCACGCCGCCACGTAGCTCGCGAACGACATCATCTGCGCCAGCCCGCGGTACACGCCCCGGGGCGCCGGCTTGCCCCAGCCCGCGCGGTCGGCCACCGCGTTCAGCACGGCGAGGTGCTTGGGATGCTTGCTCATGAGCTTGCGCCGGAACTCCAGCGGGTCCTGGCCGGCGGCGTGGGCCATCTCGTCCATGAAGCATTCGAGGAAGATCGCGTTCTGGTTGATGTTCACGCCGCGCCAGAAGCCGGGCGGGACGTGGGTGTTGCGCATGGCGTGGTCGATCAGCAGATTCGGCACGGAGTAGCCGATGGCGAAGTCACCGCCCGGGTTGAGCCCCTGGAACACCAGCGGATCCTTGCCCTGCTGGAGGGCTTCCGGCCGCACGGCGCTGAGGATGGATTGCCCCGACAGGCGCATGTGCAGGCCGGTGAGGTTGTTGCTGCCGTCCAGGGCGCCGACCAGCTTGCACTGCATGACCGGGTGATACCGGCCGTGCAGCATGTCCTCCTCGCGGGTCCACAGCAGCTTCACCGGAGTGCCGGGGATCTGTTTGGCGATCAGCACGGCTTGGGTGATGTAGTCCTGGTAGGCAACTCGCCGTCCGAACCCGCCGCCGAGATGCACCTTGTACACCTCGCACTTGTCGGCCGGCAGCCCGGAGGCGGCCATAGTCGCTGCGAACGCGGCCTCGCCGTTCTGCGTCGGACCCCAGACCTCGCAGCGATCCGGCGTGTACTTCGCCGTCGCGTTCATCGGCTCCATCGGCGCGTGATTCTGGAACGGATAGGCGTAGACGGCTTCGATCTTCTTGGCCGCGCTGGCGATGGCGGCTTTCGCGTCGCCGTTCTGGTTGCCCACGAAGGCCTGCTCGGCGCTCAGCCCCTCCTTCAACATCTCGGCGATCGTGGCGCTCGACACCGTGGCATTCGGACCCTCGTCCCAGACGATCGGGAGCGCGTCGAGCGCGGTCTTGGCCTGCCACCACGTGTCGGCCACGACGGCGACGGCGGAATCGCCGACCTTCACCACGTGGCGGACGCCCGGCATGCCTGTGACCTTGGCGGCCTCGTAGCTCTTCACCTTGCCGCCGAACACGGGGCAATCCTTGATGGTGGCGTTGAGCATCCCGGGCAGTTTGAGGTCGGTGCCGTAAACTTGCGCGCCGCTCAGCTTGTCCATCGTGTCCAGGCGCTTGACCGACTTGCCGATGAGCTTCCACTCCGTCGGGTCCTTGAGCGCCGGCTTTTCCGGCGGGGTGAGCTTGGCGGCGGCTTCCGCCACCTTGCCGTAGGTGGTCTTGCGCCCCGATGGGCGGTGCGTGATCACGCTGTTGACAGCGCTGCACTCGGAGGCCGGCACGTTCCACGTGTTGGCCGCGGCCTGGATCAGCATGATCCGCGCGGTGGCGCCGCCCTCACGAACGTACTGGTGCGAGTCGCGGATGCCGCGGCTGCCGCCCGTGGAGAAGTCGCCCCACACGCGCTTGCGCTTCACGCTCTGGCCGGGCGTAGGGTACTCGGTCTTCACCTTTGACCAGTCGCACTCGAGTTCCTCGGCCACCAGCTGCGCGAGGCCGGTGAGCGTCCCCTGTCCCATCTCGGAGCGCGCGATCCGGATCACGACGGTGTCATCCGGACGGATGACGACCCACGCGGTGACCTCCGGCGAGCCGTCCTGCGCGCGGACGACGCTCGCCCCGAACGGGATCTTCAAGCCCAGCGCGAGCCCCGCGCCGACGGTCGCGCTGCCGATAACGAAGGAGCGGCGATTGAGGTTCGGAGTCTTGGTGATCATGGCCGGCCCCCTATGCCTTCGCCGCTGCGTGAATGGCCTCACGCACCTGCTGGAAGGTTCCGCACCGACAGATGTTGGTGATCCTCGCGTCGATCTCGGCGTCGCTCGGCTTCGGCGTGTCCTTCAGGAGGGCGGCCACCGCCATGATCATGCCCGACTGGCAGTAGCCACACTGCGGGACCTCCTTGTCGAGCCAGGCCTTCTGCACCTTGTGCAGAACCCCGCCGCTGGCGAGGCCTTCGATGGTGGTGATCCTCTTGCCTTCGGCGGCGGCGACGGGCATCACGCAGGAGCGGACCGCGGCGCCATCGAGGTGCACCGTGCAGGCGCCGCACTGCGCGATGCCGCAGCCGTACTTGGTGCCGGTGAGGCCGACCTGCTCACGGATTGCCCACAAGAGGGGCGTGCTGGGGTTGACGTTGACCTCGAGCGTTTTGCCATTGATCGTCAAGCGCGCCATGAGCTTCCCTCCCGGGATTGCGGTGCTGGAAAATATCCGCGATCAGGCCTCTGAAGGCAAGCGGTCTTGCGGCCCGACCGTGTCGTGTTCGGACGCCGCGTCACGGGGCGCAGCGTAACGTCCTGATAGCGAGGGTTGATGGAGCCAACGGCCGTCATCTCATCAACGTGAGTCCTGCGCTTTGAGTCCTGCTCGGGGGGGCCGGTGATCGTGCTCGCGTTCGGGCGAGCCGAACATCAAGACGCCTGACATGAAGAGCAGGAGACCGACGGCGATGATCGCCCCACCACATGCGAGAAGACGTATGAGGCGCGGGCTGAGGGTGGGTTCATCTGGAATCCACGGCTGCCCGACGCCGCAGGAGGGACATACCGCTGCATCCGGGGCGACCGGCATCGCACAGAGCCGACAGGAAACGATCCGGGACGATGATTCTGTCATAGACCCAACTTCGATGGGCCTGTGACCCCGCGATTCGCCGCGTCCCAGGCCCCTACTTCACGAATACCCATTCCGGCTTGAGCAGCGGGAACGCCACGAGGCCGATGATCGCCGTGGCGGCCACGAGCAGAGGGTTGCTGATTTTCCAGCGGAAGAGGACCACGAGGCTCCCGAGGGCGACGAGCGCGGTCAGCCAGTCGCCGATCGCGATCTTCCCGAGAAGGACGCATGCGCCGAGGATCGTGCCGATGGCGGCGGCGTAGGCGCCCTTGATGAAACCCTGCACGTTCGGGTTCGTCCGGTAGCGGACGAGGATGGGGGCGACGATCAAGATCAGCAGGAAAGAAGGCAGGAAGATCCCGATCGTCGCGGTGACGGAGCCCCACAGGCCGTCGAGGAGCGATCCGGTGAAGCGCGCAGCCACGAGGTAGCCCACGAAGGTCGCCGTGATGACGACGGGTCCCGGGCTGATCATGCCCATCGCCACCGCGACCAGGAACTCGCGCTCGCTGAGCCAGCCCGTCTGCTGCACCAGACCCTTTTCGAGGAACGGCACGATGACCAGGCCGCTGCCGAACGTGAGCGAGCCCGCCTTCAGGAAGAAGGCGAGCAACTTGCCGAGCAACGCGCCGAGCGGCGGCGGTGCCGCGCCGCCGGCCACGAGCGGAAGGCCGATCAGAAGCGAGGACGTCGTCGACCCCTCCTTGCTCCCGCGGAAGAGTGAGCCGTAGTAGAGGAGGCCGACGACGCCGCAGCCGATGAAGACGAGGGCCACCTCGGCCTGCAGCGCGACCGTGATCGCAAACGCAGCCGCGGCGAGCGCCCACTCGAGCCAGTCGTTCATCCCGAGCTTCGTCAGCCGGTAGCACGAGTGGAGGATGAGCGCGATGACGGCGGGGCTGACGCCGTAAAAGATCGCCGCCACGGCCGGGAGTCCCTCGAAGTGGACGTAGAGCGCGGCGAGGCTCGCGACGATGACGAAGTTCGGCAGGATGAAGGCCCAGCCGCCGGCCCACGCGCCCCAGAAGCCGCCGCGTATATAGGAGATCCAGATCCCGACCTGGATGGCGAGCGGCCCGGGCAGCGACTGGCAGACGGCGATGCCCTCGCGCATCTCCTCTTTCGTCAGCCACTTCTTCTCACCCACCAGTTCGCGTTCCATCTGCCCGACCAGCGCGACCGGCCCACCGAAGCCGAGCAGGCCGAGCCGCAAGTAGTACCGAACGAGATCACGGATCGGGATACGCTCGGTCGTCTTTTCGGGCGGCATCACCGCGTCTCCTCCCCTGAAGCTTTGCAGGAGTGTAACGCTTGACGGCTGGTGTAACAATCATTACGGAGGCACATGCGCTGGCTGACGTCACGAAGCCGACCTGCACGATGGCACGTTCACTCGCCAGGAGTCCACCGGTGCGGATCTCGCGATCAAGGGCCTGGCCGCCGCCGCGCAGGATGATCACGAGCTGCTCGAGCGGGGGATGGCGATCTTCGAGGGTCTCCGTAGCGTCCTGAAACAGAAGACGTAACAATCACCACACCACACTCAAACCTGGAGACGCACCATGAAAACGACGACGATCGTGCTGGCGTTCCTCGTGGCGTGGGCCTTTGCTGTTCCGACAGGCTGGGCGCAGACGTCTCAGGACAAGGAGCACGCCGAGTTGGCGAAGGCCCTGAGGGACGCCAAGATTCCCCTTCAGCGCGGCCTCACGGCGAGCGCGAAGGAAGGCAAGCCGATTTCCGCGAAGTACGAGGTCGAGGACGGCAAGCTCCAGTTGTCCGTTTACACGATGAAGGGCGGCGACAAGTTCTCCGAGGTAATCGTCGACCACAAGACCGGCAAGGTCGCGAAAGCAGAGCCGATCACCAACGCCGACGATCTCGCACACGCCAAGGCTCAGAGCGAAGCGATGGCGAAGGCCAAGCGGTCGCTCGATGCCGCTGCGTCCGAGGCCGTGAAGGAGAACAAAGGCTACCGCGCCGTCAGCGTCATGCCGGCGTTGAAGGATGGCCACCCCGTGGCCGACGTGACGCTGGTGAAGGGCGAAGAATGGAAGACGGTGTCGGAAAGGCTCGATTGAACGTCTCCCGTCGCGCAATCTTCAAATTCACGTTGGCCGGGGCGGCGTTGCTGAGCAGTCCATGGCCCCAGCATTCCGAGGCTGCTGAGGAGCTGAAAATGCCCGGGAACGCGCCCGAGGAGAAGTTCGACTTCGAAAGCAAGGGCGTCGACGGCTGGTCGACGGTGGACGGACAGTGGACCGTTGAGGAAATGGCCGGGGCACCGAGCGGCAAGACGGTGCTTGTACAGCGCGCCATGAGGAACGAATTCAACGTCATTGTTGCCCCGGTTGGCCCGTTTACCGACGTCGACGTCTCCATGAAATTCAAGCCGCTTTCGGGGCGCCAAGATGCCTCGGGCGGGATCGTGTTCCGGTTCAACGACGGCAAGTACTACGTGGTCCGTGCCAATGCACTCGAGGACAACTTCCGCCTCTACTACTACGACCGAGGCCGGAGTCAGTTGGCGACCGCGCGCGTCAAGGCGCCGGCACTCGGGCAGTGGCACACGGTCCGGGTGGTGGCGTTGGGGGATCACATCCAGGCGTGGCTCGACGGCAAGCTCTATCTCGATCACCACGACCGTCGCTACAGATCCGGGCGTGTGGGCCTGTGGACGAAGGCTGATTCGGTCACGGCGTTTGATGACCTCACGATCCGTGGCGTGGCGGCAGGCGGCTAATGAGAGCTGTCGTCGTTTGTCTTTGCACTCGTACCACCTCGACTATGGCGCGGCGGCGGCGAACTACGTCGATGCATTCATGGACAACATCAACTGGACGAGCGTTGCGCGTCTTCACCCGGCGCATGCGCGATGAAGGAGAAGTCCGCGATGAAGTCACGACAGCTCAGCTCCGTCGTCGCACTGTGCGCAGTCATCGCCGCCTTCGCCATGCCGTTCGCCGCGTGGGCCGCGGATCCTGACTGGAAAGCCGTCGAGCAAGCCCTCGGCAAGTCGGGACAGATGCAGCCCGGCGACGTCTTCCGCATCGGCATGCCTCGCACGGACCTCAACGTCACGGTCAAGGGTGTGCCGGTGAAGGCGGGCTTCGCCCTGGGCTCGTACGCGGCGTTCAAGCAGATCGGTGACCACGCCATGGTCATGGGCGACCTCGTTCTGCTCGATCAGGAGATCCCGGCCGTGATGTCGGGGTTGTTTGCGGGCGGCCTCGAGGTGACGGCGGTCCACAACCATCTGAACGAGATGTCGCCGCACACGATGTATATGCACTACAGCGGCCACGGCGACGCCGTGCAGATGGCGCGCGCGCTCCGTCAGGCGCTGTCCGCGAGCGGCACGCCACTCGGCGGCCCGGCACCCGCTTCGGTCGCGGCGGGCGGCCCGACCCTCGACACGAAGGCCATCGAGCAGGCGCTCGGCCGCTCCGGACGGGACGTCGGCGCCGGCGTGTTCCAGGTCACCGTGCCGCGGGCGGAAGCGATTACCGAGATGGGCCAACCGCTGCTTCCAGCCATGGGCGTCGTCACCGTGATGAACTTCCAGCCGACGAGTGACGGGAAGGCGGCGATCACCGGCGACTTCGTGCTGATCGACAAGGAAGTGAACGCGGTGGCCAAGACGCTGCGGCAGCAGGGCGTCGACGTCACGGCGATCCACAACCACGCGCTCATGGACGTGCCCCGCCTCTTCTACATGCACTTCTGGGCGAACGACGACCCGGTGAAGCTGGCGCAGGCCCTCAAGGCCGCGCTCGACCAGACCAACAGCCGCAAGTAGGGGAGACGCATGAAGTGGGTCACCCGTGAGAAAGCGCGCGTCGATCGAATCGCGTGTCCCTGGCTGATCAGCCGATTCATCGACAAGCAGCCGACGTTCTTGTTCGTGCCAAAGGACCAGGTGGTGAGCGTTGCTGAACGCGAGGGCGCGATCCCGTACGACATCCCGGGCGTGGAGCTCGGTCATCATGGTGAGCGCTGCTCATTCGACGCGTTCCTGGAAAAATACAGGCTCGACGACCCTGCGCTCCGCGCCCTCGCACTGATTGTGCGCGGCGCGGACACCGACGCCCGGCAGCTCACGCCGGAGTCGGCCGGCCTCTACGCGCTGGCGACGGGGTTCCAGGCGATGGCCAAGGACGACCACGACAACATGGCGAAGCAATTCCCGGCGTACGACGCCCTGTATGCGTACTGCCGATCGACGGCCGGCCGGCCGACAAAGTAGATGATTCTCGAGCATGGCGCCGACCGCCGCCATGCCCACCGGCGTCGACGGGCCGCGGCCGCAACGTTCCTCCTCTGGTGTGCCGTCGGGGCGACCTCGGCGTGGGGCTATCGGCCGTTTGTCTCGACGGACGCCGCGGTCGCCGATCCCAAGGAGGTCGAGATCGAGGTCGGTTACTTCACGCTCGAGCGCGAAAAGGACGAGAACGCGTTCATCATTCCCCGCGTCGTCGTGAACTACGGGCTCCTCAAGAACTGGGAGGCGGTGGCCGAGTTCGCCGTCAAGCGCAGCCCCGACGCTGAAGTCAACGTGATTGACCCCGCCCTCTTCGTCAAAGGCGTCCTCAAGGAAGGCGCCCTCCAGGACAAAGAGGGATTCGGGATTGCGGTGGAGGCCGGGCCCCTGCTGCCCTCCACCGAGAAGGGAGAGCGGCGCTTCGGCTTCGAAGGGATCGGCATCGTCAGCGACACGCTCGGGCCATTCATGTTTCACCTCAACGGAGGTCTCGGCATCCAACGCTCGACGGGCGACCTGGTGGGTATCTGGGGGCTCATCGGCGAGCTGCCCGTCGCGAGCGGGGTCCGCGTGGTGGCCGAGGTCAACGGAGAGAAGCCCCGGCGCGAAGACCAGCGAAACTCCGTCCTGCTCGGCGCCATCTGGCAGCCGTGGTCTTCGAAGAACATCTGGTTCGACGCCGGCGTCCGACGAGGGCTGAGCACCGCCATTGCCGACTGGCAGTTCACGCTCGGCCTGACCTTCGGCTTTTCGGTGTCCTCGCTCAACCGATAGGCGCAGAGGAGAGTCAATCGTTACAATGACCCGAAGTTCACGGGTGACCAGACGGAGATCTACCGCGCCGTCCTGGCGGTCACGATCGTGAAATGACCCGACGGCGTAGCGACGCGCAGCTCACCGCGACACTCGGTTCGCTGCCGTCCTTCTTCGCCGGCGCTTGCGATGATGCGCGAAGCAGCCAAGGAGGTCACCGTGCCTAACCGACGACTCGTGCCCGTGATGGCGGCGGCTCTGGTGTGCTTCGCGCTTCCCGCCGGGAGCCAGGAGTTGCCCGAGGGAAAGGGCAAGGAACTCGTCGCCGCACATTGCAACAGCTGCCACCCGTTCTACGCGCGCCTCGGCGCGGGATACACGCCCGGTGGCTGGGTCACGGTCATGCGGATGATGGCGAATCACGGAGTGACCTTGCCGACGGATCAGGTCGCCACGATCACGGAGTACTTGACCAAGAACTTTCCGGAGAAAGCGAAGCCTGCCGGCGTGGTGATCCCGGGCCCCGCCAAAGTCTCGATCAAGGAGTGGCCGGTGCCGACGCCGGGATCTCGCCCGCACGACCCGTTGGCGACGGCGGACGGGTCGCTCTGGTACACGGGCCAGATGAACAACGTCCTCGGGCGGCTCGATCCGAAGACGGGCCGCTTCAGGGAATATCCTCTGAAGACGCCGCACTCCGGGCCCCACGGTCTGGTCGAGGACAGGGACGGCAACATCTGGTACACGGGAAACACCGGAGCGTTGGTCGGAAGGCTCCACCCGAAAACGGGTGTCGTCACCGAGTACACGATGCCGGACCCGGACGCAAAGGATCCGCACACGCTGATCTTCGATCAGAGTGGAATTCTGTGGTTCACCGTCCAGAATGCCAACCGGGTGGGCCGGCTCGACCCGAAGACCGGCGAGATCAAGCTCCTCACACCGCCGACGCCGAAGTCGCGCCCCTATGGCATGGCGGTGAATTCGAAAGGCACGGTGTTCTACGTCGCCTTCGGCACCAACAAAGTGGGAAGCGTCGATCCCAAGACGCTGGAGATTCGGGAGTACCCTCTGCCGGATGCGGCATCGCGCCCCCGGCGCGTCACGATCACGAGTGACGACCTTGTCTGGTACAGCGACTTCTCGCGCGGTTATCTCGGTCGTCTCGATCCCGCGACCGGCAAGGTCTCGGAATGGCCTTCTCCGAGCGGGCCGAAGTCCGAGCCCTATGGCATCTCGGCCATCAACGACGCCATCTGGTACAGCGAGTCGGGAACGACACCGAACACGGTCGTGCGCTTCGATCCCAAGGCCCAGAAGTTCCAGAGCTGGGCGATCCCGGGTGGCGGCAACATCGTGCGCAACACCTCGGTCACGCGAGACGGCGACTTCGTGCTGGCCAACAGCCTCGTCAATGCCGTGACGCTGGTCAGAATCGCGAAGTGACGTGCCACCGTACGGCGGTCAATGCTCGTGGCGATGATGAAGGTCGGGATAATGCGGATGCGCGTGGAGAAGCGGGGCGTGTGTATGCAGATGGGAGTGGGGCTCGTCGGTTGGTGCCTCTGGTGCGTGAGCATGCGCGTGATGCTCGTCGTGGCGGTGCAGATGCTCGTGCTGCAGCTCCTCGTGGGTGTGCTCGTGGTCGTGCGCCTCGCTGATATGAAGCCAGACCCCGAGCGCCATCAGGACACCCGCGATCGCGAGGCGAAGGGTGAATGGCTCGCTCAGCGCGACGATCGACGCCACGGCGCCGAGGAACGGCGCTGTCGAGAAGTAGGCGCCGGTGCGCGCGGCGCCCAGGTCGCGTAGCGCCCGGACGAAGAACACGAGGCTGACGCCGTAGCCGAAGAATCCCACCAGGCTGGCGCCGAAGATCGAGCCGGCGTCCGGCAGCCGGACGGTGCTGGCCAACGCGATGCCGAGGTTCACAGTCCCGGCGGCGCCGCCCTTCACGGCAGCGATGAGCACGGGATCGCCGCCGGACACCTTGCGGGTGAGGTTGTTGTCGATGGCCCATCCAAGGCAGGCGGCAACGATCAGAAGCGCAGCGGGCTCCACGCCCAGCCTGCCGGCGGGTTGCCACGCGAGTGCAAACGCGCCAATGGTGATGAGCCCCATGCCGATGGCGATCCTCCTGTCGAAGTGCTCCCTGAATACGACCCAGGCGAGCACCGCAGTGAGGACTCCCTCGAGGTTGAGGAGCAGCGACGCCTGCGCCGCGGGAGCGCGCGCAAGCCCGAACATCAAGAGCACAGGCGCTACCACGCCGCCGCTCGCGATCGCGGCAGCGAGCCAGGGCAGGTCGGAGGGTCGCAGGGGAGCTTCTTTCGTGCGGCTCAGGCCACGGCGAAGGAGCCATGCGATGCCGAGTCCGGTCCCCGAGCCCAGGTAGAGAAGACCCGCCGTCAGCCACGGATCGGTCTGGGCGACCAGAAACTTCGCGGCCGGCGTGCTCACACCAAAGAGCACGGCGGCCGCCAGGGCAAACACGATGGAACGGCGGTTCGGCATCAGTCACCGCACGCTGATGACTCCGCCCTTAGACCTCGGCGAGATCGACGAGGAGGGCGGCGTGGTCGCTGAGGCGGTCGCGGCGGGCACGGCTGGCGGCGCCGCCCCAGACGTAGGCGGCGTCTTTCAGGCGCGCCAGCAGCGGCGCGTTGACGAACGCCTGGTCGATGCGGAAGCCGTTGCGCCCGTTCGGCGAGTACCACGTGTAGGCGCGCGCCTCGGCGCGCAGGTGGCGGAACGCGTCGGCCCAGCCGCAGCCGGCGAGCGCGTCGATCCAGCCCTCCTCGCGCGCGCTGAACACGGGCACCTCTTCGTCGAGCCCGCGGCGGCCCGAGTTCGTGTCGCCGATCAGCAGCGCGGGCCCGAGGCGCCAGCGCCGCGCGCAGCCGAGCACCGCGTCGAGGAACGGGTACTTGCGCCCGCTCACGCGGTTGGGCACGTGCATGGCGCCGACGACGAGCGGCCGCGGCGCGTCGACGGCGACGAGCAGCCAGCGGCAGCGCTCGGCGGGGGCGGCGCTCAGGCGGAGGCGGCGCAACGGCCAGCGCGACGCGACGAGCAGCGCGTTGCGCCGCGTCGAGCGCGGGTCGCAGGTCGCGAGCTGGTGGGTGAGACCGCCCGCCACGAGCCGGGCGGCGAGCCGGGCGCTCGGCGGCGTCGCGCGAAACTCCGAGAGCGCGACGACATCGGGCTGCCAGCGCGCGAGCTGGCGCGCGATGCCGGCCGCGCGCACGCCGCCGCCGGCCCGGATGTTCCACGCGACGACGCGCACGCGCGCCTCAGCGCGGCTCGAAGCTCGCGGCGCCGAAGAGCGCGGCGCTGCGCGAGCGCGTGTCGTTGGAGTGGCTCTCGAAGCCGACCCACTTGATCGGGCGCGGGGCCTCGCCGAAGACGCGGCGGTAATCGGCGAGGACGTCGCGCCGCTCGCGCGTCCAGCGTCCGACGCCGTCCTGGCCCGAGCGCACGACGATGAGCACGCGGTCGAAGATGTCCAGCTCGTCGGGCCGCGACTCGGTGCCGACGGGCGACGCCGTGTCCCAGACGTAGAGGATGCCCTTCATGCCCTCGAACATCAGCATGATGCGGGCGGCCTGGTCGTTGCGCTTGGGCTCGCGCACGTCGCCCTGCACGGGCAGGTCGAGCGCCTTCCACTCCCAGGCGAGCCAGGGCGTCGCCTTCAGATCGACCTTGACCGGGCGCCCGACGCGCATGGCCTCGCCCTCGGTGCGCAGCAGGAGGGCGCGCCGGCCGTCGCTCTCCACGATGGCCGGCGGCTCTTTGAACTTCGGCGACTGCGTGAAGGGATAGACCCGCCACACGGCGAGGTCGAGCGGCCCCGCCCCGAGCGCGTCCCAGTTGTCGACGCGCAGCGACCCCTTCGCCGCCGCGCCGGTGAGCAGAGCTCCGGCGAGCAGCGCCAGCGCCGCCCGCGCGAGAGGGCGGGTCACGCGCGCGGAGTGAACTTCTGGAACGTGTGACAGTCCGCGGGCGCCAGCCCGCGGCTGACCGCGAACGTCCACGTCACCTCCGCCACGTAGACGGCGCCCTTGCTGTCCACGGCAAGGCCGTGCGGCGCGGCGAAGCTGCCGGGCTTCGTCGCCTCCGGCGTGCCCCAGCGCGCGAGCAGCCGGCCGTCCTCGTCGAAGACGCTGACGCGCCCGTGCTTGGGCTCCTGCGTCACGCCGTGCCGCCGCGAGGTCTGTCCCTTGTGCCACCAGAGCTCGGAGACGTACGCGCGTCCCTGCTCGTCGAAGACGATGTGGGTGGGGCGCTGCGTGTCGGTCCACTCCGAGAGATACTCGCCGTCGGGGCTGAAGATCTGGATGCGATCGCTCTCGCGGTCGCACACGAACACGCGGCCGTCGGCGCCCACCGCGATGCCGTGCGGGAGATAGAACTGGCCGGGTCCGGTGCCGGGCACGCCCCACGAGCGCTTGAGGGTGCCGCTGGGCGAAAACTGGTGCACCCGGCAGTTGCCGTAGCCGTCGGAAACATACAGATCGCCCCTCGGGCCGATCGCGAGGTTGGTCGGGCGGTTGAAGGGCCCCGCCGGACGGGTGATCGTCATGTAGTCCTTGCCGTCGTAGCCCGTGTCCGAGGCCGTGTTCAGCGTGCCGAGCGTTCGGAGCAGCTTGCCCTGCGGCGTGAACTGGCGGACGGTGTGGTTGCCGTCGTCGGTCGCCCACACGGTGCCGTCCGGCGCGACCGAGATGCCGTGCGTGCGGTACGTGAAGTCACCCTCGCCCCACGAGCGCAGGAAGGCGCCTTTCTGATCGTAGGTGATGATCGGATGGTCGCCGCGGCAGATCAAGAAGACGCGGTCCTCGCCGTCCACGGCCACGCCCGCGACGTCGCGATGCTCGAACCCCTTCGGCAGCTGCTCCCAGCCCTCGACGACCTCGTATCTCATGGTCGGCCTCCTGCGCGATTCTACTCCCGGTGCCTTGCACGCTCCGGCCCGATCGTATACCGTGGCGGCGCTCAGGGAGGCGTCCATGTGTCTCGACCCGATCTCGCGACGCCGTCTGCTCCGCGCGATGAGGATGCTCACGACGTGGCTGGCGGTCGTCGCACTGCTCCTCGGCGTCGGCGCGCTGGCGCCGGTGGCCGCCCAGCCGGCGGGCACGCTGGTCGTCGGCCTCGTGGCCGAGCCGGTGAACCTCGATCCCGCGCAGGTCACCGACCTCAACTCCAACCGCGTGGGCCGGCGCATCGTCGAGACGCTGGTGACCTTTCCCGACGAGAGCACGCAGGTCGTGCCGGGGCTGGCCGAGTCGTGGGCGATCAGCAAGGACGGCCTGAAGTACACGTTCAAGCTGCGCAAGGGCGTCAGCTTCCACGACGGCACCCCCCTCAACGCCGAGGCGGTGAAGTTCTCGATCGAGCGCCAGATCATCCCGGAGCATCCGTTCAACAAGCTCGGCAAGTATCCCTTCGCGAATTACTTCTTCGGCAACGTCAAGGCCGTCGAGGCCGTGGATCCGCAGACCGTGGAGTTCATCCTCAAGGAGCCGCGCGCCTCGTTCCTGGCCGTGCTCACCGCGGGCGCGGCGTCGATCGTGAGCCCGACGGCGGTGCGCAAGCTCGGGGTGGACTACCCGCTGACCCCCGTCGGCACCGGACCCTTCAAGTTCGTGGCGTGGGACCGCGGCCAGCGCGTGGTGCTGGAGAAGAACGCCGGGTACTGGAAGCACCCGGTGAAGATCGATCGCGTGATCTACCGGCCGATCGTCGAGGGCCAGGCGCGGCTCACCGAGCTGCTCACGGGCGCGCTCGACCTCATCGTCGACACGCCGCCCGACTTCGTCCCACAGCTCGAAAGCAATCCGAAAGTCATGGTGCTCAAGCAGGTGGGCGTGCACGTCTGGTACCTCGGCATCAACAACCAGAAGAAGCCGTTCGACGACAAGCGCGTGCGCCAGGCTCTGAACTACGCCGTCAACAAGGAGGCGCTCGTGCGCGACGTGCTCAAGGGCACCGGCTCATTCTCGCGCGGGCCCGTCCTGCCGAACACGTGGGGCGCCGACGCGGCGCTCAAGGCCTATCCCTACGATCCCGAGCGCGCGAAGAAACTGCTGGCCGAGGCCGGCTACCCGAGCGGTTTTTCCACGACGCTGTGGGTGCCGGAGTCGGGCTCGGGGATGCAGTTGCCGGTGGCGATGTCGACGGTCATCCAGTCCAACCTCAAGGCCGTCGGCGTCAATGTCGCGCTGCAGACGATGGAGTGGGGCGCCTACCTCGCCAAGCTGCGCACGAAAGAGCAGGACCTGTTCGCGCTCTCGTGGATGGCCGGCAACGAGGACCCGGATCTGGTGATGTACCCGCTGCTGCACTCGAGCCAGTGGACGCCGAACGGTCCCAACCGCGCGCTCTACAAGAACGAGAAGTACGACGAGCTGCTGCACCAGGCGCGGCTCACCACCGACCAGAAGAAGCGCGCGGAGCTGTACCGCGAGGCCCAGCGCATCCTGGTCGACGACGCGCCGTGGGTGTTCGTCGACCACGAGATCCAGACCGCCGCGCACGCCAAGCGCGTGCAGGGCTTCAAGCTGCATCCGAGCTTCGATCTCCGCGTCGAGACGATCTCGCTGAAGTGAGTCCGAGCACCGGGAGAGGACACCGATGAAGAGGAAGATCGCGCTGCTGGCGGCGCTGCTGTGGCTGTCCACCGTCGCCCTCGTGCACGCCCAGACCCTGTCGAGCGTCAAGCCCGAGCAGGTGGGCCTGTCGTCCGAGCGGCTGGGCCGCATCGTGACGACGCTGCGCAACGACTCGCAGAAGGGCCAGATCCCCGGCGCCATCCTCCTGGTCGCGCGGCAGGGCCGGATCGCGCTGTTCGAGAGCGTGGGCGTGCTGGATCCGGCGACGAAGGCGCCGATGACGAAGGACGCGATCTTCCGCATCTACTCGATGAGCAAGCCGATCACGTCGGTCGCGGCGATGATCCTCGTCGAGGAGGGCAAGCTCGCGCTCGGCGATCCCGTGGGGAAGTACATCCCGCAGATCGCCGAGATGAGGGTCGGCGTCGAGAAGCCGGGCGCCGACGGCAACCCGACGCTCGAGCTGGTGGCGCCGCGGCGACAGATGACCGTCCAGGACCTCCTGCGCCACACCTCCGGGGTGACGTACGGCATCTTCGGCAGCACGCTGGTGAAGAAGCAGTACCTCGAGGCGAAGCTGTTCGACGGCGATCCGACGAACGCCGAGTTCGTGGAGCGGCTCGTCAAGCTGCCGCTCGCCAATCACCCGGGCACGGTGTGGGACTACAGCCACTCGACCGACGTGCTCGGCCGCGTCGTGGAGGTCGTCTCGAAGAAGTCGCTCTACGAGTTCGAGAAGGAGCGGATCCTCGACCCGCTCGGCATGAAGGACACGGCGTTCGACGTGACCGACAAGGCGCGCCAGGGGCGTATCGCCGAGGCCTTCCCCAACGATCGTACGATCGGCACCAACACCGAGTTCTTCGACCCGCGCGCGCCGCAGCGCTGGCAGTCGGGCGGCGGCGGCATGGTCGGCACGGTCATGGACTACGCGCGCTTCTGCCAGATGCTGCTCAACGGCGGCGCGCTCGATGGCAGGCGCATCCTGAGCCCGAAGACCGTCGCCTACATGACGGCCGACCATCTCGACGCATCGGTCGCGCCGGGCCCGCTCTACCTGCCCGGCGCGGGCTTCGGCTTCGGCCTCGGCTTCGCCGTGCGCCGCGACGCGGGCGTGGCCAACGTGCAGGGCTCGGTCGGCGAGTTCAACTGGGGCGGCGCCGGCGGCACCTACTTCTGGATCGACCCGAAGGAGGACATGTTCGTCGTGTTCGCCATGCAGTCGCCGAAGCAGCGGACCTACTACCGGCCGCTGCTCAAGAACATGGTGTACGGCGCGGTCGTGAAGCCGAACGGGAAGTGAGCCGCCCCGAGCGCTGAAGTGAGGCGTTACCTCGCGCGCCGGCTCCTGCTGCTGGTGCCGGTCCTGGCGGGCGTGTCCGTCATCATCTTCATGGTGCTGCACCTCTCGCCGGGCGACCCGGCGGAGATCATGCTCGGCTCGCAGGCGACGAAGGAAGACCTGGCGCGCCTGCGCGCCGACCTCGGCCTGAACGAGCCGCTGCACGCGCAATATCTGAGGTGGATCGGCCACGTCGCGCGCGGCGATCTCGGGCGCTCGCTCTGGATGAAGCGTCCCGTGCTCGGCGAGGTCCTCACGCGCCTGCAGGCCACGCTGCTGCTCACGGCCACCGCGCTCGTGCTCTCGAGCGCGGTCGGTGTCGCCCTCGGCGTGGCCGCGGCCACGCGGCCGAACTCCATGCTGGACCGGCTGAGCGCGGTGGCCTCGCTCTTCGGCGCCAGCATGCCGTCGTTCTGGCTCGGCATCGTGCTGATGGTCGTGTTCGCGCTGTGGCTCGGCTGGCTGCCCGCCTCGGGCATGTACGCGCCGCACGGCGGCGGCGACCTGCGCGACCTGCTCAGTCACCTGGTGCTGCCCGCCGTCACGCTGGCCGCCGCCTCGGTGACGATCGTCGCGCGCCTCACGCGCAGCGCGATGCTCGAGACGCTCGGCCAGGACTACGTGCGGACGGCGCGCGCCAAGGGGGTCAGCGACCGCGCCGTCGTGTTGCGACACGGGCTCAGCAACGCGCTGGTGCCCATCGTCACCGTCATCGGTGTCCAGGCCGGCTACCTGCTCGGGGGCGCGGTGCTCACCGAGACGGTCTTCGCGTGGCCGGGCGTGGGGACGCTGATGGTGCAGGGGATCCTCGCGCGCGACTTTCCGCTGGTGCAGGGCTGCGTGCTCGTGGTGGCGCTGTCCTTCGTCCTCGTGAACCTCGCCGTCGACCTGCTCTACGCCTGGCTCGACCCGCGCATCCGTTATGAGTGACGCGGGCGCCGCGACCGCGACCATCCCGCGCGCGGCCGACGCCGCGCGCCGCCGGCGCGCGTTCGGCCGGCTCGCCACGCGCAACCGCCTCGCCGTCGTGGCCGCGCTCGCGCTGCTGGCCGCCGTGCTGGGGGCGCTGCTGGCGCCGTGGCTGCCGCTGGCGGATCCCGACGTGGTGGACACGCCCAATCGCCTGCGCCCGCCGCTCTCGGCGGGTCACGCGCTCGGCACCGACGAGTTCGGGCGCGACCTGCTCGCGCGCCTGGTGTGGGGCGCGCGCGTGTCGCTGGCGGCCGGCGTGGCCTCCGCGGCGGCCGCCATGCTGTTCGGCGTGACCCTCGGGATCCTCGGCGGCTTCTACACCGGCTGGATCGAGACGGTCGTGATGCGTCTCACCGACATCCTCATGGCGTTTCCGTACGTGCTGCTCGCCATCGCCATCGTGGCCGGGCTCGGCCCCGGCCTGCGCAACGCGATGGTGGCCATCGCCATCGTGGGCTTCCCGATCTACACGCGCCTCGTGCGCGGCGTCGTGCTCTCGCTGCGCGAGCGCGAGTTCGTGGAGGCGGCGCGGGCGCTGGGCGCCAGCGACGCCGTCATCCTGGGCCGCCACGTCCTGCCGCACCTGCTGTCGCCGGTGATCGTGGCCTTCAGCCTCGACGTCGGCGCCAAGATCCTCGCCACCGCCGGGCTCTCCTTCCTCGGGCTCGGCACCCAGCCGCCCACCGCCGACTGGGGCAGCATGCTCGCCACCGGCCGGCAGTTCGTGATCCTGAGCCCGCACGTCGTGCTGCTGCCGGGGCTGGCCATCTTCGTGATCGTGCTGGCGCTCAACCTCGTCGGCGACGCCGTGCGCGACATCCTGGACCCGCGCGCGGCGGCGCGCTGAGGGGCAGGGGCCCCGCCGTCCGAGGCGAGGCTATCAATGGTATCGTTGCCCACGGCAGGAGGCCCCATGAACATCTTCAAGGCGATGGCGGTGAAGGACGTCGCGGAGGTGACCCGAACGATCCCCGTGATCGACTTCGCGCCGGCGTTCCGGGGCGAGCCGGGTGGCCTGGAGGCGGTCGCCGCGCACGTGCGCCACGCCTGCGAGAGCATCGGCTTCTTCTACCTCGCGGGCCACGGTGTCTCGCCGCGGATCGTGCACGCGGCCTTCGAGGCCTCGCGGGAGTTCCACGCGCTGCCGCTCGAGGAGAAGCTGGCCCTCAAGCTCAACGAGAACAACATCGGCTACCTGCCGGTGAACCAGAGCATGCAGCGCGCCTCCACCGTCCACAAGGCCACGCGGCCCAACTTCAATGAGAGCTTCTTCATCAGCCACGAGCGCGGGGCCGCGCACCCCGACGTCGTTGCCGGTACGCCGTTGCGCGGACGCAACCAGTGGCCGGCCGGCCACGACGGCATGCGCGCGATGATGGTGGCGTACTTCAAGACGATGGAGGCGCTCGGCGAGCGGATCCTGCCCGTGCTGGCGCGCGCGCTCGAGCTGCCGACGGACTTCTTCGCGCCGTTCTTCGTCAACGACGCCCATATCAACCTGCGCTTCCTGCACTACCCGCCCCAGGAGGTCGACGACGACGAGCAGTTCGGGCAGGGACCGCACACCGACAACTCGTTCTTCACGATGCTGGCGCGCGAGGAGGTGCCGGGGCTGGCGGTGCGGCTGCCCAGCGGCGAGTGGCTGGCGCCGCCCGTGATCGCGGACACGTTCCTCGTGAACCTCGGCAACGTGATGAAGCGCTGGTCGAACGACAGGTTCCTGTCGACGCCGCACGGCGTGCTGAACGACTCCGGCCGCGACCGCTACTCGATCGCGTTCTTCTACAGCCCCAACATCGACGCGCGCATCGAGGTCCTGCCGACGTGCACGGGTCCCGACAACCCGCCGCGCTACGAGCCGGCGGTGTATCGCGACCTCGTGCTGCAGTTCTACAACGCGAACTACTTCCACCGCGCAGGCTATACCGGTTGAACGTGGGGGGCCCCGACATGGCCCCCCAATTTCTTCAAGCGAAGGGGGCTACGCCCCCCTCGGACTCCCCCGGCCAATGTTCGGAGCACCCCGGCGCAGCCGTGGCGCTCCTCTGTAATTACTTCCCGAACCAGTCTCGCAGCGGCTTGACGACGGCGCCGGCCTTGACGAGCGCGTCGCGCACGGCGGGGACGATCTTCTCGGCGCCCGGGCTGTCGCCGTGGATGCAGATGGTGTCGATCTTCGCGTCGATGACCTTGCCGGTGATCGTGCGGACCTTGCCCTCCATCACCATGCGCACGGCCTGCTCGGCGGCCTTGGCGGGATCGGAGACGAGCGCGTCCTTGCCGAGCTTGCGCGAGACGAGCTGGCCGTCGTCCGCGTAGACGCGGTCGGCGAAGCCCTCGGCGGCCACGCGGCAGCCCTTCACCTTGCGCGCTTCCGCGTCGTACCTGGTCATGGCCATCGTCATCAGGATGAGGTTCGGGTCGAGCTCGACGACCTGCTCGGCGGAGGCGCGCCCGAGGGGCAGGTTCTCCTCGAACATGTGGTACTGGATGCCGTGCGCCTTCACGTGCTGCAGCGTCGTGCCCGCGGCCTTCACGAAGGCGCCGAGCGCTCCCACCTGGTAACGGTGGATGTCCTTGATCTCCTGGGGCGAGACCTCCATGCGCCGCCGCCCGAAGCCCATGAGATCCGGCAGCCCGGGATGCGCGCCCACCGCCACGCCGTGCTGCACCGCCAGCTCCACCGTCTTGCGCATGATGTGCGGGTCGCCGCCGTGGAATCCGCAGGCGATGTTGGCCGACGTGATGTTCGGCATGATCTCTTCGTCGGCGCCCAGCGTCCAGCGCCCGTAGCTCTCGCCCATGTCGCAGTTGATGTCGATGTGCACGCTCATGGCCGCCCCCCTGGGTCGTGGTGAGGGGAGTATACTGCGCCGCTAGAGGAGGAACCACCATGGGCGCAAAGGCCGAGGCGCTTGCAAAGCAGTTCGAGGCGAAGGTCCAGGAGGCCGCGAAGGTGATGGAGAAGCTGAGCGACGCCGAGTGGAAGAAGGTGACGTCGGCGGAGAAGTGGCCCGTCTGCGTCGTCGCCCACCACATCGCGATCGCGCACGAGGGGATCGGCAACCTGGTCAAGTCCGTGGCCTCCGGCCAGCACAAGCCGTCGATGGCGATGAGCGACATCGACCAGATGAACGCCAAGCACGCGCAGGACTTCGCCACCGTCGGCAAGGCCGAGACGCTCGCGCTGCACAAGAAGAACGCGGCGGCGGCCGCCGCCATGGTGCGTGGCCTGGACGACGCGGCGCTCGCGCGCTCCGCCTCCGCCCTCAAGGGCATGCCGTCCATGACCGCCGAGCAGGCCGTGACCGGCATCCTCTGCGGCCACATCGACGAGCACATCGGGAGCATCAAGAAGACGGTGAGCGCCTAGGCGCTCCCCTCCCGGATCCAGGTGTCGCCGCGTCTCTTCGGCGTCCCGGCGGCGCGCGTGCCCGTGGTGGCCGTGCTCCGGCGCGGGCCGAGTGACTGGTCGCACGTCGGCCGCTGGGACGTCGCGCGCGGGGTCTACGAGCCGGGCGCCTGGATCCGGTCGAACCTCTATCCACAGCGCTGCGACCTCTCGCCCGACGGGCGCTGGCTCTGCTACTTCACGCTGCGCGGCAAGGCGGCGTGGCGCGCGGGCACGACCTACGTCGCCATCTCGCGGCTGCCCTGGTTGACCGCGCTCGCCGCGTGGGGCACGTGCGGGACGTGGACCCGCGGCGCGCACTTCATCGACGAGCGCGGCGTCTCGAAGCTCGGCCCGCCGAGCGAGGGAGACGTCGGGCCGTGCCTCGAGGAATTCGGCCTCGTGACGACGCGCGCGGCGTCGTTCGCGGTCGAGCGTCGGCGCGGCTGGACGGAGACGGTCGACACGGAGCCGCGCAAGCCCGGCGACACGTGGGACGAGAGCCGGCCGGTCACGATGCAGAAGGCTCGGCCGAAGACCGACGGCGCGGTCGCGCTCGCCGTGCACGGCTGGTTCGCCGCGTTCCGCTCGGGCGTGCCCGGCGAGAGCCTGTACGCGATCGTCGAGAACGGCCGCGAGCGCTGGCTCGAGGGCGTCCAGTGGGCGGACTGGGACGCCGAGGGACGTTTGCTGATCGCGACGGAGGACGGGCGACTGCAGATCCGCGACGGCGCCGACGCGGCGACGGTGGCGTGGGAGCACGATCTCGCCGGCCTCACGCCGGCGCCGGCGCCGCCGCCCGAGGAGGCGCGGCGGTGGTAGTGTATCGACACTGACCGCTCGACCCATGGACATCGGAGTCTTCGACCACCTCGACCGCCGCAACGTGCCGCTCGACGAGCACTACGCGAGCCGCCTGCGCCTGCTCGAGAAGTACGACGCGGCAGGCTTCGCCGCGTACCATCTCGCCGAGCACCACGCGACCCCGCTCGGGATGGCGCCGGCGCCGGGCATCTTCCTCGCCGCCGCCACGCAGCGCACGCGGCGCATCCGCCTGGGGCCGTGCGTCTACTGCCTGCCGCTCTACGATCCGCTGCGGCTGATCGAGGAGATCTGCATGCTCGATCAGATGTCGCGCGGGCGCTTCGACCTCGGCGTCGGGCGCGGCATCGTGCCGTACGAGATGGCGTACTTCGACCTGCATCCGTTCGAGACCGAGGAGATCTACCGCGAGGCGCTCGAGGTGATTCTGGCCGGGCTGACGAACGAGGTGCTCGAGCACCGCGGGCCGCGCTACACGTACCGCAAGGTGCCGATGGTGCTGCGACCGTTCCAGAAGCCGCACCCGCCGCTCTGGTACGGGCTCGGGCACGACCGCGGCGCCGAGTGGGCGGCGACGAACGGCGTGCACGTGCTCAGCAATCATCCGGCCGAGGGTGCGACGGAGCTGTTCGCGCGCTACCGCGACGTCTGGCACCGCAAGCAGGGGAGCGCGCCGATGCCCAAGCTCGGGATGACGCGCCACGTGGTCGTCGCGGCCACCGACGCCGAGGCCGAGGCGATCGCGCGGCCGAATTACGCCACCTGGTACGCCAACCTCACCAAGCTCTGGCGCGACTTCGGCTCGACGCCGATCCGCTTCGCGCGCGACTTCGACGAGGCGCGCCAGCGCGGCCTCGCCGTCGCGGGCACCGCGTCGCGCGTGCGGGAGGAGCTGGAGCGCCAGATCGCCGTCAGCACCTGCACCTATCTCGTCATCCGCCCGATCTTCGGTGACGTCAGCGAGGCCCAGGCGTCGGCCTCGACCGATCGCTTCGCGAGCGAGGTGCTCCCGCACCTGAGCGCGCTGAAGCCGACGTCCTAGGCCCGCCGGGCATCCCGGATTCCCGGGATGCCCGGCGACCTCAGCGGTCGATTACGGACAGGTGTTCGTGAGCTTGCAGCGTCGGCCCACCATGTCGATCACGTGCTCGCTCTCGTTGCCGCCGATGAACCCGTGCGTGAGTCCATCGGGATGGGCGGCCAGCCGGAAGTGGTCGAACGGGAAGCGCCACACGCGCGGCAGGCCGTTGCCCGTCTGGGAATCTACCGTGGCCGGGTCGATGCACTGCCAGAAAATGGCGCCGGGGTCGGAGGCATCGTAGTTGGCGCACTGCGCCGCGCGGTCGGCCGCCGGTACCTGTGCGATGTACTTGCGCAGCCACGTCGTCGTCACCCGCTGGAGGCTGGTCGCCGACGGGCACGGGCCACGCTGGGGGCCGGGGCTGTCGACCACGCACTGGGTCACCAGCGACTTGTTGCCGACAGGCGGTCCGTCGTCGTAAATGTTGCCGAGGATGTTGTAGTCGAGCGTGAGGTGGACCGAGCCGTAACCCCAGCTGTCGGTCACGAACGTCACACCCGGGTCCAGGCCCATGCCGTTGGTGAAGTGCGCGGACAGCGGGGCCGTCGGGGCGACGGCCCCGCCGTCGACATAGTAGCCGGCCGGTCCGGTCGGATAGTTCGGATCGAGCGCCGGCCTGGCGCTGCCGGGCGGGAAGTACATCGGCCACGCCAGCGGATAGAAGACCGTCCAGATCGTGTAGATCGTGTTCGGGCGAAGGTTCTTCACCGAGAACTGCAGATCGGTCTGTCCGTTGGACACGCTGATCGTCATCGTCCCGATCACGCTGCTCGGTCGCATCACGGGCTGTGAGCCGTTCGGCGTGCTGTAGACCATCTGCGTGGGCTCGAAGCGAAGCGTGTACTGGCCGGGGCTGATGGGCGGCGCGAGGCTCCCGACCACTGCGCCCACCACGCCGGTCACGGTACCGAGCAGGCCGTCAAGGAGCCCGGCCGAGGCCGGCCTGGCCACACCGGCCGTCGAGAGCAGCGCCATCGTGACGATGGCCGAAGCGAGTGTCGCCGAGCGTCTGTTGAGCCTCATGTCGTCTCCTTGGAGCGGCTGTCGTGCCGTGCGTCTTACCGCGTGAGCCCGGCGATCTCGCCGGCCTGTGACTCCAGCACCGTGGCGACCATCCGGTTGAGCTCAGCCATCGCGACGGGCTTCGGCAGGACCGGCCGGCCGGCCTCCTGCAGGAAGCGGTGCGAGCCCGGGCTCAGCGTGTCGCCGGTCATGAACACGACGCGTTCGGCCATCGCCGGACGATGACGGGTGATCCACTGCCAGACCCCCTTGCCGTCGATGTCCGGGAGCCTGAGGTCGAGGATCACGACGTCGTAGTCGTCGCGCGCGAGCAGATCCGTGGCGGCCTGACCCGTCGCGGCCGCGACCGTGCGATGTCCCTGCAGCGTGAGGACCTCGACCATCACTTTGCGAAGGGCCGATTGGTCCTCGATCACCAGGATGTCGGCGGCGCGCGCCAGGCCGCTGTCGCTCGGCGCGTCCTCGATCGCCTCGACCGGCCGTCCGGTCGGCAACCAGATGGTGAAGCGGGCGCCCGAGGTCGGGACGTTCTCGACCGTCATGCGCCCGTGGTGGGCTTCGATGATGCCGATACAGAGGCTGAGCCCCAGTCCCGTGCCTTCGCCGACCGGCTTCGTCGTGAAGAACGGGTCGAACACCTGGCGGAGGTGCTCGGGTGGGATGCCGGGGCCGTTGTCCTCCACCACGATGCTCACGCCCTCCTCGCTCGCCGCCGTGCGCACCGTCAGCACGCCGTCGCGTGCGGTTGCGCTCAGCGCGTGGGCCGCGTTCGTGAAGAGGTTCAGGAGCACCTGCTGGAGCTGGTACGGGTCCGCCGAGATCTTCCGCAGCGTCGGCTCGAGCTCGGTGACGAGCCGCACGCGCTTGAGCGCGAGGTCGGGATCCTGGAGCTGCAGCGCGCCCCGGATGACCTCGTTGACGTCGACGGGGCGCCGCTCCGGCGGACGTTGCCGCGCGAATGCCAGCAGCTCGCGGATGATCCGCGAGGCCCGGCCGCACTCGCCCTCGATCGCGCCGGCGCGCTCCCGCGCCGCGTCGGAGAGCGCGTCGTTGGTGCGGAGCAGCTGGGCCGACATCAGGATCGTCGACAGCGGGTTGTTGAGCTCGTGGGCGACGCCGGACAGCAGCGTGCCGAGCGCTTTCAGCTTGTCGGCCTGGATGAGCTGGTCCTGCGTCTGCTGCAGCTCGCGCAATCGCGCCTGCAGCTCCGCATAGAGGCGAGCCTTCTCGATCGCCATCGCCGTCTGGTGCGCGATGCTGGCGAGAACCCGGCCCTCCTCGTCGCTCAGGCGGCGCGGAGCGCGGTAATAGACGGCCAGCACGCCGATGGGCTGATCGCGAACGCCCAGCGGTACCGCCACGCCGGCCTGGATGCCGTGGGAGGTGAGGTGCGCGGGGATGGCGAAGCGGCGCTCCGCCCTCAGGTCGTCGACCTGCACGAGCGTCTTCTTCAGAAACGTGTAGCCCGCGAAGGAATCGGTCGAGGCCAGGATCGTGAGGGCGCCGATCGTGCCCGGCTGCCAGCCCAGGCCCGCTTCGAGCCGCAGGCAGCCGCCGGCAACGTCGAAGAGGAACAGGCCGACGAGGTCGGCGCCGAGTGCCTCGCGCGTCACGCGCATCGTCCGGTCTCGAATTTCGTCCTCGTCCGTGATCTGAAGGAGATGCTGCGCGAAGTCGTGGAGCTGCTCGTCGTGGCGCGCTCGCCGCCCCAGCGCGTCGAACGAGCGTCCGTTCTCGATGGCGACCGACGCCTGCGTGCCGAAGGCCGAGAGCAGCTCGACGTCGCCGGGGGTGAAGTCGTGCGGACGAAGATAGAAGACCGACAGCGCCCCGTACACCTCGCCGGTCTGGCCGGCGAGCGGGATGGCCAGGACCGACCGCAGCCCTTCGCCCCGCATCCGGGTGACCACGTCGCGAGGGAAGGGCACGGCCGCATCGTCTTCGAGCAGCGAGCTGAAGACCGCACGCCGCTCGGCGACGGAGACGCCCGAGGCGCCCTGACCCAGCGGCAGCGCCAGGCCCGACACGAGCGTGTCGCTGATGGCGCCGGCGCGGCTCATCGCGATGAGCACGCGGTCGCGCGCGTCGTAGCGAAAGAGGATCGCGCCGTCGGCCCCGGAGACCTCCAGCGCCTTGGTCGCGATCGTGTCGGCGATCTGTCGGAGGTCGAGGCTGCGGACCAACGCCTGTCCCGCGCGGTGCAGGACGTCGAGGTCACGCTGCCGCGCCCGCGCTTCCCGGTAGAGCCAGACCTGCTCGCGCAGCAGGCCCACGAAGATGACGCCGACGCCGAGCGGCCGCGCGAACCCGAGGAGATACCACGGAATGCTGTAGCGGAACGGGTAGAGCAGGAAGCCCAGGAGGCCGAGGTTCCAGATGAAGGCGGCGAGGAGAAAGTAGCCGCCGAAGGGATCACGCGCGGCGTAGCGGCGCAGACCGCCCGACAGCGCCCAGAGGCCCGCGGTGAAGAGCACGAAGTACCCGGCGCCGAGCCCGAACGGCGTGAAGCGCCCGCCCGCCACGGGTGGCAGGATCGGACGCACCTGCAACACGACGACCATGAGCGCGCCGCTCAGAACGACGATCCCGGCGCCGATGGCGAGCCGGCCGCGGCCTGTCAGCGGGAAGCTGCGCTCGCCACAGTGGGCGGCCAGGCCGATGCCGACCAGGCCGGCGAAGTAGCTCAGAAAACAGAAGTACGGCGCGATGCCCGGATTGACGCCGGGATTCGCCGGATAGTCGGGCTGGGTGAACACGTGCGCGAGCGCCAGCAGGGCGGTCAGCCACAGGGTGGTGCCCATGCCCGCGGACCGCGCGTCCTGGCGCAGCCGGTGACGCTCGAGACACAGATAGGCGACCCCGACGGCCACCAGCGCGAACGGCACGTCGAAGATCGGCACCGCGTATGGCGTGGGAAAGCGCGGCATCATCGCGCCCCAGCCGAACCAGACGAGGCTCTCGTAGAGCACGCCGGCGGCCACGCAGAGCAGCACGATGAAGACGCGTCGAATGGAAACCATCGTCAGTTCCTTTCCTCGGCGTGCCCGCGCTTCGTGAGCTCGGCGACGATCGCGGCGCTCAGTCGGCGCGGCAGCCAGGATTGTCTGGCGGCCACCATGCGCACGGCCTTGGGGAGATCGCGCGACAGATCACGCTCGGCCAGGTGACCCCACGCGCCCCGGCGCACGGCCTCCAGGAGCAGCGCGGTCGATGCGCGCCGGCGGCCGAGCAAGACCACGCCCGTCCCGGGGCTGAGGCGCTTGAGCGCCGGCAGTATCCCCAGGGCTCGACGCGGGGAGCGCACGGCATCGAGCAGCAGCACGCTCGGTCGATGGCGGCGAAGCGCCCGATGAGCCCCGGTGAGTGAGGCGCCCCGGCTGGCGATGCGCTGCTCGGCGAGGATCGTCTGGCATCGCAGACGCAACGCAGCGTCCGCAAGGACGACGATTGACAGATTGGCGTCGCTGGTTTTGGGCGTGTCGGCTCGTGTCACGGCATAGCTTCATGCCACGACGCGAGGGCCGTGAACAATTGGACCTGGGTCTATCCGACCTTGGCCCGAGGCGCGGCGGCGCGGCCGACGGCGACCGCCAGCTCGAGCCGCGTGGAGAGCCCGAGCTTCCTGAAGATGCTGGTCAGGTGGGTCTTGACCGTCTTGACGGAGATGGCCAGGCGTCGCGCGATATCCTTGTTGCTGGCTCCGGCGGCCACGAAGCCGACGAGCTCGCGCTCGCGCGGCGTCAGCTGCTCGCCGCCGCTGACGGCGGGCGCGGCGGCGGTGCGCAGTGCGAGCTCCTCGATCAGGCGCACCATGACGCGCCGGCCGACCCAGATCTCGCCCGCCTCGACGAGCTGGACGGCTCGTCGCAGGAGGTCCGTGGACGTGTCGCGCGGACAGAAGCCTGCGGCGCCGGCCTTCAGGGCCTGGACCGCGACGCCGTCGTCGTCGGTGCTGGCCAGCACGATCGTTTTCGCCAGGCCGCTCAGCGCCGCGACGACCGCCAGACCTTTCGCATCCGGGCTCGGTCCGAGATCGAAGAGGATGACGGAGGGCAGCGAGGCGGCGATCTGCCTCGGCAGATCGTCGCCGGCCGCAATGGTCGAGATCGGCCGCGAGCCATTGCCCGAGCGAAGGCTCTGGAGCAAGCGACGGCAGTAGGAAGCGTCGACGCCGGCGATCGCGACCGAGCCAGGGGCCCGAGATGCTGTTCTCACGCTCATCGGACCTTGGTCGGAGCAACCCGGATGCCATATCGGAACCGCGCGAAAAGCCGGAGGTTCTCTGGGCGCGGTCCCCACGCCGGAAAGCTTTAGGCCACGACCTCGCCGCTGCCCCGGTCGACCCTCATCCACCCGCTCTGGTCCGGGCGACGCGGTCAGCCGGCGACGATGCGGTTTTTCTGGACGCCGAGCCCGGTGATCCCCATCTCGACGAGGTCGCCCGGTTGCAGATAGCGCGGCGGCTTCATGCCGTGGGCGACGCCGGCGGGTGTGCCGGTCGAGATCAGGTCGCCCGCGCGCAGCGACATGAACTGGCTCACGTAGGCGACCAGCGTCCGCACGCCGAAGATCATGTCCTTCGTGTGGCCGCGCTGGCGCGACTCGCCGTTGACGGTGGTCCACACCTCGAGCGACTGCGGGTCGCCGACCTCGTCGGCGGTGACGAGCCAGGGCCCGATCGGTGCGAAGGTGTCGGCGCTCTTGCCCTTGGTGGTGGTGCCGGCACGCTCCATCTGGAACGCGCGCTCGGAGACGTCGTCCACGATCGTGTAGGCGGCGACGTGCTTCATCGCGTCGCCCTCGCTGACGTTGCGCGCGTCGCGGCCGATCACCGCCGCCAGCTCGACCTCGTAGTCGAGCTTGAGCGCGCCGCGCGGCCGCACGATCGAGTCGTAGGCTCCGACGATGGCGCTGTTGGCCTTGATGAAGAGCGTCGGCTCGTCCGGCGCCGGGCGGCCGACTTCCCGCGCGTGGTCGCTGTAGTTGAGGCCGATGCAGACCATCTTGCCGATGCCGACCAGCGGACAGCCGAGCCGCGGCCGCCCGCGCACGACCGGCAGCCGCTCGACCCTCACCGCGCGCAGACGTTTGAGCCCGGCAGGTGAGAGGACGTCCGGCGTGATCTCCTTCACCACGCGCGAGAGATCGCGCAGACCGCCGCTCGCGTCGATCACGCCGGGCTTCTCGGCGCCGATGCGCCCGTAGCGCACGAGCTTCATACCGCCACCGGCGGGCGGCGCCGCCCGATGCCCGTCGCCTGCTCGAAGGCGTGGGCGAGCTGGAGCACGCCCCACTCGTCTTGATGGCGGCCGACGATCTGCACCCCGACGGGCAGACCGTCGGGCGTGAAGCCGCCGGGCACGGAGATGGCCGGCAGCCCCGTGACCGTGATGTCGGAGCACGCGCGCATCCAGTCGATGTAGGTCGGCAGCTGCACACGCTCGATCTCGGTGACGTAGGGCTGGGTGACGTCGAAGGGCGGCACCTGCGTCGCGGGCAGCACGAGGAACTCGTGGCGCTCCATGAACTGCCGCACGCGGTGGTAGAGCGCGGTGCGCTTGACCTCCGCCTCGCCCAGCTCGCGCGCGGTGAGCTTGAGCCCCTGCTCGGTGTTCCAGATGACCGTGTCCTTGATCTGGTGCCGGTGCTCGGCCAGCAGCGGCCCGAACCTCATCACGAAGGAGAGCGCGCGGAGCGCCTGGAAGATCTCGCGCGCATCACTGAGGTCGGGCTCGCCGTCCTCCACCACGCATCCGAGCGTCTCGAAGGCCTTGCGCTGCGGCTCGAGCGCCGCCGTTACCCGCCGGTCGATCGGCAGGCCACCGAGGTCGCGGCTCCACGCCACGCGCACGCCGCGGAAGTCGCGCTCGAGCGGGCGGCGAAACATCTCGCCCGGCTGGGTGATCGCGATCGGTGAGCGCGGATCGGGCCCGGCCATCGCGCTCAGCAGCAGGGCCGCGTCCGCGACCGTGCGCGCCATCGGCCCCTGCACGCTCAGCGACGACCATGCGGCCTCGCGCGGCCACGCGGGCACGCGCCCGGGCGCGGTGCGCAGGCCGACGACATTGCAAAAGGCGGCGGGGTTGCGCAGCGAGCCGCCCGTGTCGCTGCCGTCGGCGATGGGCACCATGCCGCACGCGAGCGCGACGGCCGCGCCCCCGCTGCTCCCGCCGCAGGTCTTCGTGACGTCGTACGGGTTCAGCGTGCGGCCGAAGACCTCGTTGAAGGTCTGCGAGCCCGCGCCGAACTCCGGCGTGTTGGTCTTGCCGAGCGTGACGGCGCCGGCGGCGCGCAGCCGCTCGATGATCAGCCCGTCGACGGTCGGCACGTGGTCGCGGTAGATCGGCGAGCCGAGCGTCGTGCGGATGCCCTTCGTCGGGACCAGGTCCTTGTGGGCGATCGGCAGGCCGAAGAGCGGCCCCGGCGCGTCGCCGCGCGCCAGCGCCGTGTCCTTCCCCGCCGCGTCGTCCAGCGCGCGCTCGGCCGTGAGGGTGACGATCGCGTTCACCCTCGGGTTCACGCGCTCGATCTGCGCCAGGTGCGCGCGCACGACCTCGGTGACGGACACCTGGCGTCGGCGGATGCGGTCGGCCAATTCGACGGCGGTCAGAAAACAGAGGTCGCTCATGGCGCTCGACGTTACGCCGTGGTGACGGTCGTGGTCAACCGCCGCTCAAACGCGGGGCAATCGCGCCGTCGTTGCCCTTTCTGACGGCGCAGGCCCTCCTCCGGCCCGCTTTTCTGACGCGCACGACTGCTTCCCCCGCGCGCAGCACCGCTCGTAACTCGCCGTGGCACAACGCCGCGGTGCGCCGCCGCGCGCATGTGGCACGGAGCCTGCTACGTCACGCGACGGGCGGCGGCGCGCCGGCCGCCCACAGAGAGCGCTGTGGCTTTCGTCACGGCGCTTTCTGCGCGTTCGGCGCATGAACCCTCAGAGGAGGAGAGCTTCGTGAGTGAAATCCTGACGCTGGACGAAGCGTGCCTGGACGTCGCGCAGCGGCTGCCGCTCGCGTACGACCTGGTGATCCATGGCTGCTGAGGCGAAGGGCCGGGGCATGACGCGGATGCTGATCGCGATCTTCGAGGGGGACGAAGGCCGCGGCCTCGTGCAGGTGACGCGGCTGATCGGGCTCGGGCGTCTTCAGAATGCCGCCGTGCGCGTCGCGTACTTCCATCCGATCCCGCGCGACCGCACCGACCGCCACGACCGCATCGTGTCGGACCGTTTCCGCGAGATGCTCCGCATCGAGGAGGCGATGCGGGAGGCGGTGACGGGCGTGCTGCGCGCGGCGGGCCGCGCGCCCGTCGAGTGTGTGGTCCGCTTCGGCACGCCCGTGGTCGAGGTGGAGCGCGAGGCGGAGGCGTTCGCGGCGGATGCCGTCGCGTTCGCCCCGGGCCCGGGTCTCCGGGCGCGGTGGCGCGCGTGGCGGGTCCGCCGGCGCTTCGCGGCCTCCCCCGTGCGGCTGCTCGTGCTCGAGGGCGCCGGCGGCGCGCGCTTGCCGGCGGAGGTCGCCATGCGTCCCGCTTGACGCGACCGGCGGCTTCGCCCATCCTCTCGTCGGCGACGTGACGCGTCGCCGACGAAAGGAGCGGGCGCATGCGTGGAGTGCGAACGGTCGCGGTCACGGCCGTGGTGGCGATGGCGCTGGCGGCGCCGTCGAGCTGGGCCCAGCCCAAGAAGCTCGTGTTCTGGACGCACTGGGAGCAGAACCCCGAGTTCAACAAGTTCTACGAGACCCGCGGCAAGGACTTCGGCCAGAAAACCGGCTACGAGGTGCAGGTCGTCACGGTCCCGTATCAAGGCTATGAAGCCAAGTATCTTGCCGCCCTCATGGGCAAGAGCGGCGCGCCCGACATCTTCATGGGCATGACGCACCACTGGTGCGGCCAGTACGACTTCTGCGACAAGATGCCGGCGGATCTCGCCAGGACGTGGGACGAGAACCTGCCGAAGTACATGCTCAACGTCGGCAAGTGGAAGGGTACGCGCTACGGCATCCCGATCGAGCACGGCAACTTCCAGCAGATGTACATCGACGCCGAGCTCTTCAAGAAGGCCGGCCTCGATCCCGACAAGCCTCCGAAGACCCTCGACGACTGGCTGGCCGCCATGAAGAAGCTGACCGTGCTGGACGCCAAGGGCGAGCCGACCCAGGTCGGCTTCGCGCTCCGCCACAAGGGCCATCCCGTCGGCATCACCGACAAGTTCCTGCCGTTCGCCCACGCCTTCGGCGCGCGCATGCTGTCGCCCAACCTCGAGAAGGCCACCGGCTTCGCCAACAGCGCGGAGATGGTCGCGGCGCTCCAGTTCTATTCCGATCTCGTGAACAAGCACAAGGTCGCGTCGACCGCGTTCCCGACGCCGGAGGACGCCTTCGGCCAGAAGCGCGCGGCCACGATCTTCCGCGAGTCGTGGTTCTTCGGCTGGGTGAAGAAGAACGCGCCCGACGTCGCCTTCAAGGTGTACGCCCTGCCGTGCGGCAAGACGTGCCCGGGCGCGGGCAACCTGTTCCCGTGGACCAACATGGTCGCCAAGAGCAGCCCCCACAAGCAGGCGGCGTGGGACTTCATGAAGTTCATCAGCAACGCCAAGGACGATCTGGACCAGCACCAGGCGCAGGGGATCCTGCCCGTGTGGACGGCGAACCTCGACTCCGCGTACGTGAAGAGCCGCCCCGACTACCAGTCCACGCAGGAGATGCTCAGGCAGCCGGTGCCGCCGGAGTACTACCACCCGAAGTCGAACGAGCTGGCGACGGCGTTCGGCGAGGCGGTGGTGGCCGCGCTCTACGGCAAGGGGCAACCCAAGCCGCTGCTGGACGAAGCAGCAGCGAAGATGGACCGCATACTCAGGGATTGAGAAGGTGGGGGGCGCCGCGCTCGTACATGGACCGCCAGCGGCGGGCGGGACTGCTGTTCGTCCTGCCCGCCGTCGTCTATTTCGGCGGCGTCTTCCTCGTCCCGCTCGTCGAGTCGGTGATCGGCTCGTTCTACCGCACGGTGCCCGGCGGCCTCAGCCAGTTCGTCGGCACGCGGCTCTACGTGAAGGTGCTGACCGATCCCACCTTCTGGCAGGCCGTCGGCAACACCCTGAGCCTGCTCGTGATGTCGGTGCCGGTGACGGTGGTGGTGGCCCTCGCGGTCGCGCTCGGCCTGCACCGGCTGCGGAGCCTCGAGGCGCGCAGCGCGTGGGCCGCCATGTACTTCCTGCCGTTTTCCGTCTCGCTGGTGGCGGCGGCGCTGGTGTGGCAGTGGATCTACGACCCGGTGTACGGCGTGCTCAATCACGCCCTGGCCGGGCTCGGGGTGCCGCCGCTCAAGTGGCTCCAGAGCCTCGACCTCGTCCGCCCGTCGCTGGCGGCGGTGAACGTCTGGGCGCGGCTCGGCTTCGACACGATGATCTTCCTGGCCGCGCTCCAGGCCATCCCCGCGGAGTATTACGAAGCGGCCGCCATCGACGGCGCCAGCGCGTGGCAGGCCCTGCGGCGGATCACGCTGCCGCTGCTCAATCCGCAGATCGTGATGGTGGCGATCCTCGAGCTGATCTTCAACTTCAAGATCTTCGACACCGTGTACGCGACGACGCAAGGCGGGCCCGCGGGCGCCAGCCAAACGGTGATCATGCTGCTGTACGACACCGCCTTCAAGTACTTCCGGCTCGGCGACGCCTCGGTCATGGCGGTGTTCGTGTTCGTCTCGCTGCTGCTCGTCACGCTGCTGCAGTGGCGGCTCTTCCGCCGCCAGGTCGAGTATTGAAGACGGCCCGGTTCGGCTGGCTGACGGCGGCGCTGGTGGCGGCGGGCGCGCTCTGCGTGGTGTTTCCGTTGTTCTGGATGGCCGTGACGTCGCTCAAGACGGTGCCGGAGATCCAGCGGCTGCCGCTCCAGGTGTTCCCCGACCGCTGGAGCAACCTCGACAACTACCGCGAGGTCTTTCAGCGTCAGCCGTTCGGCCGCTTCCTCCTCAACAGCGCGCTGGTCGCCTCGGTGGCCGCGCTGTCGAGCGCGGTCGTGTCGTCGCTGGCCGGCTACGGCTTTGCGAAGTTCCGCTTCCCCGGCCACGCCGTCTTCTTCTTCGGCATCGTGGGGATCCTCATGGTGCCGTTCCAGTCCGTGGTGGTGCCGCTCTATCTCTGGATCAACCGGCTCGGGCTGCTCGACACGTATCCGGGGATCCTCGCCCCCGACCTCGTCAGCGTGTTCGGCGTGTTCCTCATGCGTCAGGCCATCGAGGTGGTGCCGAGCGACTACGTCGACGCCGCGCGCATCGACGGCGCGAGCGAGTTCGGGATCTTCTGGCGCGTGATCCTGCCCGCCGTGAAGCCGGCCATCGCCACCCTCGTCATCGTGAAGTTCATGTGGACGTGGAACGAGCTGTTCTGGCCCCTCGTCGTCGTGAACTCGCCGACGATGAAAGTGGTGACGCTCGGGCTGGTGAGCTTCACCAACATGTACTTCATCGAGTACAACCTCGTGACGGCCGCCGCCGTCGTGAGCGTGCTGCCGATCCTCGCCGTCTTCCTCGCCTGCCAGAAGTGGATCGTGCGCGGCGTGGTCATGAGCGGGTTGAAGGGCTGAGCCGCCGGCCTTGCGCCGGCGCCGCGCGGCCGCTAGTCTGCCGATGCGATGGTGGACCGACTGACGGTGGTCATGGCGGCGTTCGCCCTGGTCGGCGCCGTCTTCGTCGTGACGGCCCTCGTCGCCGTCCGCCGGCGACGCCTCGTCGGCACCGCGACCGCGATGCTGCTCGGGCTGCTCTGCCTGGCCCTCGCGGCGCTCGCCGGATCGGTGAGCCTGGCCACGCGCGGCTACCAGGCGCTGACCCGCGAGGTCGTTGCCGCGAAGGTCATGACCCGCATGACGGGCCCGCAGCAGTTCGTCGCGACGTTCATCTTCCCCGACGGGCGGCGGGCGAGCTTCGACCTCACCGGCGACGGTCTGTACGTGGACGCGCACGTCGTGAAGTGGCACCCGCTCGCCAACCTCGTCGGACTCCACACGGCGTACCAGCTGGACCGCGTCGGCGGCCGCTACGACCGGCTGCAGGACGAGCAGACGCGCCCGCGGCGCGTCTTTCCGCTCTCGCCACCGAACCCCGTGGACATGTTCCAGCTCGCGCGGTTCCTGGCGCGGTTCGGTCCGGTGGTCGACGCGGAATACGGCTCGGCGACCTTCGTGTCGGCGCGCCAGCCCACCGAGCTCGAGCTCCGGGTGTCGACCTCCGGCCTCTTGTTCCGCCGCCTCGACGCCGCCAGCGAGTCACGGTGACGGCCCGGCGCCAGGCCGCGCTCGCCTTCATCTTCGTCACCGTCCTGCTCGACATGCTCGCGCTCGGGCTCATCGCGCCGGTGCTGGCGCCCCTCGTGGTGAGCTTCTACGGCGGCGACACCGCGCGCGCCGCCGAGATCTACGGCGTGGCGTTCACGCTGTTCGCGGCGATGCAGTTCGTCGCCTCGCCGGTGCTGGGCGCGCTGTCCGACCGCTTCGGCCGCCGCCCGATCGTGCTGCTGTCGAACCTGGGGCTGGGGCTGGACTACGTGCTGATGGCGCTGGCGCCGAACGTCGGCTGGCTCCTCGTCGGGCGCGTGCTGTCAGGCGTGACCTCCGCCAGCATCACGGCTGCCGGCGCGTACGTCGCCGACGTCACGCCCGAGGAGCGGCGCGCGGCGGGGTTCGGGATGATCGGCGCCGCGTTTGGCCTCGGCTTCGTGCTCGGGCCCGCGCTGGGCGGCTTGCTCGGCTCGCTCGGCCCGCGCGTGCCGTTCTGGGTGGCCGCCGCGCTCAGCCTCGTCAACGCGGCCTACGGGTTCTTCGTGCTCCCGGAGTCGCTGCCGCCCGAGCGTCGCGCCGGCTTCGCGTGGCGCCGTGCGAATCCCGTCGGCGCGCTTGTCATCTTGAGAGGGCGCCCGGTATTGCGCGGCCTCGCCTCGATGATGTTCCTGCGCCACGTCGCTCACGCGGCGCTGCCGAGCACGTTCGTGCTCTACGCGACGTATCGCTACGGGTGGGACCAGCGCGCGGTGGGACTGGCGCTCGCCGGTGTCGGCGTCGGCTCGCTGATCGTGCAGGGCGCGGTGGTGGCGCCGTTCGTCCGTCGCTTCGGCGACGTCGCCACGCTGCTCTGGGGGCTCGGCTTCGGCGCGGTCGGCTTCGCCGTCTACGGGCTGGCCGCGACGGGCGCGGTTTTCTGCGTCGGTATCGTGCTGCTCTCGCTCTGGGGACTCTCGTGGGCGGCGTCGCAAGGCTTGATGACGCGCAACGTGGGACCGTCGGAGCAGGGCCGCCTGCAAGGCATGGACGGCGGCCTGCGTGGCATCGCGGACCTCGTGGGACCGGGCCTCTTCACGCTGACGTTCGCGCACTTCATCCGCGCGCAGGGCAACGGCGATCTGCCCGGCGCGCCGTTTCTGCTCGCGGCCGGTCTTCAGGTCGCCGCGCTCGCGATCGCGTGGTGGGTGACGCGGCCACGCCCCGCCGCCGCGTCGGCGGCCACCTGAACCCCGTGGTCGTTGTGCAGCCGCGTGCAGCGTCCTACTATCTGCGTCGCACGGGTCGTCAGTCGCCGGGGGTGGTCATCTAAAAGGAGGCCGTCATGAACGGATCGCGCTGGATCGTCGCGCTCGTCGGCGTGCTCGCGCTGGGCGTCGGCTTCGAACTCGGCTCTGCGGTGGGACAGCAGAGCCCGCCCATGGACAACAAGGGGCTCGACGCCAAGGTCGAGAGCACGATCGACCTCGCGCCCGACATGCCCGGCTACCAGCTGCGCATCCGCACGATCACCTTCGAGCCGGGCGGCGTGGCAGGCTTCCACAGCCACAAGCAGCGGCCGGCCTTCGCGTACATCCTGCAGGGCAGCCTGACCGAGCTGCGGCAGGGCGGCTACAGCAAGACGCTCGGCCCCGGCGGCATCATCACCGAGTCGCGCGACGTCGAGCATTGGGCGGAGAACCGCGGCGGCGCCAAGGTCGTGCTGGTCGGCGTCGACATCGTGAATCCCTGACGCTGGCTGAACAGGGCCTCGCCGCGGGCGCGGGGCGCGGCGGGGCCGTGTTCGACCGCGCAAATCGACGATGGGTCGCGCCTGTAAGCGGGCACCGCTGACGGCGCCGGACCCGACGCGGTACCCGAAACACGGCTCTCACGGGACCCCACCGCGGCTCGCACGTCTCGCTAGAACCAGGCGGGCTTGTCGACGACGTTGCGGAGGGGTTGGCCGGCGGTGAAGCGCCGGCAGTTGTCGAGCAGGATCTCGAAGCGGCGCTCGTCCAGGTAGGGGCCGAAGCCGGCCGTGTGCGGCGTGATCAGCACGCCGGGCGTGCTCCACAGCGGATGGTCGGCGGGCAGCGGCTCCTGCTCGAAGACGTCGAGCCCGGCGCCCGCGATCTCGCCCGCGCGCAGCGCGGCCCCGAGGTCGTCGAGCCGCGTCGTCTTGCCGCGCCCGATGTTGATGAAGAACGCGCTGCGCTTCATCTTCGAAAAGCGCGCGCGGTTCATGAAGCCCTCGGTGGCCGGCGTGTGCGGCACGGTGAGGATCACGAAGTCAGCCCGCGGCAGCAGCGTATCGAGCGCCTCGGGCGGGTGCAGCTCGGCCACGCCGGGCGGTACGTCCTTGCGGCGCGCGTCGACGCCGAGCACCTTCATCCCGAACGCCGCCGCCAGTCGTGCCGCCTCGGCGCCGATGCCGCCCACGCCGACGATCAGCGCCGTCGCCTCCGGCAGGTGCACCACGCCGGTGTCGAGCGGCGCCGGCTTCCACTCGCGCCGCGCCTGCTGCGGCAGGTAACGATGGAAGTCGCGGGCGAAGGCGAGCACGAACGCCATGATGTGCGCGCCGATGTGGTCGTTGTAGATCTCGCGGAAGTTGGTGACCACGACCGGGTGCTGGACCAGCGCCGGATAGTAGTAGCCGGCGGGCGGCGCGGCCTGCGGCGCCTGGAGCCACCGCAGCCGCTTGGCCTGCCCGAGCAGATCCGCGGGCAGCGTGCCGAACGCGCAGTCGGCGTCCGCGATGGCGGCGCGCGCGGCCGCCGCGTCCTCGGCCACGACGACCTCGAGCCCCGGAACGCCGGCCTTCACGCGCGCGGCCCACTCGCGCGTCTTCGGGCTCTGTGGCGGGAGCATCAGGAGCTTGGGCATGGGTTCCCGAGGGGCGCCCCGGGTTTCCCGGGGCGCCCCGAGCGTTGGGGGTGTGGGGGCCATGTCGGGGCCCCCACCTTCAATTGTTAACGAAGGCCTTGGCCTTGGCGATCTCCGGCCGCTCGCTGTCGGCCGTCTTCGTCAGCTCGATCAGCTTGACGTAGTACGCCTTCGCCTTGGTCTTGTCGCCCGAGGCCTCGGCGGCGCGCGCGGCGCCGGCCAGGCCGTGCAGGCGATTGGGATCCGTCTTCTGCGAGGCCTCGAACTCCGCGAGCGCCTTCGCGGCCTGCCCGGTGTCGAGCAGCAGCTCGGCCAGCATCTCGCGCGCGGGCTGGATGGCCCCCGGCGTGACCGGATGCTTCTCCGTCGCATCCTCGCGGTCGGCGGCCTGGCGTATCAACGCCAGCGCCTCGTCGTTTCGGCCCTCGGCGCGCGCGATCCACGCGTTCACCGCGAGCTTCTGGATCTCGGCCTGCTCGGCCCAGTAGGCATTCTTCGCGGTCGTCAGCGCGTAGGCGAGCGACTCGAGCCGGGTCGCTTCCTTCTTCGCGGCCGCCACGTTGCCGCTGCGCGCGGCGCCGAGCCCGCGCGCGAATGCGTTGATCGACTCGGCCTGGGGGAACTTCGACCACGACAGGCTCTGCGGGTGAAGCGGCAGGTCCACCGCCTCCGTCCATGCGCGGCGCTCGAGCGCGTAGCGCGCCGGGATGGCCGCGAAGGCGAAGGCGGCCGCGAACTGCTCGGAGTCGATCCTGGTGAGGCCGCGGATCTCGTCGAGGACGGCGCGCGCCTCCTTGTCTCGGCCGAGCTGCAGGGCGGCGTAGGTGATGTAGTCCATCGCGTGCAGCGCGTTGTACGAGCCCGCCTCGAGGTTGGTCTGCTTCAGCTCGGCCTTGGCGACCTCCGCCGAGACGCGGTTGCTGTTGATGGAGTCCTGCCAGTAGCCCAGCCGCGTGAAGATGTGCGAGGGCATGTGCTGGGCGTGGGGCGCCGAGGGCGCGATGGACGCGTAGCGGCGCGCGGCGGGCAGGCCCTTCTGGGCGATGGGCGGGAAGTCGTAAGAGTGGATCAGGTAGTGCGCCACGCCCGGGTGCTCGGGCTGGACGGCGAAGACCTTCTCGAGGATCCCGGCTGCCTTGAGCTGATTGGCGTACGTCTTGTCGCTCGGGTTCAGCGTCGTGTTCAGCGCGAGCGCGTAGAAGATCGACGCCTCGAGGTCGCTCGGGTATTTCTGCGCGAGCGCCTCCATCGCCTTCTCGTAGGCGACCGCGCGCGTCTTGTGATCGACCTTGTCGGCGTCCGTGTAGAACGTCGCGATGGCCGCGATGTAATCCTGCTCGCGCTGGGTCTTGGCGCCGGCAGCCTTGGCGCGCGCGACGGCCGCGGTGCCTTCCTGCAGCCCGCGGGCGACCGGCGGCCCGGCCAGCGGGTTGCCGAGGAACGCGACGGCGGCGCCCCAGTGGGCGATGCCGCACGACGGGTCGGCCTGCGCGACGGCGTTGAAGCCCTTGATCGACTCGGCGAACCAGAACGAGTGCTGCAGCGCGACGGCGCGCTCGAACTGCGCCTGCACGGCGGGACTGCACGAGGTCGGGAAGTTGACCTTGCCCAGGCGCTCCGGCGCCTGCGCGCCCGCGCGCAGGGTCGAGGCTCCGAGCCAGGCGCCGAGAATCACGATTCCAGTTCCAACAGCGAGCGTCCGCGTACTGACCATGACCACCTCCGTCCCGGGAGCATATCACCCACGCGTGTGGTGTCCGCAAGGGCCGGAGAGTACCCGGCACGGCTGGCGTCGCGGGCGGCCGGGGTGGCGCGGCCCCGTGAGAGCCGTGTCTTCTGGGTACTGCGTCGGCCCCGGCAATTAATCGTGGCACCTTGACAGGCGTCCCGGTACTGTCGATTTGCGTGCTCGAACGGGGCCGCGCCACCCCGGCCGCCCGCGACGTCAGTCCGCGATGGGCGCCATCTGCCGGGCGTCGAGCTCCAGCCAGACGCTCTCGTCGACTTCGAAGACCTCGTGCGGCCGCGCGGTGACGCGCAGCAGGAGCGCCCCGTCCTTGGGGCGCACCGCATAGTCCCAGTGCTCGCCGAGGTACGCGCGCTGCACGACGCGGCCCGGCAGCAGCGCCGCGCGATCGGAGGCCGGCGGCGGCTGGCGGTGCAGGTGGACGCTCTGCGGCCGGAGCGAGAACGTCAGGCGGCCGCCCAGCGCGGCGCCGTCCGCGAAGCGCGCGCGCGGGATAGCGAAGCCGTCGAAGGTGACGTCGTCGCCGCGCACCTCGGCCTCGAGGAAGTTCGTGCGGCCGATGAAGCCGGCGACGAAGCGCGTACGCGGCCGCGCGTAGAGCGCGCGTGGCTCGTCCACCTGTTCGATGCGCCCGGCGTTCATCACCGCGATGCGGTCGGAGGTCACCATGGCCTCCGCCTGGTCGTGGGTCACGTAGACGGTCGTGATGTGGAACTCGTCGTGCAGGCGACGGATCTCGTAGCGCATCTCCTCGCGGAGGTTGGCGTCGAGGTTGCTGAGCGGCTCGTCGAGCAGCAGGACGTCGGGCTGCACCACGATGGCCCGCGCCAGCGCCACGCGCTGCTGCTGGCCGCCCGACAGCTCGGCCGGGTAGCGGTCGCGGAGGTGGCGCATGCGCACCACGTCCAGGATGCGGTCGACCTTGTCGCGGATCTCCAGGCGCGGCAGGCGGCGCACCTCGAGGCCGAAGCCGACGTTCTCGGCCACCGTCATGTTCGGCCAGATCGCGTATGACTGGAAGATCATCGACATGCCGCGCTTCTCGGGCGGCAGCGAATGGCCGGGCGCCGAGATCGCGCGCCCGTCCAGCTCGATGGTGCCTTCCGTGGGGTCGAGGAAGCCGGCGATCATCCGCAGCGTCGTGGTCTTGCCGCAGCCCGAGGGGCCGAGCAGCGAGACGAACTCGCCGCGGGCCAGCGCCAGCGTCGCGCGATCCACCGCGGTGAAGGCGCCGAAGCGGCAGGTGACTTCGCGCAGCGCCAGCTTGCTCACTCGCTACTATCGTGGGGGGCCCCGACATGGCCCCCCCCATCCCCCAGCGCTCGTCGCGCCCCGAATGAATCGTGGCGCTCCTCGGTCACGCGTGCGCTCACCGATGGCCTCCGACGGGCTACGCGCCCACGCCCGTGCTCGTCCGGCGGAGCATGAAGTCGCGCCCGATCACGCGGAAGCCCACCATCACCAGGGCGACGGTGACCACGACGAGGACGAGGCCGATCGAGGAGAGCAGCTCGAAGTTGCCCTCGTCGCTCTTGTCGAAGAGCAGCACCGACAGCACCTGGGTGCCCGTCGTGTAGAGGAAGATCGCCGACGACAGCTCGCGCGTGGCCGGGATGAACACGAGGATGAAGGCGCCGGCGAGGCCGCGCTGCAGCAGCGGCGTCACCACGCGGCGCAGCGCGAGCGCCCGGCTGCCGCCGAGGATGCGCACGGCATCCTCCAGCTCGGGGTTGATCGCCCGGATGGCGGCGTCGCTGTTGGCGTAGGCGATCGGCAGAAAGCGCGTGGCGAACGCGAGGATGAGGATCCACGCCGTGCCGTAGAGCACGAGCGGCTGCCGCGTGTAGGCGGCGTAGAAGCCGATGGCCAGCACGATCCCCGGGATCACGAACGGCGCCATGGCCACGTAGGTCAGGCCGCTCGAGAACGGCACCAGCCGCCGGTGGGCGACGTAGGCGATGGCCAGCGCCACCGCGAGCGCGATGAGCGCGGCGGCGCCGCCGTACACGAACGTGTGCCAGGCGGCCGTCTGCGTCGCGCGCTGGTCGAAGAGCACGAAGGACACGTTGCGCAGGGTGAGGTTGTCGAGCGAGAACCCGCGCCCCCACGCCTTGGCGAAGGCGGCCTGGAGCACGACCACCATCGGCATGAAGAAGGACAGCGCGGTCACGACCAGGCACCAGGCGAGCATCGGCAGAAGAGCGCCACCGTGATGGCCAGCAGCGGCATCGAGTACGCCGCGGCCACCTCGACCTTCGGCGGGAACTCGAAGAACTGCCAGAGCATCGTCGTCATCACCTGGAAGCGACCGGGCAGCGCGATGAGGGCGGGCACGCCGAACAGCGCGATGGCCTCGAGGAAGGCGACGATGAAGGCGGCCAGGATCGCGGGCAGCGTGAGGGGCAGCGTGATGCGCAGCGTGCGGCGCACGACGCCGGCGCCGAGCGTGGTGGCGGCGTCGTCCATCTCGGAGGAGATCAGGTCGAGTGCTCCGCGCGTGAAGACGAAGACGTAGGGATAGGAGTAGGTCGCGATGACGAGCACCAGCCCCGCCATGCTGTAGATGTTGAACGGCCCGGCGGCGGCGCCCGTCAGCGCCATCCACACGCGATTGAGCCAGCCGGCGTTCGGCCCGGCCAGCAGGATCCACGCGACGGCGCCGAGGTAGTTGGGGACGATGAAGGTGCCCAGGATGGCGGCCCACACGAGGCCCTTGCCCGGCATGTCGGTCCGCGACACCGCCCACGCCATCGGCACGCCGAAGACGACACAGAGCGCGCCCACGGCGAGGCCGACGACGAGCGAGTTGACGAGCGCCTCGATGTAGCGCCAGCGGCCGAACGCGGTGAGGTAATTCGTGAGCGTCAGCGCGCCGCTGTCCGGGTCCTGGAAGGAGACCCAGAACAGCCGCGCCAATGGATTCACCACCAGCACGAGCAGCAGAGCGACGAACAACAGCCAGACGAGGCGCGAGCGATCCACGCCCTCAGATCCCGAAGGTGTCCCGGAACAGCTCCTTGACCTCGGGGATGCCCTTGTCGATCTCGTCGTACGTCGGACGCACCGTCTTGACGTCGGCGATCGAGCGGCCGCCGGGCAGCGGCTTGACGTGAACGTTCACGGGATCCTGGCGGAACTTCACCATGATCTCGTTGGCGTCCTTGGACAAGAGGTACTCGATGAACAGCTTCGCGGTATTCGGCGCGGGCGCGTTCTTGAGGATGCTGGAGGGCGAGATCATGAGGATGGCGCCGTCCTCGGGATAGGCGACCGCGACCGGGTTGCCCTTGTCTTTGCTCTGGAGCGTGGTCGCCAGGGGCCCGGCGCCGACCCAGCTCTCCTTGGCGTTCAGCATGGTGACCGTGTCGTTGATCGAGCGGCCGATGCGCGGCTTGTTCAGCTCGAGCTTCTTGAAGTAGTCCCAGCCGTACATCTTGCGCATCTGCACGACCCACGTTCCGACGTAGCCGCTGAAGCTCGGATGGCCGATGGAGACCTTGCCCTTCCACCTGGAATCGAGCAGGTCCGTCCACTTCTTCGGCGCGTCTTTGTCGGCCACCAGGCTCGAGTTGTAGTTGATCAGCACGAGGCCGGCGGCGGTGGCGACGAACTGGTCGTCGGCATCGTTGAACGGCTTGAAGGCGCCGATCTGCTCGCCCAGGTTCTTCGGACGGTACGGCTGCAGCCAGCCGTCCTTCTTCATCTTCCCGTGGTGGCTCGTGTCGGTGGACGAGATCACGGAGGCGATCGCGAGCCCGCCCTTCATGTCCTGCGACAGGCGCTGGTAGGCGACCTGGGCGGTGGCGCGGACGTAGTTGCACTTCACGCCGGCATACTTCTTCTCGAACCCGTTGCAAACGGCGGCGGCGGTCTCGGAGTCATAGTGGGCGGTGTACCAGGTGAACTCCTTCTCCTTCTTGGCCGCCTCGTGCAGGGCGGCCTCGCCGTCGAACGCCGCGGCGCCGCCGGCCAGCGCCAGCAGCAAGACGAGCGTCATGTTCAGGATGCGAGCCGTCATGGGAGATTCACACCTCCGAGGCGAAGTGGCTGGAGTATAGCCACCCGGGGCTTGAAAGGCGAGGTACCCTGATCGCGTGGATCTCCGACGTCACCGCGTCGTGGCCGTCGGGTGCTTCTGCCTGCTCGTCCTCATGGCGAGTGCCGAGCGGCGTCTGGCCGAGGCGCACCTCAACCGGCTGTCGTCGTCGCCGGCGTTCGAGAACGACGACCTCCTCGACGGTGACGAGATCCGCATCCGGCTCGCCCTGGTCGTCGAGGACGTCCGTGAACCGGATCTCAGCAGCGTGCTGGGCGTGGCGTGGGAGCGCGTGCCGGCGCCAGCTGCCGTCACCGTTCTGGCGCCGCCAGCCCGGTGGTCGTCGTCCCGCAGTCCTCCGCGTCCGCGTCAGGCCGTCTGACTCGACGACGCGCGTTCGGACGTCAACCACACGAACGGGAGGACTCCATCCATGACTCGTCTACTGCGTTTCGCGCTCGTGATCGTGCTGCTCGCCGTTCCCGCTATCGCGCTGGGCGCCGAGATCCAGGGCAAGGTGAAGGCGATCGACTCCGGCGACCGTGTCGTCACACTCGAGGACGGCACGCGGATCTCGATTCCCGACGGCATCGCCCTCGACGGGCTGACGGAGGGCGCGGAGATCACCGTGTCGTACGAGGAGCGCGACGGCAAGAACGAGGCGACCAGCGTCCAGATGAAGTAGCGTGTCCGGCGGGGCTCCGCGGGCGACACGCCCGCGGGGCCCCGAGGCAGCAGGGCGGAGGGTCGTCACGCGTCCTGTCGCCGCTGTGCTTCGGACGCGCATGAAGGAGCAGGAAGCGGCAGAAACTGCTCCAGCCGACCATCCGCCGCCGCCAACGATACTCCAAACCGCGTGCCATCACACGCGGCGCAGCGCCGCGGCGGCGCTCAGGGCGGCGGATCAGGGCGGCTCGAGCGCTCCCGGAAGGCGACCCACATGTCGTGACACTCGACGTGGAAGAGCAGCCGAACGCCGTCGACCGAGAAGACCTCCACGGCCTCCGCGCCGGTGTCCAGGGCGTCGCCGCAGGTGATGCAGGGGTCGCGCGTCGGCCGGACGACGCGCATCGACCAGATCTGAACCTCCGGCATGTGACCATCGCGCAGCCGGGCGGTCGTCCGCCCCATGCGGCCTGCGCGTTCGCGCCAGTCGTGGTGCACCATGACGCCTCCAGGCTACCAGAACTCGGGCTACGCGCCCGGGCCCCGGTCCATCGAACGGGGCCGGCGGCGGGCGCCTGCCGCCAAGACTTGTTGAAGCTGCTGCGGGTCCACGGGCTTGACGAGGTGAACGTCGAAGCCGGCGGCCCACGCCCGTTGGAGGTCGTCCGGCTGACCGTAGCCCGTCACCGCGACGAGCCGCGCCCGGGGAACGTCGGCGCGGACGCGCCGGGCGACCTCGTAACCGTCGATGCCCGGCAGGCCGATGTCGATCAGCGCGACGTCGGGCCTGAGGCGCCGCGCCTCGTCCACGCCGGAGTCACCGTCGCACGCCTCGTGGACCTCGTGACCGAGCAGGTGGAGCAGGTTCCGGAGCGTCTCGCGCGCGTCGTCGTTGTCCTCGATGATGAGGATCCGTTGCGCGGGGCCGGCGCTCGCCGGCCTCGCGGCCTCCGAAGGCGCGGGGACCGCCGCGAGGGCTGGCAGGCGCACCGTGAACGTGCTGCCGCGGCCGAGGCCCGCGCTCGCCGCCTCTACCGTCCCGCCGTGCAGCTCGATGAGGTGGCGCACGAGCGTGAGGCCGATGCCGAGCCCGCCGCCCGTGCGCTCGAGCGAGCGGTCGCCCTGCACGAACAGGTCGAACACGCGGGGCAGCAGCTCGGGCCGGATCCCTGCGCCGCTGTCGCGCACGCGGAGCACCGCGCGTTGTCCCTCCGGCTGGACGCTCAGCACGATTTCGCCGCCCGCCGGCGTGTACTTGACCGCGTTGGCCAGGAGATTCGTCAGCACCTGCTCCAGGCGTGTCGGGTCGGCCGAGACCCACACCGGCGTCGCCTCGACCCTGATCACGTGGCGGCCGCCGCGGGGTCCGCCGTAGAGCGCCGCGACCCTGTGCGCGGTCTCGGCCAGCTCGAGCGCCTGCAGGCCGAGGACGACTTTGCCGGCCACCACGCGCGAGACGTCGAGCAGGTCGTCGACGAGCCGCGCCAGGTGCTGGACCTGGCGCCCGATGATGTCGCGGGCGCGGGTCGTGTCGGCGCCGCGGGACTCGGCCATCGCCAGCAGGTGGGCGGCGTTGCTGATGGCGCCCAGCGGGTTGCGCAGCTCGTGGCCGAGCATCGCGAGGAACTCGTCCTTGGAACGGTTCACGGCCTCGGCCTCGGCCCGCGCCGCCTCCTGGCGGCCGAAGAGGCGCGCGTTCTGGATGGCCACGGCCGCCTGCTCGGCGAGCCGCACACAGATCGTCTCGTCCTCGTCTGTGAAGGCGCGCGGCGCGCGATTGCTGATGTAGAGCAGGCCCACCACCTCGGCGGCCAGCAAGATCGGCACGACCATGAGCGCCTCGGTGCCGGTCTCCTCGGTGATCGCGCGGGAGTCGGGCGGCACGCGCGGATCTCCGCGGTAGTCGTCCGTGCGCAGCGGCTGGCCGGTGACCATGACCGTCCCGCCGACTCCGCGGCCGGGCGTGATCCGCAGCGTCTCGAACGCGCGCCACCACGGCCCGACCCGGTGGTTGGGCACCATGGCGCTGGACTCGGGATCGCGCAGAAACACGGCGGCGCTATCGCTGCCGCACAGGGCCTGCGCGCCCTCCACGATCCGTCGCAGAACGGTGTCGAAGTCGAGCGAGGAGGTGATGGAGCGCGCGATCTCGCCGAGGAAGGCGACGCGCGCGTCCGCGTGCTTGTTCTCCGTCACGTCCGCGCAGACGGCGACGAGCCGCTCGGGCCGGCCCGCGACGCCATAGAAGACCATCCCCCGATCCTCGACCCAGCGCACCGCGCCGTCAGGGCGCACGATCCGGTATTCCGTGCGGTGCTCGCCGCGCTCGAGAGCCGCCCGGATGGAGGCACGGACGCGGGCGCGGTCGTCCGGATGGACGCTGGCTTCGAACGCCTCGAAGGTCTCGCGAAACGTTCCCGGCCGAAGGCCGTGGATCGCCTCCAGCGACGGCGACCAGGCGACGCGGCCGGTGCCCATCGTCCACTCCCAGGTGCCGAGGCCGCCGGCCTCGAGGGCCAGCCGCAACCGCTCGTCGCGCTCACGAAGCGCGTGCTCGACGGCTTTTGCCTCCCGGACCAGCGCCGCGATCGGCAGCGACGTGAGCGCCAGCGTCCCCAGGAACACCTGCAGGAGGAGCAACGCGGCGTTCGGGGAGACCACCGCCAGCGGCCCCAGGCCGCGGCTGGTGCCCGCCACGGCGATGGCCGCGAGCACGGCGAGGAACGCGGCCGTGTCGCGCGGGCCGAACCGGAACGCGGACCAGACGAGCGGCGGCAGACAGAGATATGTCAGCGGATAGTGCGCCAGGGCCGGCACCAGATCGCCGAAGACGACGAGCGCGGTGAGGATGCTCGCGCCCGTGAGCAGCAGGGCCTCGACCGGCCGGTCGCGCGCGCCCGTCGCCCCGGGGGGCCGCGGGCGGCAGAGGAGCAGCACGACCGGCGCGACGACGAGGTCGCCGGCGGCGTCGCCGAGCCACCACGTGAGCCAGATCGGGCCGAAGTCCGCCCAGCGCGCGTAGCCGGTGAGCGACAGCGTCGTGACGCCGATGGTCGCGCTCACCGCCGTGCTGACGAGGCCGGCCAGCGCGACGAACTTGAAGATGTTCCGCGCGCGCTCGAAGACCGCGGCGCCGCCGGCCAAGCGGGTGACGAGGGCGGCGCCCACGAACGCCTCCAGCGTGTTGCCGGTCGCGATCCCCAGCGACGACAGGACGGAGCCGGCGGTCGTGACGTTGACGAGGAAGGCGCCGGCGAAGATCACCGGCCAGATACCGCGGCCCAGCAGCAGCATGGCGGCGAGCGCGATGCCCGTCGGCGGCCAGACGGGCGTCGCGCTCGCGTGCACGATGGCGAAGGCGAGGCCCAGCTTGGCGGCGACGACGTAAACGACGCCGACGCCGAGCGTCACCCCGAGCCGAGCGGCGCGCTCCTGCATCCCGCTCCCGAGTTTACGCTCCGGGGCCGCGCTCCATCGAGTGGGGCTGCCAGCGGGCGAGGCCGCTCTTGTCGAGCACCGCCGGGTTCACGCAGCTCATCGGCCATCGCCCGCTCAGCACGAGCGCGATCTCCTGGCCCACGCGGCGCAGCCGCACGGGATCGAAGCGCGCGGAGGCGGAGGCGACGTGCGGCGTCAGGGTGACGTTGTCCATCTTGAGCAGCGGATTCGACGGCGTGACGGGCTCTTCCTCGAGCACGTCGAGCCCGGCGCCGGCGATCCAGCCCTCCTGGAGCGCCTTGATCAGCGCCGGCTCGTCGACGGTCGGACCGCGCCCCGTGTTGACGAAGAGCGCGGTGCGCTTCATCGCCCGGAAGTGCTCCTCCCGCAGCATGTGGTGCGCGCTCGGCGTGGACGGCGCGTGCATCGAGATGATGTCGGCCTGCACGAGCAGCTCGGGCAGGCTCACCGGCTCGACGCCGTAGCGGCTCATCATCAGCTCCTCGACGAACGGGTCGTAGGCGATCAGGCGCAGGCCGAACGGTCGCGCCCGCACCGCCACCGCGCGCGCGACGTGGCCGAAGGCGACGAAGCCGAGCGTCTGGCCCATGAGCCGCGGGAACTGGTAGAGCAGCGGCCGGCCTTCGCGCCAGCGGCCCTCGCGCACCATGCGGTCCATCGTGATGAGCCGGCGAAAGGTCGCGAGGATCAGCGTCATCGCGTGGTCGGCGACTTCTTCGATGAATGTGTCGGGAACGTTGGTGACGGGGATGCCGCGCGCGGTGGCGGCGGCCACGTCCACGGAGTCCACGCCGACGGAGCCGAGCGAGATCACGCGACAGCGCTCGAGGCCGTCGACGATCTTCTTGGTGATCTTGCGGCCCTTGGCGTAGAGCGCGTCCGCGTCGCGCGCGGAGGCGACGAAGTCCTCCTCGCTCTTGGCGTCGACCTCCACGATCTCGGCGCCGAGCGGGCGCAGCGCCTCCAGCTCGAGCGCGTAGTCGGTCTTGGCGCCGTACGTCGGTCCGGCCGGGGTCACCACCTTGAATTTCGCCACGGGAGCCTCCTTCGTTATGGGTGCAGCACATTCGGCCTCTGCGGCGCAAGCGTGGCGGCATTATACTCGCGCCATGGACACGACCCGCGTGCTCGACCTGCTGGAAGCCGGCGACTGGAAGGCCGCCCACGAGATCGTCCAGAAGGAGTCCTCGACGCTGGCCGCGTGGCTGCACGGCGTCGTGCACATACTCGAGGGCGACCTCGACAACGCGCGCGGCTGGTACACGAAGGCCAAGCGCGAGTTCCCCGGACGCGACGCCGTCAAGCAGGAGATCGCCGCCGCGCGCAAGAGCGCCGCGGCCGATAAGGGCGCGACGATCCGGCCCCCGAAGTCCTGACGCTGCTCCGAGGCGATACCGCTTGCCTCGGAGGACAAACGTCCATACACTATCCTCGTGCGGTTCGAGTGGCATCCGCGGAAGGCGGAGGCGAACCTGCGCGCGCATGGCATCAGCTTCGCGGAGGCGGCAACGGTTTTTGATGACGCCTTCGCGCTGACCCGGGAGGATCCCGCGACGCTGCCGAAGAGCAACGGTTCGTCACGCTCGGGCTGAGCGACGAGGCGAAGCTGCTGGTGGTCGTATACGCGTACTCGGATCCGAACATCATTCGGGTAATTTCCGCGTGGAAAGCAAACAAGCAGCAGAGGGAGCTCTATGAAGAAGGCCGTGGCTGAGAGATATCGCAACATAGATTTCTCTCGCGCGAGGCGCGGCCCCGTCATCAAGCCTGAGCCGGGGAAAACGAAGATCTCGATTCGCCTCGACAACGGTGTACTTCAGTATTTTCGGGACGTGGTCGACAAGGCTGGCGGCGGCAACTACCAGACGCTGATCAATGACGCGCTGCTCGAGCGCGTCCACCGGCGGTCGACCCTCGACGTCGTGAGGCAGGTTGTGCGCGAAGAGCTCGCGTCCTACGGGGCGGGGCGGACCTCTAACGCCCGGATGCACCGGGCCGCTCGTAGTGCCCGCCCCCATCGGCCAGCGACGTAGCGCCTACCGATAGTCCAGCCCCGCCGCCGCGAACTTCGCGCGGAACTCCGGCCGCGCGAGGTACGTGAGGAACGCGCGCCCGGCGTCGGGCGAAGGGCTCGACGCGAGCATCGCGCCCGCATAGACGGTGACCTTGTTCACCTCCGCGGGCAGCGGCCCCACCAGCACCACGCCCTTCACCGGCAGGATCTCGCTGATCTGGTGAACGCACAGCTCGGCCTGGCCGTTGACGAGCGCCTCCGCCGCGTAGCCGCCCTTCCACAGCACGGTTTTCGCCTTCACGGCCTCCGCGATGCCCAGTCGCTGGAGCACGGCCGCGAAGTGGATGCCGCTCGTGGCGCCGATGGCCGGGTCGTTGTAGACGATCGAGCGCGCCTCGAGCAGCGCGCGCTTGAAGGCGTCCACCGTGGAGATGTCGGGCTGCGGCGCGCCCTGGCGTACGGCGACGCCGATCGCCGTCTTCGCGAGGTCGGCGCGGGTGCCGGCGACGGCGAGGCTCGACTTCGTCAGCGCATCCATCGCGGCATCGGGGGCGATGAGGACGTCGGCGACCTCGCCCCCCTCGATCCTGCGCCTCAATCCACCGCCGGTGTCGGACGTGATGGTGACGGTGTGGCCGGTCTCCTTCTGGAAACCGCCGCTCAGCTCGGTGACCATCGCTTTCATGGCGCCCGCGCTGAGCACGCGGACCTCCGCGGCGGCGGCCGCCGCGACGCCGAACACGCAGGACGCCAGCAGCGCGACGGCGAACGCGAGCGCGCTCATGCCGGGTACATCGAGAAGTCCACCGCCTTCTCGGTGATGAATTCGAGCAGCGCCGGCGTGCCCTCGCGCGTCTTGGCGATCGCGCGCTTGATGGCGGGCACGATGTCGTCGGGCGCGGTCACGCGCTCGCCCCAGCCGCCGAAGGCCTTGGCCATGTCGGCGTAGTTGCCGCTGATGTCGGTCGAGCGGTACTTCTCGGTGGCCGTGGCCATGACCTTCAGCTCGATGGCCATCGAGAAGTTGTTGAGCAGCACCGAGAGGATCGGGATCCGCTCGCGCACCGCCGTCTCGAAGTCCATGCCCGTGAAGCCGATGGCCGCGTCGCCCCAGACGTTGACGCAGAGCTTGTCGGGCTGGGCGAGCTTGGCGCCCATGGCCAGGCCGAGGCCGTACCCGAGCTGGGTCGTCTTGCCCCAACCGATGTAGGTGAGGGGCGCAATCGGCTCCCAGAACGGCGAGATCTGGTCGCGCGGGCTGCCCGCGTCGTGGGTGATGATCGTGTTGGGCACGTCCACCGTGTGCAGGAGGTCGTAGATCACGCGGTAGGGCGAGAGCGGCGTGGTCTTCGCGGTGAGGCGCGGCATCCACTGCGCCATCCACTCCGTCTTGAGCCGGCTGATCTCGGCGGTGACGGCGGGCATGCGGCCGCGCGGCTTGCCCTTCAGCCGGTCGCGCACCTCGCCCAGCAGCGCGTCCAGGGTGAGCGCGGCGTCGCCGACCAGCGCCATCTCCGCGCGCACGTCCTTGTTGATGTCGAGCGGGTCGAGGGTGGCGTGCACGAGCTTCTTGCCCTTGGGCATCGGCACGCCGTAGTTGGTCGAGGCGAACGAGCAGCCGATGCCGAAGATCAGGTCGGCGTTGGTCAGGAAGTGGTGCAGCTGCTTGCTGATCGAGCGGCCGCCCGAGCCGAGCGAGAGCGCGTGCGTCTCGGGGAACGCGCTCTTGCCTTGCAGGCTCGTCGTCACCGGCGCCTCGAGCAGCTCGGCCAGCTCGCGCAGCTGCGTCCAGGCTTTCGCATAGTGCACGCCCTGGCCGGCGTAGATCACCGGACGCTCGGCCGCCACCAGCGCGGCGGCGACCTCGCTCACGGACTTGGGATCGGGCGCCACGCGCAGGCGCGGCGCCGGCGTGTACGTCCAGCCGTCCGGCACCTCCTCGCGCATGACGTCGACCGGGATCTCGACGAGCACCGGGCGCGGCCGGCCGTTCTTCACCTGCGTGAACGCGCGGCGCATCGCGTCCGGCACGTGCTGCGGCAGGATGACCTGCTCGGCCCACTTGGTCACGTGCTGGTAGTTGAGCCACGAGGAGAAATTGGGCGTGATGTTGAGCAGGTGGCGCGGGTAGCCGCCGGGCAGGACGACGATCGGCACGGAGTCGCCGAACGCCTGGGCGACGCCACCGAACGAGTTCTCGGTGCCGGGCCCGTGCTGCATCGCGAAGACGCCGATGCGGTCCCCGGAGGTCACGCGGCTGAGCGCGTCGGCCATGTGCAGGCCCACGCGCTCCTGGCGCACGATGATCGTGCGGATGTCGGCCTCGGCCGCCGCCTCGATGATCTGATTGACCGGGTAGCCGATCAGGAATTTCACGCCTTCGCGCTTGAGAATGTCCGCCACCACGGCCGCTGCCTTCATGCGCTGCCTCCTCTTGCCCGTCCATTCCGAGCGTCGGGCATAGTATGCACCCATGAGCCATCGATCCAGCGTGCTCACCCTGTGCCTTTGCCTGGCTCTCGCCACCCCGGCCGCCGGCCAGAAGCCCGCCGGCCAGCCCACCGCGGCCGAGCTCATCCGCACGCTGCAGGGTCGCGAGTTCACCGAGGCGGTCGGCGCCGCCGACCGGCTGGGCGGCTTTGCGAGCCAGCGCGCGCAGGTCGTGCCGGCGCTGATCGACGCCCTGCGCAATCGCGAGTGGGCGACCTGCAGCGGCGACGTGCGCGATGCCATCGCGCGCAGCCTGGCGCAGCTCAAGGCGAAGGAAGCGGTCGTCCCGCTCCTCGAGCTCGTGAAGAGCGGCAAGCCGCTCGACCACGAGTGCGTCGAGTGAGGGTGTTGCTTGCTGGCCGTGACGCCAGCGGATGAGCTCGGCGCGCGAGCGGCCGACCCGTTCTGCGGCAGCGGCGTGCTCGGGGCGATCAACGAGCTGGCGGACTTCTCCCACTCCAAGGCGATCGCAGACCTCATCAGCGACAACAGCAAGGCCAAGGACCGGCTGATCCTGACGCTCGGGCGGATCGGTCCGCCGCGCTACGCGAACTTCATCGGCCGCTGGCGCGAGGATTCCGAGCCGGAGGTCCGGCGCAGCGTGGCGAGCGCGCTCGGGCTCATCGACAACCCGAGCATCACGATTCCCGTGCTCGTCCAGCTGCTCGCGCGCGGCAAAGGGTCGGAGGCCTCCGGCGTGAAATGGGAGGCCTCGGAGTCGCTGGTGAAGGTCGGCAAGCGTCCGGGCGGCGACGCCGTGCGCCCGCGCCTGGCGGGCTTGCTCGGCGAGCCCGACGGGCTGACGGTGGCGCTCGCCGCGCGCGCGCTCGCGGCGCTCGGTGACGCCCGCGGCGTCACGAAGCTGCGAGAGCTGACCACCCATGCCGAGAGCGGCACGCGCCAGGAGGCCGTGCTCGCGCTCGGCACCCTGCCCGACAAGGGCGGCGCGGACGTCGTGCGCCGCCGGCTGAAGGACGACAGCCTCGCCGTGCGCGCGACCGCCATCTACGCGCTCGGCCGGATCGCCGGCGCGGCCGCGGCGACCGAGCTGCGCGCCGCCGCGCAGGACGCCCTCGCGTACGAGGCGCAGCTCGAGGCGCGCAAGCAGCGCGGCGAGAGCGAGGAGTCGCTGCGCCAGCGCTACGGCCTCACCGTGTTCGATCTGCGCGAGACGCTCCAACAGGCCCTCACGGAATAGGGAGGACATATGAGCCGGGGATTCGCTGTCGCCGCCAACGTCAAGGCCGAGGTCGTCGCCGCCGCCGCGCGCGAGGCGGAGGGCGCGGGCTACACGTCGTTCTGGGTGAATCATCCCGGTCCCTTCGACGGGCTCGGCGCGCTGGCGACCGCCGCCAGGGAGACGCGGCGGATCGGCCTGGGGATCGGCGTGATCCCGCTGCACACGCGCGGACCGCAGTCGATCGTCGAGGGCGTGCGCGCGCACGCGCTGCCGCTCGACCGGCTCTGGCTCGGCGTCGGCAGCCCCAATCCGAAGTCGCTCGACCGCGTGCGCGACGGCGTCGCCGCGCTGCGCAAGGAGCTGCGCACGAAGCTCGTCGTCGCCGCGCTCGGTCCCAAGATGTGCCGGCTGGCCGGCGAGATCGCCGACGGCGTGCTCTTCAACTGGCTCACGCCCGAGCACGCGAAGGCCTCCGCCGCGCTCGTGCGCGAGGGCGCCAGGGCGGCCGGCCGCCCGGCGCCGCGGCTGTTCGGCTACGTGCGGCTCGCCATGGGTCCGGGCGCCGCCGACCGCGTCGCCAAGGAAGGCGGCCGCTACGCGGCCATCCCCGCCTACAAGGCGAACTTCGACCGCATGGGGGTGAAGCCGGAGGCGACGGCGATCGTCGCGGACACGCCGGCGGACGTCGCGCGCGCGCTGGCGAGCTGGGAGGGCGTGATCGACGAGGTCATCCTGCGCGCGCTCCCCGCGGACGATGGCGTGGCGTCGACGCTGGCGCTCGTGCGCGCGGCCAAACCGTAGCGCGGGCACGCGCGTCGTGACCGAGGAGATGACGCGCTACTACGCGCGGCGCGCCGCCGAGTACGAGCGCGTGTACGAGATCCCCGCCTGGCAGCCGGCGCTGGCGGAATTGCGCCGGCGGGTGCCGGCCTTCTTCGCGGGCCGCAGCGTCTTCGAGGTCGCGTGCGGCACCGGCTACTGGACGGCGCACGTCGCGACCACCGCGCTCGGCGTGCACGCCACCGACGTCAACGAGGAGACGCTGGCCCTGGCGCGCGCGCGCCCGTGGGCGCGCGGCAACGTGACGTTCGAGCGACGCGACGCCTACACGAAGAGCGCGGCGCCGCCGCGCTGGGACGCGGGCTTCGCGGCGGGCTGGCTGTCGCACGTGGACCTCGCGCGCATGGACGAGTTCCTCGACGCGTTCCACTCGCATCTCGTGCAGGGCGCGGCGGTGATGATGTTCGACGAGCGGGATCACCGCAACCGGCCGCTGCCGGCGAGCCGGACGGACGCCGCCGGCAATCGCTACGAGGCGCGCACCCTGGCGAGTGGCGAGCGCTTCGAGATCGTCAAGAACTTCTTCGACGCCGCCGCACTGCGCGACGCGCTCGGACGGCGCGCGCGCGACCTGGTGTTCGAGGGGCTGCGCGGCTTCTGGGTGGCGACCTGGGAGGTGACATGACGGAGCGACCGATCGTCCGATATCCCGACCCCGCGCTGCAGGTGCTGGACCCGGCCTTCGCGCGCTTCCGCATCGGCAACGCCGGCGTCGAGCGCCTCGCCACCGGGTTTCGCTGGGCCGAGGGGCCGGTGTGGTTCGGTGACGGGCGCTATCTGCTCTGGAGCGACATTCCCAACAACCGGATCATGCGCTGGGACGAGGAGACGGGCGTTGTCTCTGTCTTCCGCCGGCCCTCCAACAACGCCAACGGCAACACGCGCGACCGCCAGGGCCGGCTCGTCACCTGCGAGCACGACGCGCGGCGCGTGACGCGCACGGAGTACGACGGCGCGATCAGCGTGATCTGCGACCGCTTCGATACCAAGCGGCTCAACTCGCCCAACGACGTGGTCGTGAAGTCCGACGACTCGGTGTGGTTCACGGATCCGCCGTTCGGGATCCTCACCAACTACGAGGGCCACAAGGCTCCGTCCGAGCTGCCGACGAACGTCTACCGCGTGGCCCGCGACGGCCGCGCCGGCGTGGTCACCGGCGACGTCCCGCGTCCCAACGGGCTTGCCTTCTCACCGGACGAGTCGCGCCTCTACGTCGTCGCCAGCGGGGACAGCCCGCGCACGATCCGTGTCTTCGACGTCGTGAGCAACGGCACCGCGCTGGCCAACGGGCGAGTCTTCGCGAATTGCGGCCAGGGCATTCCCGACGGCTTCCGGTGCGACACCGACGGCAACCTCTGGTGCGGATGGGGCGGCGGCGAGGGCCACGACGGCGTCGTGGTCTTCACGCCGGACGGAAAGATGGTCTTTCGGATCCTGTTGCCGGAGCGCTGCGCCAACCTCTGCTTCGGCGGGCCGAGCCGGAACCGCCTGTTCATGGCGGCGAGCCAGTCGCTCTATTCCGTCTACGTGGACGCCCAGGGCGTGACCCTGAGCTGAGGGTGGACGGCCACGGGCGGCGGGGCCGGCCGAGCGCCGGCCCCGCGCGCCGCGCCTCGCTACTTCTTCGGGCCCAGCTTCGTCTCGAGCAGCGTTCGCACTTCACCGGCCGCGGCGCGCCACAGCGCGTTGTCCGGCGCCGCGTACTCGGCGTTGACCTGCGCGCGGAAGTCGTTCATGGCCGCGTCCTGCTTGGCCTTGTCGTCCTTGGGCGCCATGTCGAGCGTCTTGCTCCGAATCATCGCCGCCTTCGCGGTGGCGGGGTGGCTGCGCTCGATCCAGCGGCCGATCTCGTTCCAGCTCGCGTCGAAGAAGACGACGACCGGGATCGAACGGAAGCCGTTGTTGAGGTAGCAGTCGGTGATGTCGAGGTTCTGGTCGCGCAGGAAGACCCGCAGCTCCGCCCCCGGGATCGACTCGACGATCCGCGCGATCAGCGGGGAGTTGCGGTGGACGTCGCCGCACCAGTTCTCGGCGAGCATGAGCACGTACTTCACGCCCTTGACGCCCGAGAAGAACTTCTTGTCGTCGGCGCTCAGCGATGCCTTGTTGTAGTTGTCCTCGGTCCGCTTCTGGGTCTCGCCCATCTGGGCCATGTAGTCCTTCCAGGTCATACCCTTCGAGAAGCGCGCCGAATCCACGGGAACGGTCAGCTGGGCCATGTCCTCTCTCCTCTCTCTAGTTGGCGCGGCCGGCGGCCTGGAGCAGATCGGCGAGCGGCACGATCCGTCCGTGCAGCGGCAGCAGCCGGTCGACAGTCAATCCGAGCCTCGCGATGTTGTCCACCAGGGCCACGTTGAACGGGCTTGGCGGGCTCGGAGGTGGCGTGTTCGGAGGCGTCGGCGTATACGCGTCCGCCTCGATGAGCAGCTTCTCCTTCGGCAGGTACACCAAGAGCATGCCGTCGTCGTGCAGGATGCCGGCGACGTGGTGGATCTCGACGCTGCGCGTGCCGTCGGTGAGGACACGCTTGTCGCGCACGCCCTCGGTGGCGGCCGCCTTCTTCCCGGACCTGGCGAGATGGTCGGGACTGATCGTCGAGCGCGCGGCGAACGCGCGATCGAAGAACGGGCGGTTGATCTCGTGCGTGATCACCGTGACACCCTCGCCGGCGAACGCGCGAAGGCCGCCCGAGTGGTCGAAGTGATGATGGCTGTTGATCACGTAGCGGACGGGCTTGCCCGGCGCCAGCCCCCGCGCTTCCTTGAGCACGGCGAGCGCGCGCTCGTCGTTGAGCGGGGCCTCCACGACGATCAGGTGATCGGCCATCTCGATCGCCACGCTGTGATGGGGTGGTCACCACGGCGTACGGCGCGGTGGCCGCGCGCACGTTGTCGGGCACGGCGACGTCCACGGCGGCGCTCGGCCGCACCTCGGCCACCGTGAGGTCGAGCGTGGGGAACCCGCCGGCCGTCTGCGTGATCCTCATGGGGAACTTCACGCCCCCCACATCCTTGTAGTCCGCGTACTCGACGGTGACGGGAATGTCGCCCAGCACCGGGTTCGGGATGACCGCCTCGACGCGCTCCACGAGGTTGGCGCGGTTGAGCGTCGCGCGCACCGTGAACCTGCCGGGAACCGCGAAGGCGAGCGTGCGGCCCTGCACGGTGGCGTTGTTGGCCCTTGCCGCCTTCACGACGCCGTGGGGCGTTGCCCACAGCTCGAGCTGCCGGGCGGCCAGCGTGATCGGCGCCGGAATGGCCGCGTCGTTCACGACGTTCCAGGCGAGATCGCCCGCGACGACGAAGACCTGGCGCTGCTCACCGCGGACGGGCTGGACGCCGCCGCCGCGCGGCGGGTCCTCGCCCTGCGTGCGCACCCAGACGTCGCGCAGCGACGCGGTCTCGTAGTTGACCGAGCGCGTGAGGTTCTTCACGACGAACCGCGGCCACGGGCTCCCCGGCGCGGGGCTCTGGCCCGTCGCCCAGCTCACGCCGCTGGCCGTCATTTCGTAGGACTTCAGATTGGCCGCCCCGAGCGCTTTGGTCGCGGCGTCCAGCGTCGCGCGCGCGTCCTGCGCGTCCGCCGGTGCGGACGAGAGCAGCAGCAGCACCGTCAGCGTCGCTCTCAGGATGATGCGCATCCTCGTCCTCCTCACTTCGTGCGATAGACCACGAGGCGGTCGTTGCCCGACTCCGGGGCCCAGACCTCGCCCGGCCGGCCGAGGATCTGCCGGACGTTCGCGCCCCGCCTGTCGCTCGGGAACACCTGGAACTTCTCGGTGGCCGGCTCGAAGCGGACGATCGCGTTGGCGCCGAAGTCGCTGAGCCACACGACGTCCTGCTCGTCCACGTACACGGCGTACGCGCGCGGGCTCTCGCCGGGCAGCCGCCACATCTTCCACGTCTGCGCCCTCGGATCGTACACGCTCACGTTGCCGGAGTTCCACTCGCTGACCCAGATCCGGCCCTTGCTGTCGGACCACACGCGCCGCGCGCCCTGATCCTTCGTCGGCGGCTCGATGACGGTCGCCGCGCCCGTGTCGAGATCGACGCGCGCGATGTGGCTGCCGGCCAGCGAGGCGTAGTAGACGTCGCCCTCGGGCGTCGTCGCGATCCCGTAGGGGCCGCGGCCGCGCGGCGCGTCCCAGACCTTCATGTCGCCGGTCGCGGGGTCGAGGCGGCCGTACACGCCGCTCTGGCCCGTGAACCAGATGCGCCCGCGCTTGTCGAACGTCGCGGTGTTGAGGTTGGCCCACTTGCGCGTCTCCGGCAGCGGCCAGCGCCTGACCTCTCGCGTCTTCGGATCGACGCGCACGATCGAGTTCGTGCCGCCCTCGGTCACCCACGGCGCGCCGTCGGGGCCGATGATCACGCCGTGCGGCGCCGCCCCCTGGCCGAGGGGGATCAGCTCGACCTTGCCGCTCGCGGGATCGAGGCGCCCCAGCTTGCCGTCGCGCTGCGCCGTGTACCAGACGACGCCGTCCGCGCTCACCGCCACGTCGTGCGGCGAGCCGCCGCCCGACGGCAGGGCGTAGGGCCGCGACGTGACCTCGGCCCCGACGGGCAGGGCGAGGACGACGAGGGACAACGCAAGGAGCAGGCGACGCATCACGAAGGGTCTCCCTCGCTTAGATGGGGAATCGGGGCCGAAAGACTCGCCGGATCAGGTAGGGGTTGGCGCCGAGGTCGTAGAGCCGGCGGATGTCGCCGGCCAGGAGCGCCGACCGCTCGGCGTCGCTCAGATCGTGGCCGGCCAGCTCGGCGTCGCTCAGCTTCTCGCGGGTGACGTGGGCGCGGGCGAGGCCCGTCAGGATCTTGTTGAGCGGGTACGAGACGGCGATCACGCGTGCACCCACACCGTGCCGCAGCCGGTGATCCACTCGGGCACCGGCTCGTAGGCCAGCGACTCGCCCTTCCAGCCCGGTACGGCGCCCATCAGCGCCACCCAGTTGCGGATCTCCTGGCCGCCGTTGCCGCCGTCGCGCTCGATCTCGTCCCACGTCAGCCGCAGCAGCGGCTCGACGTCGCCGCGCTCGATGTGATCGATCACCCAGTGGTCCCACTCCGGGTTGATGCGCCCCGTCTCGGGCGTGCCGACCCAGTGCGAGATCCCGCCCGTGGCGACGAACGCGACGCGCGACGCGCCGCGATGTGATCTCGCGAACCGTCCCACGAAGGCGCCCATCTCGTGGCAGCGGCGCAGCGTGGGCAGCGGCGGCGCCGCGCAGTTCGTGTAGACGGTCGCCACGGGAATGTCACCGTCGGGGTTGAGGAAGTGCAGCGGCACCGACAGCTCGTCCCACGACTCGATCTCGTACGAGTAGGCGAAGTCGAAGCCGCCCGCCAGCCCCGCCTCCAGCAGCGCCATGCCCCACGTCGGCGCGCCGGGGATCTTGCGCGGCGGGATGCGCATGAGCGTGCTGCCCCCGGGGCTCGGCGCGTCGTAGGCGTCGACGAGGCCGACGCAGAACGCCGGCAGGTTGCTGTAGGGAAAGTTCTGCAGGTGATCGTTCACGAACATCACGAGGAGATCGGGCCGCGCCGCCGCCAGCCGCCGCCGCATCTCGTGGAAGCCGGCGTACAGGCGCTCGCGCTGCTCGGGGCGCGCGATCTCCGGCTTGCCCGTGATGAGGGGCGCGTGGGCCGCCAGCGCTGCCGCGACGATCTCTGCCATAATTCGGCCTCCGGTGGGCCCTAATGGCATCACCGCGAAGCGATGCTGTCAAGGTGGAGGATCCCGATGCGACTCGGCTATTTTGCGATGCCGCTGCATCCGCCGGGGGCCGACCCGGCGCGGACGATGGACGACGACCTCGTCCAGCTGGCGACGCTGGACCGGCTCGGCTACGAAGAGGCGTGGATCGGCGAGCACTTCACGGCGCAGTGGGAGAACATCCCGTGCCCCGATCTCTTCATCGCGCGGGCGCTCGGCATGACGACGCGGATGACGCTCGCCACCGGCGTCTCGTGCCTGCCCAACCACGACCCGCTCATGCTGGCCCAGCGCATCGCGCAGCTGGACCAGATGGCGCGCGGACGCTTCTACTGGGGCGTCGGCTCCGGCGGCTTCCCCGGTGACTTCGAGATGTTCGGCGTCGATCCCAAGAGCGGCGAGCATCGCGTGATCACCCGCGAGATCCTCGACACCGTGCTGGCGCTCTGGCAGGACGCCAAGCCCGGAGCCTACGAGGGCGAGGGCCGGCGCTGGCGCTTCACCGTGCCGCAGCCGCAGCCGGACATCGGCCTGCGCCTGCATCTGCGGCCCTACCAGAAGCCGCACCCGCCGATCGGCGTGGCCGGCGTGACCGCGAACTCGGAGACGCTCGTGCTCGCGGGCGAGCGCGGCTACATCCCGATGTCCATCAACTTCGTGCCGCCGCGCATTCTGAAGACGCACTGGGAGGCCGTGGAGACGGGGGCGAAGCGCGCCGGCCGCATCGCCGATCGGAAGACGTGGCGCATCGCGCGCGACGTCTTCGTCGCCGACACCGACGCCAAGGCGCGACGCGAGGCGATCGGGGGCACGCTCGGGCGCGACTACCGCGACTATTTCCTGAAATTGCTCCCGAAGCTCCGCGGCTTCGACATGCTCAAGGTCGATCCCGCCATGGCGGATCCGGAGGTCACGCTCGAGTACCTCTGCGACAACATCTGGATCGTCGGCAGCCCCGACACGGTCGCGACGAAGCTCGCGCGGCTGGCCGAGGACGTGGGCGGCTTCGGCACGCTGCTCGTCATCGCGCACGAGTGGACGCCGCGCGGGGCGTGGGAGCGCTCGATGCGCCTCCTGAAAGAGGAGGTCGTCCCTCGGCTCAGCCGCGCGAGATCTTCGAGATCCCGGGCAGCCGGCCCAGGAAGTTCCCGCTCACCGCGCCGTCCACGACGAGGTCGTGCCCGTTGATGTAGCGCGCGTCGGGGCCGAGCAGGAACGCCACGGCGTCGGCGATGTCCTCGGGCGCGGCCACCCGGCCGAGCGGCACCAGCGCGGCGCGCTCGGCGGCGACCGACGCGTCCTGGTAGGCCTTCTCGCTCATGCCGGTACGCACCATCCCCGGCGACACGGAGTTCACGCGGACGCCGTCGCGGCCGAACTCCTGGGCGAGCACGCGCATCAGCATGATGACCGCCGCCTTGCTCGGCGCGTAGGCCCCGAGGTTCGCGTGCGCGTTGCTGCCCGACATCGAGGCGGTGACCACGATGGCGCCCTTCGCGGTGGCCAGCGCGTCGTGCGCCGCCTTCGCCAGCAGCCACGTCGCGCGCGTGTTGACGTTGAAGAGCGCGTCCCAGTCCTCGACGGTATAGGTGAGGAGCGCGCCGGGGCGGTTGATGCCGGCGTTGCTCACGAGACCGTCGAGCCCGCCGAAGCGCGCGACGGCCTCGCCGACGGCGCGCGCGGGCGCGTCGGCGGTCGCCATGTCGGCGTGGAGCGCCAGCGGCTCGGCGTCGAGCTTGCGCAGCTCTTCCGCGACGGCGTCGAGCTTGGCCTTCGCCTGCGCCACGTCGACGATGGTAATCTTTGCGGCGCGTCCGGCCGAGCGCGCGTCGCGCGCCAGCCTCAGCACCGTCGCCCGCCCGATCCCGCTCGCCGCGCCCGTCACCAGATATCGCATCGGCTGCCTCCGTGCCGGGGAGTGTAACCCGCTCTGCTATCATCGAAGTGTCTGATGAACGGTACCGCGCGCCCGGTCATCCTGTCGCTCGCGCTTCTCGTCCTCGCCAGCGGATGCGCAACCCTGCGGCCGTCTCAGTCGCCGACCGCCTCCACGCCGCCGTCGACTGCGTCCGCGCCGACGACGCCCGCGCCGCGCACGGTCGCCGTCCCGGGCCCGGTGTCGGCGACCGACCCGGCGCGCGCGCGGCTGGACGAGGGCCGGGCACTGATCGCGCGCGGTGAGGTGGCGGCGGCCGCCGTCGCCCTGCGCGAGGCGTTGCGGCTGCGCCCCGACCTCGCCGAAGCGCGCGCGAGCCTGGGCCTGGCGCTGTACGCGATGGGCGACCTCGACGGCGCCGCCGACGAGCTGCGCGGCCTGCTGCGCGTCCGCGCCGATTTCGCCGAGGCGCGGCTGACGCTGGCGGCGGTGCTCGTCGCGCGCCAGGACTGGCCAGCCGCACGCGCCGAGCTGGAGGCCGCGCTGGCCGCCCGGCCCGATCTCGTTCAGGCGAGCTACACGCTCGGCGTCGTGCGCTACGCCCAGGGCGATCTCGCCGGCGCCATCGACGCCTATCGCCGCGTGCTCGCCCGCGCGCCGAGCGCCCACGACGCGCGCTACAACCTCGCGCTCGTGCTGAAGCTCGCGCGACGCGACGCGGAGGCGACCCCCGAGTTCCTCGCCGCCGCCGAGGCCGGGCTGCCGCGCGCGCAGTACTTCGCCGGCGCGGCGTACGCGACCGGGGCCGGCGTCGAGCGCGATCTCGTGGCCGCGATCACCTGGTGGACGCGCGCGGCCGAGCAGGGCGTGGCGCAGGCGGACGAGAGCCTCGTGCAATTGCGCCAGGCGGCGTCCGGGCGCTCACGCCGGACGCCGGCCGAGCGCCAGGCCGTCGAGCAGGCGTTCGGCGAGTACCGCGCGCGACTCTGGAAGGACTACCCGGGGCTGACGCGCGAGGGCGACGAGCCGCTGGGCGCCGCGCTCCTGCGCCAGGGCCGCACGGGCGAGGCGGTCGCCATCCTCATCCGGGAAGCCGCCGCGCTCAGCGAGCCCGCCCAGCGCATTCTCGAGACGCTCTACGACCAGGGAATCGACGGCCAGCTGCCCGCGCACGACGCGCGAATCCTCGCCTACCTCAAGAGCGCCGCCGCCGAGGGGCGCTCGCGCCCGCGTCCCTGAAGACGCTCGGCCGGGCCGCGCTGCTGGCCGTCGGCGCGACGCTGATCGCGGCCGCCGTCTCGCTCGTCGGGGGCGCCAGCGTCACCGCGCTCGACTGGTCGGTGTACGACCGCTGGCTCCGCTCTCGCGCGCCGGTGGCGGACACGCCACGGCTGGTCATCGTCGCGCGCGATCCCTCGAGCGAGGCGCGCTTCGGCGCGGGCGCCTGGGACCGCACGATGCTCGCGCGCGTGGTCGCGGCACTCGGCCGCGGCGGCGCCGCGGTCGTCGGCCTCGACGTCCCGCTCGGGACACCGAGCGCGCCGGGCCGCGGCGGCGCCGCGAGCGACGCGCTGCTCGCCCAGGCCGCCCAGACCGTCGATGTCGTCGCCGTCGTCTCGTCCGCCACGCCGCGGGTCGGCCCCGCCGCCCCCCGCGAGCCGAACGTCGGCCACACGGTGGCCGAGCCCGATGCCGACGGCATCGTCCGCGCGGTCCCGCCGTCGCTGCCGTTCGGGGCGCGGCCGGTGCCGGCGTTCGGGCTGGCCCTGGTGTCCGCGCTCACCGGCCCCGCCGCGGGCGATCTTCGCATGGCCGTCGACGCGCGCGGCCGGACGCTCGTCGACTTCGCCGGCGGCGCGTGGCCGCGGGGCGTCCAGGTCGTGCCGTTTCTCGAGGTGTGGTCGGCGATCGAGCAGGGTCACGCGGATCGGATCCAGACGCTGGCGAACGAGAACGCGGTGCTCGTCGTCGCCGAGCCCACGCGCGCCACCCTCCGTACACCCGTGGGCGAGATGTCGCCGATCGCGGTCCAGGCCCACTTCGCGCGTGGGTTGCTCGCCGGCTCGCGTCTGCGCGAAGCCTCGCCGGTGGCGACGGCGGGGGTCGCCCTCGCGCTGGCGGCGCTGGCGGCGTGGGTGCTGTCGGCGACGCGCTGGTGGGTGGGCCTCGCCGGCGCCGTCGTCCTCGCCGGCGCCTACGCGGCGGCGCTGCCGATGGCGCTCGCGACGACCGGCCTCGTGCTGCCGGTGGTGACGCCGCTCGGCGCCACGGCGCTGGCTGCGCTCGGCGGCCTCGTCGCCGGCCAGCTCGCGTCCGGCGCGCGCATCCGCCGCCTGGAAGACGAGAACGCGCGCGTCCGAGAAACCCTGGTGCGCAACGAGTCCGCGGTGGAGTCGCTCGAGGAGGATCTGGACGCGGCGCGCGCGGTGGTCGCCCGGTCCACCGGCGCCGAGCGCGACCTCGGGCGCGCCGCCGACCTGCTGCGCGAGCAGCTGGCCGAGGCGCGGCGCCAGGAGGAGGCGACGCGCCAGCGGCTCGACACGCTCGAGCGCGAGCTGTCGGGCCTGCGCGCGGCGGACGCGCGCCCCAGCGAGCTGGGCGACGCCGGGCAGGAGGCGCTGCGCCGCGCGTGCGAGGAGGCCGGGATCGTCACGCGCGATCCCGCCGTGCTCGCGGTCTTCCACGATCTGAGCCGCGCCGCGCGCTCGCCGCTGCCGATCCTGATCGTCGGCGAGCCGGGCACGGGCAAGGAGCTGTTCGCGCGCGCGGCCCACCGCCTGAGCCCGCGCGCGGCCCAGCCGTTCGTCGCCGTCAACATGGCCGCGATCCCGCCCGAGCTGTTCGAGAGCGAGCTGTTCGGCCACGTCAAGGGCGCCTTCACCGGCGCCGTCGCCGAGCGTCGCGGCTACTTCGAGCAGGCCGATCGCGGGACGATCTTCCTCGACGAGATCGGCGAGCTGCGCGCCGATCAGCAGAGCAAGCTGCTGCGCGTGCTGCAGGAGAAGGTCTTCCACAGGGTGGGCGCCACGCGGCCGACGGGCGTGGACGTGCGCGTCGTGGCCGCGAGCAACCGCGACCTCGAGCGGGGCGTCGCCGAGGGCTGGTTCCGCGAGGACCTCTGGTTCCGGCTCAAGGGCCTGGTGCTCCGGCTATCGCCGCTGCGCGCGCGGCCCGACGACGTCGTGGTGCTCGCGTCGCGGATCGTCGGCGAGGCCGCCGCCGAGCTCGGCCGACCGGGCGTCACGCTGTCCGAGGACGCCGTCGTCGCGCTGCGGGCCCACGCCTGGCCCGGCAACGTGCGCGAGCTTCAGAACTGCCTGCGCCAGGCCGTCGCGCTGGCCGATGGCCCGGTGCTCAAGCGCGAGGACCTGCGATTGCCGGAGCCGGAGCGCCGCCTCGCCATCGAGCCCGGGGACGAGACGGGCGACGCCGCGGTGCTGGCCTGCCTGAGGCGCCACGGCTTCGACATGCAGACGAGCGCCCGAGAGCTCGGCTGGGACCGGAGCACCGTGACCCAGCGGCTCAAGGGCCTGGGCTTCCGCGCCCTGGTCGACGCCGACGGCGACCGCGCCCGCGCCGCGCGCGAGCTCGCCGGCGATCCCGTACTCGCCCGGGCCGTCGAGCTGAAGCTGCGCGAGTACCACGAGCACCTGCTCCGCTCGGTCGCCGGCTTCGAGACTGCCGAGGCCGCCGTCGCCGCCTGCCGGCGCCGGTTCAAGAACCTCCCCGAGCGCCACTTCCGCTCGCTCGAGTTCCTGGTCCGCCAGTCCTTCCAGCGGCCTTCTTCTTAGGCTCGTCTCGGATGAGGGGGAAGGTTTCTCTGTCGCGCAGTGCCAAGCGTCCCCCGAGTAATTTGAGATCGCGCGCTGATCGCGCGTCTTGGTGGCGCCACGAGCCCTCGAAAATCACGGTGTAGAGTCGGCGCAGAGCCAGAGGAGAGTCGCCGATGACGACCGTGTTTGATGACGCCGGCACTGCGGAGCATGTCGAGCGCATCGTCCGGGGCTGGCGACGGGTGGATCGCATCGCCGAAGCGAAGCAGAGCACGCAGCGCCACCGGAGCCGCACGCTCCATGTGTATCAAGACGAAGACGGCGTACGCAGGTCGCACACCCGGACACCGGCCTGATAAACAAAAACGTTCCCGCGGGAACGTTCCAGGACCCGGCCGCGGAGCCGCCCGCGTTCGGCCAGCAGCCGGCCGACGCGCTGGCCTTGCTCGCCGAGACCGCCCTGCACCACGGGATCGATCCGGGAACACCGGGCGAGCGGTATCAGGTCGTCGTCCACGTCGATGCGCCGGTCTTGGCTGAGTCTGACGCGCTGGCGGATCCCGCCGCCTCCGGCCAGTCACTGCTCGAGGCCGGCGCGCACGTTTCCGCAGAGACCTCTCACCGTCTGGCCTGCGATGCGACCCGGGTAGTGATGAGGCACGACGCAGACGGTCAGGTAACGGAGGTCGGCGCGCGGACGCGGGCAATTCCGCCGGCGCTTCGGGCCGTGAACCCATTGCGGCCCCGCGACGTCCTGAGGCTCGCACTGCGCCCGCGGGGCCACGCGGGGATGCGGGGACGTCCCCGCGTCGCGCGGCGCCCCGCGTGAGCCAAGTGCGCGTCGTTGCGTCGTTCAGGGTCTGGCCCGGGCGTTGCGATATGAGCCTGGCGTGCGCGGCCGCCGCGTGGGCGGGCCGGCCGGCGCGGGGTACGAAACCAAGCCACGGAGAAGGCCATGACGACGACGAACGTGCAGTCGACACACACGAAGAACGAGCTCCTGCGGGGGCTGGTGATCGCGATCGGGTGCCTCGCGATGCTGCTGAGCGGGGTGGGGGCGCTCTACTGGATGCAGGCGCGGCCGGACGAGGCCTCCGCGGGGATGGCCGTCGCCGCCGCCGGCAAGCCGGCCAACGCCAAGCCTCTCGAGACACCGCGGCCGACGCTGACCGTGCCGACGCCCGACGGGGTCGTCGTCCACGCCGACGTCTACTTCGACTTCAAGAGCGCGCGCCTCCGCGCCGACGGCGCGAAGATGCTCCAGGACAAGGCGGCGGGCATGGCGCGCACTGAGACCTGGGCGGTGCTGGTCACGGGCTACGCGGACATCCAGGGGCCGGCCGTCTACAACAAGGTCCTCGCGCAGCGGCGCGCGGACACGGTCAAGCAGTTCCTCGTCGAGCTGGGCGTCCCGGAGTCCTCGGTGAAGGTCGTGGCGCTCGGTCCAGAGGCGGCGCTCTGCGACGACCCGGGCAAGGAGTGCCAGCAGCTCAACCGCCGCGTGCATCTGGAGATTCGCCGCCTGGGCCCCGTGGCCTCGGTGTCCACGATGTCGACCCCCGCGGCCGCTCCCGCTCCGATCGTGCCCACGAACGTCGATGTCCAGAAGCCTTAAGCTCGGCGTCGCGGCGGTGGTCATCCTCGTTCTGGTGGGCGGCGTCCTCGCCGTCCGCCGGGGCGGGGCGCTGGTCCTCGACGCGCCCGCGATCGCGCTCGACCTCGCCCGCCCCGACGCGCTGGTGCAGACCGCGAGCCTCGCGGATCTGCCGCGCGATCTCCTGACCGTTCCGATGTTCCGCGACGTCCTCACCGAGGACTTCGTCACGTACTACGAGCAGACCGAAGGACGCTTGAGCCTGGGCGGCACGCTGCGGCGGCTGGCCTACGAGCACGACCTCGACCTCGGTGACCGGGTGATCCACGCGGTCATCGATCAGCCGGCCGAGATCGCGCTGTGGAAGGCGGGCGACGGCCGGCTCGGCCACTCGCTGGTCGTCGTCAGCCGCACCGGGCTCACGCGTATCCTCGAGATGGCCGCGAAGGTCGCGCTGAAGGACGCGCAGCTCACGCGCGTCGAGGGCGACCTCGAGGTCGACGGCGGCGCGGTGCCGGTCTACGCGCTCGCCTACGCGCGCCGCCGTGTCCTGCTCTTCGCCGGCCACGGCGACCGCCTGGTGATCCTGTCGGACGCCGCGATGCTCACCGATCGCCAGGGGCGACTGCGCGGCGCCGGCCGCTCGGTCGTCGCCGGGCTGCTGAGCGGACGCGACGAGCCGCGGCGGATCTACCGCGACCACTTCGCGCTCGAGCCTGGCGAGCGGCGTCACACGCTGGCCGTGAGCGCCCGCTACCTGTCGTTCGGCTACCAGCGCTTCTTTCCCGGCGTGAGCGCGCTGCGCTTCGACTTCGCGCGCGACGGCTGGGCGACGCGCGTGCTGCTCGATCCCGCTGCGCTGCCCGAGCGCGCGCTCTCCACGCGAGCGCTGTGGGCCCTCGTGCCCGCCGAGCCCGGCGCGTGCGTCGCGCTGCCCGTGCAGTGGCCGGAGGCCGCGACGCTGGCGGAGACGGTCGGCGTCGAGACGGCGGCGACGCAGCCGGTTGTCGAGGCGCTCGACGGCCCCGCCGCCGTCTGCTGGTACCCGAGGTCTCGGCTCTACACGCCGCTCTTCCTGGTGCCGACGCGGCGACCGCTCGAGCCGGCGGAGGCGGCGGTGCTCGAGCGGTTGTTCACGGCGGCCGTCGGTGCGTGGGAGCGCTCGCTCGAGGGCGCCGACGATCCACGTTACGCGGTGGCGCGTGCCGAGGCTGCCGACGCCGCGCTCTGGCAGCGGCACGTGACGGCGCGCGACGGCGTCCGCCGGCGGGGCGTCGGGCCGCAGGCCGAGACGTTCTTCCAGGTGAGTCTCGCGCGCCACCGCCACGCCGTCGCGTTCTCGCCCGACGATCGGCTGGTCGGCGAGGCGCTCGCGGTGGCGAATCGCCAGTACCCGTCGCTCGCCGACGTGCTGCCCGACGAGGCGACGGTGCTCGCGGTCCTCGTGCCGCGCTCGCTCGGCACGCTCGCCGAGGCGGAGGCGTTCGCCAGCCTGCCCGCCGGCCAGGAGCCCGTCTTCCGCAACGCGGCGTCCACTCGGCTCGTGCCACGGCTCGCCACGCTGAAGCGTTACCCGGCGTACGCGCTCGTGCTGCCGAGCGACGCCACGCCACGCGCCGACCGCTGGCTCGCCGTGGACTGGAGGCGCCTTGGCCGGCCGTAGGCTCGTCGCGCTCGCGCTCGTGCTCTGGACGGAGAGCGCCGATGCGCTGACGGCGGCGGAGCCCGACCCGGTGCTTCGCCTCGACGCGCATCGCTCGATGATCGTGCGCGCCTGGATGGTGCGCGTGGTGAACGAGCAATTGCGCCAGGGCCCGACGCCACGCTGGTTCCATCGTGACTGCGCCGGGCTGGTGCGCTTCGCGGTCAGCGAGGCGCTGCGGTCGCACGACGCGAGGTGGCTGGCCGCCAACGGGCTCTCGAGCCGCGCGCTGCCGCCGGACGTCGAGCTGAGCGACGCCGAGCGGCGCGCGCTCGGCGGGTGGGTGCGCGACGACGGCACGCGCGGGCCGTTCGTCACCGCGGAGATGCTGGTGCGGCGCAACAGCCGCTCCATCGGGCGCGACGTGAACACGGCCGAGCCCGGCGACCTCCTCTTCTTCGACCAGGGCGACGATCAGCACCTCATGGTGTGGATGGGGCGTTACGTCGCCTATCACACCGGCGTGGAGACGCCGTCCGATAACGGGCTCCGCGCCGTCACCCTCGACCAGCTCATGCGCGACAAGGACACGCGATGGCGTCCAGAGCCCGGCAACCCCAACTTCGTCGGCGTCTTCCGGCTGGCGTTCTTGTCGCGCTGATCGTGGCCGCGCTCGCGGGCGCGCTCGCGTCCGAGGCGAGCGGCTACGAGCCTGCACGCGGGGACCAGTTCTTCCTGCTCTCGGACGCCAGCGTCGGCGCCGACGGCGTCGCGGTCGTGCGGCTGGAGACGCCCGCCGGCGCGCCGTACGGCCACGTCGAGGGCTACGGCGGCGCCGACATCGTGGTCTATCGCGTGCCGGATCCCATCGCGTTCCTCAAGCGCCAGCCGAACCTGCATCGCGTGGAGGTCAAGGGCGCGTACGAGGGCGAGGGGCTCGCGAACACGCTGAGCCATCTGTGGAGCCAGTGGAACCGCCAGGCGCGCCAGAGCTGGCAGCGGCTGTTCGTGTCGGGCGCGCGCAAGGCCGTCACCATGCGCGCCCCCGAGACCAGGGCGCCCCGCGGCAACTGGACCGTGGAGTACGAGAGCGCCCCGCAGTTCGCGCCGTTGAAGGGCTTCGAGCTGGTCGATCGCTTCCGCTATCCGGTGTGGCAGGCCAGGCCGATCGAGCCGCCCAAGCAGGTGACGCTGGCCGGCAGCAGCAGCGAGTGGGACTGGGCGCGCTCGTCGCGTGGCAACGTGCTGGTGCCGATCGGCAAGCGCGCGCCCGGCCTCTATCTGGTCGAGGCCATCATCGGCGCGTACCGCGCGACCACGCTCGTCTTCGTCTCCGACACGGTGGCGCTCACGAAGGTCTCGGCCGGCGAGCTGCTCGTGTGGACGGTCGATCGCCGGACGGGTCGGGCCGTCGGCGGCGTGGACGTCGCGTGGACCGACGGTCTCGGCACGCTGCAGAGCGCGACGACGGGTGCCGACGGCGTCGCCGTCTTCCGCCACGCCAGCCCCGAGCGCACCTACGTGATCGGCCGCGACGGCGACGGCGGCGTGTTCGTCTCCGAGAACTTCTACTACGACAGCGAGATCTACGACACGAAGCTCTACGCGGTGACCGATCGGCCACTCTACCGGCCCGGCGACACCGTGCACGTGAAAGTCCTCGGCCGCGAGTTCAAGGACGCCAGACGCTCTCAGCCGGTGGTGGCGGGACCGCTCGCGCTGACGGTGCTCGACCCGACCGGCACGCCGGTGGCGACGCGCGCGCTCACCCTGTCGCCGACGTCCGGCACGAATACCAGCGTCGAGCTGCCGGCGAACAGCCCGGCGGGCGGTTACGATATCCGCCTCGAGTACGGCAAGCAGGTCCACGGCGCCGCCTTTCGCGTCGCGGACTACGTGAAGCCGCACTTCGAGATCGACGTGCGCCTGGACCGGCCGGAATCCAGGACGCGCGAGGCGATCACGGGACGCGTCGTGCTCCTCTATCCCGACGGCAGCCCGGTGACGGGCGCCGCCGTGCAGCTCGTCGTGAAGTCGCAGGCGCTGACCACGGTCGAGGGCGAGCTGCGCTACGCCGATCGCTCGCCGGTGAAGCTCGAGGCCGACGAGCTGACCACGGACGATACGGGTGCGGCGGCCTTCACGCTGCCCGCCGCCGAGCAGCCGAGCCGCTATGTGCTGACACTCCTCGCGAGCGACGCGGCCGCCTACCGGGTGCGCACGACCAGGGAGATCCTGATCGAGCGCGGCGCCACCCTCTACACGCTGACCGCGCCGCGCCGCTTCAGCGCGCCCGGCGAGACGGTGAGCTTCACGATCTCGCCGGCGCGCGGCGGCCCCGACCGGCCCGTCCGCTGGGAGCGCGTGCGCCTGGAGAACCGCGCACGGGACACCGGCCAGCTGGACGCCAGCGGGCCGCTCGCCATGGCGTTCGCCGAGCCCGGGTCCTACACCGTCTCGCTACTCGACGCGTCGCGCCGGCTCGTCGGGGCGACAACGCACTGGGTCGCCGGCCCGGGGCTCGCCGTCGCGCCAGGGACGATCGAGATCGTGCTCGACCGCGAGCGCTACAAGCCGGGCGACGTGGCCCGCGCGCTGATCACGTTCTCCGAGCCGGTGGACGAGGCCCTGCTGACGCTCGAGCGGGATCGCGTCGAGCGCCATGCGCGGCTGACCGCGGGAGGGCCGTGGCTGAGACTCGAGCGGCTCGGCGCGGCGCAATGGCGCGCTGAGATCCCGGTGCGACCCGAGCACGCGCCCAACGTGACCTTCTCCGTGCTCTACGCGCGCGGCGGCGATTACGTGTTCCAGAATCGCGGGCTGCGCGTCGAGCAGGACTCGGTGGCGCTGGAGTTCAAGACCGCGCGGGAGACCTATCGACCGGGGGACGAGGTGAGGGTCGAGGTCACCAGCACGATCGCCGGCAAGCCGGTCGCCGCGCGGCTGACGGTCTCCGTCGTGGACGAGATGATCTACGTGCTCCAGCCGGAGATCGCGCCCGACATCCTCGAGTTCTTCTACCACTCGCGGCGCAACAACGTGCGGACGTCGTCCAGCCTCTCGTTCATCTCCTACGACATGGCGTTGTCGTCATTGCCGAGCCCGCCGGCGCGCAGCGGCGCCAACCCACGCGCCGTCAAGGTGCTGGAGCGACCGCGGCGTGACGTGGCGGACACCGCGCTCTGGATTCCCGAGCTGCGCACCGATGCCAGCGGCCGCGCGATGTTCACGTTCCGGATGCCGGACGCGCTCGGGCGCTGGCGCATCACGGGCCGCGCGCTGACCGAGGCCGGCGTCGTCGGCCAGCGCGCCGCCTGGGTTGCGTCGGACAAGCCGCTCTATCTGAAGTGGGCGGGGCCGACGCGCTTCCGGACCGGCGACGCGCCCATCGCCGACATCGTCGTCTTCAACCGCACGACCGCCGAGACGACGGGCGACCTCGTGATCTCGGGGGGCGGCGTCGACACGACCCGGCCGCTGCGTCTGGTCCCCGGACCGAACCACGTGGCGTTGCCGCTGCCACGCGTTGCCGATGGCGCCGTGACGCTGGAGGTCAAGCAGGGCGGTGTCCTCGCCGACGCGCTGGCGACGAAGCTCGGTATCAGTCCGCTCGGGTGGACGGCGTCGCGCGCGCTGACGGTCCCGATCACGGCCCAGCGGACGCCGCTCACGCTGCCGCCGGACGCGCTCAACGTCAGCGTCGCGTTCGCCGCGCCGGGCGCCGGCGCGTTCAACCGGATCGTGGACGGCCTCGTCGAGTACCCGTGGGGCTGCGCCGAGCAGACGGCGAGCCGGCTCATTCCGCTGAGCCTCGCGTACCCGCGCTTCGCGGGGGCGCCGGCGTCACTGCGCGACGCGCTCACCATGCGGCTGCAGACGAACCGCCTTCGCCTCGTGCACATGGCGGGTCCCGACGCCGTCTTCGCGTGGTGGGGCCCGGCCACGACGGACAGCGCCTTGATGACGGCGTACGCGTACTACGCCGACTGGCACGCCGGGCGCGTGCTCGGCGTGACGCTGCCGCCCGAGCACTGGACCCGGCTGCTGGAGGTCTACCGCGCGCGCGGCGGCGGCGAGCCGCTCCTGCATCGCGCGCTCGCCGTCTGGTTCATGGGGGAGATCGGGCTGCCGACGAAGACGCTCGTCGATGGCTTGCAGGACGACGCGATCGGCGGCGATGAGGCCGCTGCGCCGTGGCGCCGTCCGGGCACGAGTCCACTGCTGGCCGACCCGACGTCGTCGCTCGCGCGCGACATCGCGGTCGTGCTGGTCGCCGAGATGGCGTCGCGTCATGGGCAGACGCTGCGTCCCGCGGTGGCCACACGACGCGATGCCGCGCGCGCCGCGCTGACCGCGAGCGGGCTGCCCGTCGCGCGCGCCCTGCTGCTGCTGGGCGACCGCGCGGCGGCCTCGCGTGACGCCGACGCGATTCTCGAGAGCGTGAGCCACGAGATGCCGACGTTCGACCGCGCGCTCACGCTGGTCTGGGTGCAGAAGGCTCTGGGCTCATTCCCGGCTCCGCCGCCTGCGACGCTGTCACTGGGAACGGACTGGATGCTCACGACCTCGTGGATGGGCGACCGCGTCTGGCGCTTCACCGGTCAGGGACGACCGGGCGCTCTCGAGCTGGGCGCCGCGCCCGCGACGCCGGTCACCGCGATCGTCCGCTATGAGAGCGCCGAGCCGGAGGCGCATCGCCTCCCCGTGATGATCGAGCGCCGGCTCTACCGGCTGGCGCCTGATGGCAAGCTAGGGGAGATGGCCGCCACGCCGGTGGACGAAGCGCGCGGCCTGAACGCCCGCGACCTCTATATAGAGGAAGTGACGATGACGCCTCAGCCCGGCACGCGCGTCCGCTTTGCCGCGCTGGAAGTCCCGCTGCCGCCGGGCGCCGACGTCGAGCGGACGACGTGGGGCATGCGGATCAGCGCGCCAGGAGCAGCGACGCGGCGCGCCATGGAGAGCGCGCGCCACGAGCCCGGCGATCTGCGCTACGTCGTCCCGGTCGGCACGCTCGACGCGCCGCTGACCGTGCGCCACCTCGTGCGCTTCTCCCAGCGCGGGCGGTTCGTCCTGCCGCCCGCGCGGCTGTTCCGGATGTACGAGCCGGAGGAGAAGGCGTTCGAGGCCGAGGGCAGGACGGCGCGCGTGGTGGACGTGCGATGAGACGGGCGGGTCGGCGCGCTCTCCAGGCGACGGTCATCGCGGCGACGCTGCTCTTCGCCGCGCCGGCGGTGGCCAGCGAGTCGCTCGACGTCGCGTGGCTGCGCGGGGGCGTGGCCGAGTACATCCGGCTCGTCGGCCCGGCGCCGGGGGAGATCCTGGCGGCGCCGCCCGCGGCGACGCCGCTCGATCGGCGGCTCGAGACGTCGCTCGGCAGCATCTGGAAGCTGTTCGTCTACGTCTACCTCTCCGAGCGCGACCTGGCGGCGCCGGACTATACGTGCGATGGCTCGGCGCCCAAGGACGAGGCGTTCTGCTGCGCTCCCGGCAGCACCGTCGGCGTCGATCAGGCGCTCGCCTGCTCGTGCGGGCTCTTCTTCGCGCCGTCGCGCCTCAACGTGACCGCCGAGGACTGGCGTGTGTTCTGGGGCGGGCGGACGCTGCCACGGGACGCAGCCTGGCTGCTCGATCTCTCGCGCGTGGTGCCGGACACTCGGGTGTCCGTCGCATCGCTGCTCGCGGCGCTCGCGGCCGTGCCGCCGCGCGGGCGCCAGCGGGCGGAGCGCGCGCTGCTCGACGTCGTCGTCGCCGCTCAGCCGCTACCCGCGCGCCATCTCGGCGCGACGCTCCGGGTGAAGACGTGGACCTGGGATGATCCGACGCGCGCCGGGACCCACGCGGGCGGGTTCGCCGGCTGGCTCGCCGACGGCACGCCGGTCTGGGCGCGTGGCGAGGGAGGCGGCATGCAGGTGCTCCAGCGCTGGGCGCCCGCGCTGGCCCGACACTTCGCCGACGTCCGGCCGCCCGACGAGAGCGAGTGCGTCAGCGTCGATTTCTTTGCCCGCTATCCGATCCGCCAGGTCGTGGAGCGAGCGTCCGGCGTGCCCGCCACCGCCGGGCTGCTCGACGGCACGTACCGCGTCGAGTTCCAGAACGGGCGGAGCCTCGACGTCACGAGCCGCGGCACGCTGCGCCTGGCGCGCGACACGGGCGCGCCGACGCTGAGCGCGCGGCTCGGTCTCAACGACTACGTCGCCCGCGTGCTGGACCGCGAGGCGGCCGCGAGGCCCATGGAGGCCGCGCGCGCGCTCGCGATCGCCGCGCGCGCGTGGCTGGTGCAGAACGCGAACCGCCGCCAGGGCTGCTGGCACATCGCCGACGACAGCCGCGCCCAGCGCGTGTCGCCGAATCCGCCGTCGGAGGCCGCGCGGCGCGTCGCGGGCTGGACCGACGGCCTCGTCGTGGCCGGCGCGCCGGTGACGTACCACCGCTCGCAGGGCAGCCGCAACACGCTCGCGTGGATCGACGCGGTGGAGCTCGCCGCCTCCGGCGTCGCGTTCGACCAGATTCTCGCCGCCGCGTATCCTGACGGGCGCCTGGCCACGCTGCACGGCGCGGGGCGCGCCGGCTGCGAGCGGCTGGGCGCCGTCGAGCGCTGGCTGGCGGAGCGCGCCGGTGGCTGGGGCCCGCGTCTGCACGCCGAGGGCGGCTTCGAGCCGCCGCGGCGCCCGGTCGCGGCGTGTCGGCTCGCGCACGGCCGGCCGTTCGCCGACGCCGAGAACAATCGCATCCACGTGCGAGGCATCGCCACCACCGATGACCGGATCACCGTCGTCCACGAGTACCTGCACCTGGCGTTTCGCTTCCACCCGCGCGGGCTCGACGAGGACTTCGTCGAGCGGCTGGCGCGCGAGCTCGCGAGGGAGCCATGAACTTCCTTCTGCGCGTCGTTCTGGCCGGAAGCCTGGCCATCGTCATGGCCGCCGCCGCGTACGTGTTCGCCGCCGACACCATCGAGCTGCAGACCCCGCGCGGCGGCTGGATCGACAGCGGCCTCGCGGACACGGACGAGGTGCACGCCGCGTACCCGAAGCCGCCGGTGGATCGCGGCGGCCAGCGTCATCGCGCGCTGATCCAGGGGCGCATCCGGGCGGCCGGCACCGCACGCCGGCCGCCGTACACATTCATCGTGAACGGCAACCCGATGCTGCTCTACACGGACGAGGCCGGCTATTTCTCCAAGCCGTGGGCGTTCGGCCGCGGCTCCAACAGTGTCGAGGTCCGCAGCCCCGACGGCACCGAGCGGCGGCGGCTGCAGTTCTACGAGAGCCACGCGGGCAAGACGCCGGCGCGCATCCGCATCATCCTCGGCTGGGACGACGGCAAGGCCGAGGTGGACCTGCACATCATCACGCCCGACGGCCAGCACGCGTTCTGGGCGCGCCCGGTGCTCACGACGGGCGGCGGGCTCGACGTGGACAGCGTGGACGGCGGCGGGCCGGAGATCTTTTCGGTGGCGGCGCCGCTGCGCGGGACGTACCTGGTCTACGTGAATTACTGGGGCAACTTCGATGCCGCCGGCTACAATTTCGACGGCAGCCGCCGCGAGCGGCCGCTGATCACCGCGACGGTGGCCATCATCACGAACGAGAACACCGTGGACGAGAAGCGCGAGACCTGCGTGCTGCCGCTGCGCAAGATCGGGGACCTCGCCTTCGTGCGCGCGCTGGCCTGGTGACGGCGGGCGGCGGCATATTGCCTACTTTGAGCATTATGGCTAAAATGGCTCTTAGAGGAGGCCATCACCATGAACGCTCGCCCGCGAAGCCGACCCGGGGCGCTCGCCGCCTTCCGCAATCATCGGGGCGAGCGCGTCGACGCCGCCTCGTTCACGTCGACGGTGGCCAAGAACGAGTTCGGCCGTCTTCTCGAGATGGTCATCCGGGGTCGGGTCGTCGTCATCACCAAGCACGATGCGCCGAAGGCCGTCCTCGTTTCCCTCGACGAATTCAACGCTCTGGCGCGGGCGGCCGAGAGCAAGCTCGACACGCTCAGCGGCGAGTTCGATGCGCTGCTCGCCCGGATGCAGACGCCCAGGGCCCGCGCCGGCATGAGGGCGGCGTTCGACGCCACGCCCAGGCAATTCGGCAAAGCGGCGGTCGCGGCTGCGCGCAAGCGTGGCTAGGGCGGGCCAGACCCCCCGGATCTATGTCCTCGCAGGAACCAATGGAGCCGGAAAGAGCAGCATCGCGGGGGCGATGCTCCGGCAACAGGGCGGAGAGTACTTCAACCCCGACGAGGCGGCCCGTCGGATCCGGTCGGCCAACCCCGGCATCGCGCAGGTGGAAGCCAATGCCGCCGCGTGGCAGCAGGGCCGGCGCTTGCTGGAGCGCGCGATCGCGGAGCGATTGGATTTCGCGTTCGAGACGACGCTCGGCGGGAACACGATCGCGGCTCTTCTCGAGAAGGCGCTGGCGTCGGGCATCGAAGTCCGCGTCTGGTATGTGGGCCTGAGGAGCCCCGAGCTCCACATCGCGCGGGTCCGTGCCCGAGTCGCGAAGGGCGGGCACGATATCCCCGAGGCCACGATTCGCGATCGCTATGATCGCGGCCGGCTGAACCTCATTCGGCTCATGCCGAGACTGACCGAGCTGCGCGTCTACGACAACAGCGAGGAGGCCGACCCGCACACCGGGGCCGCGCCGGAACCCATGCTCGTCCTCCATGTCGTTCGAGGCAGAGTCGTCGGCTCCTGTGATCTGACGCGCACTCCGGAGTGGGCCAAGCCGATCGTGGCGGCGGCCGTCAGCGGGCGTTCGGCGTGATCACGGTCTTCGCGCCGCGCCCCGCCGTCGCGTGGGCGAAGGCCTCGCCGATGCGCTCGAGCGGGAAGCGCGCCGTGATGAGCCGGCCCACGCGCAGCGTCGGCATCAGCGCGAGCGCGCGTCGGAACGCGGTGCCGCGGCCGAAGGCGCCGACGATCTTGATCTCGCGGTAGTGCACGTCCCAGAGGCTCAGCGGGATCTCGCTGCCCTTGGGGCTCACGCCCACCAACTGGAGGACGCCGCCGGGCTTGACCAGCGTCATGGCCTCGGCCACCAGCTCGGGCTTGCCGACCGCCTCCGCGACGACGTCGGCGCCGCGGTCGCGCGTCAGCATCATCACGCGCTCGCGGAGCTTTTCCTTCGTCGGATCCACCACGACGCCGGCGCCAAGACGCCTGGCGAAGCCGCGGCGCTCCTCGAGCGGATCCGACAGGATCAGCCGCTTGGCGCCACGGCGCCTGGCCAGCGCCATCGTCAGCAGGCCCATGATCCCGCCGCCGATCACGAGCACCGTCGCATCACGCGGCATCGGGAACGACTCGAGCCCGGCCAGACAGCACGCGGCGGGCTCGGTGAGAGCGCCCGCGACCGGATCGAGCCCGCGGGGCAGGGGATGCACGCAGGGCGCGGGCATCGCCACGCGCTGGGCAAAGCCGCCGACGCGCGTGAGGTTCGGGCACTGGCTCACGCGTCCGGCCTCGCACTCCGCGCACCTCCCGCAGCCGTAGGACGGCTCGCACGCGACCGCGCGGCCGATCAGCCGCTTGCTCACGCCGCGGCCGACCGCCCGCACGACGCCGGTGTACTCGTGGCCGAGCACGAGCGGCGGCTTGTAGGGAAAGAGGCCCTGCGTGGCATGGACATCGGTGCCGCAGATGCCGGCCGTCTCGACGGCGACGACGACCTGGCCCGGGCCTGCGACGGGCTCGGGGACCTCGTCGAGCGTGAAGCGGGTGCCGCCGTGCCAGGTGGCGACCTTCATGGCTGCTACTTGTCGTCGAGCGTGACGAAGATGCAGTGGCGCAGGCGGCCGTCGAGCGCCTTGGAGAGATGGCCCTTGCCGGAGGTGTCCTCGACGAGGATGACCTCGCCCGCGCCGATCTTGCGCGACTCGCCATCGCTCGCGGTGATCTGCACGCCCGCGTCGAGGTTGATGATGTACTGGCGCCGCGGCGCGGGGTGCCAGTCCAGATCGTAGTCGGGCTGGACCTGGCGGAAGATGATCCCGGTCGCCGGCAGACGCTTGGACGTCTTGCCCGCGCGCCCGCTCTCGGTGAACTCGACCTCGATGTCCCGGAAATGCGTCTCGCCCTTCGCGTCGACGTAGAGATTGTGGATCCTCATCCGCGTCCCTCCTTGGCGGCCATCTTGGCTTTCAGCTCCTCGGGCGTGAGGCGCACGATGTCCTCGTTCTGGTGCGCGTAGACCTTGTAGGTGTCCGTGTCCAGCTCGGGGAGCTCGACGCGACCCGCGAGCACGTCGGCCTTCCAGCGCTGGTGCTCGGGCTCGCGCGCGTGGAATTCCGGCATGACCTCCCGTGCGAACATCTCGAGGCTCGTGCAGATGTCGGCGTGGGTCGTGCGGCCCGCCTGATTCAGCAAGATCACCTGGTCCACGCCCGCCGCCTCGAACTCGCGCAGCCGCCGGCGGATCGTCTCCGGCGAGCCGATGAGCCCGCTCGTGAGCGTCTCCTGGGCCTTCGGCGTCGTGCGCCACTCCTGGTAGGCCTCCCACATGTTGCCCTGGCCGGGATTCGGGATGCCGTGACGGCCATAGTGGGAGAGGCAGAAGACGAAGAACGTCCAGCCCGCCGCTTTCTCGCGCGCTCTCTCGTCCGTGTCCGCGCACATGAAGCCCGACACCATCGCGATGTTCGGATTCGCCGGATAGTCGCCGAGCTTGTCCGGGTGCTTCGTGAGCTCGATGTAGTAGCGGTTCACCCACGCGCGCGCCGCCTCCGGCGAGACGAACTGGAAGCCGAGCGCGCCCAGGCCCCAGCGGCCGGCGCTCGCGATGGTGAGGATGTTCGAGCACGCGACCCAGAGCGGCGGGTGCGGCTTCTGGTAGGGCTTGGGCACGACGTTGCGCGCGGGAAACTGCCAGAAGCGCCCCTCGTGCTCGACCGAGGTGCGGGTGAACATCGGCACCAGCGCGCGCACCGCTTCCTCCCACTGCTCGCGCTTGTCGCGCACGCGCGCGCCGAACGGGTGTAGCTCGATCGGGCCCTGCGCCTCGCCGAGCCCCAGCTCCACGCGACCGCTCGAGAGGAGATCGAGCACCGCCGCGCGCTCGGCCACGCGGATCGGGTGGCTCGTCGGCAGCTGCAAGATGCCGTGACCGAGGCGGATCTTCTTCGTGCGCTGGCTGGCGGCGCCGAGGAAGACCTCGGGCGCCGACATGTGCGAGTACTCCTCGAGGAAGTGGTGCTCCACCACCCACGCGTAGTCGTAGCCGAGCCGGTCCGCCAGCTCGATCTGCGCGAGCATGTCCTGGAACAGGCGGTGCTCGCTCTCGGGCGTCCACGGCCGCGGCAGCTGCGCCTCGTAGAAGATTCCGAATTTCATCGCGGCCTGGTCACTCCCTCGGTGAGGACGACCTTCACAGGCGTCATCGTTTGGCGGCGCGCGCGATGGCGGCGATCTTGTCGGCGAAGTTCACCTGGCTGTCGTCCTCCGGCTGGTAGCCGAGCTTCCGCCTCGCGCTGGCCAGGCTCCAGAAGCGGTGCGTGTTGCCGCTGATGCCGTAGACGATCAGGAACGGGATGCCGTTGTCGTCGGTGATGTCCTCGGTCTCCACCATCCGGATCGCCTGCTGCGTCTGGTCGCGCGCCGAGAGATACGCGCCGAGCGCCCGGTGCATCGTCGGAATATCGCCCGGCTTGACGTGATCGATGTCGTCGTCGCGCGGCCCGCCGATGCGCCACTGCACGACCTCGAGCTTGCGCCCGTCGACCTTGCCCGTCGCGAACACGAAGCCGAGCAGCTCGTAGGACGCCTTCGACCAGCCGTACCAGTTGTCCGAGCGCGGCGGCATCTCGGGCGTCACCATGTCCACCCGGCCCTCCCACACGAGCCGCTCGTAGTAGTCGGCGGCATGGTTGGAGCTGCAGACGACGACGCGCCGCACGCCTTCCTCCAGCGCCACGCGGTAGACGTTGTAGGCGAGCGCGACGTTGGCGTGCTCGGCCTGGAACTTGGCGTCGCTGTTGTCCTGCCAGCTGTCCGCCGTCAGGCCCGGCGCGCGGACGAAGCCGCAGTGAATGACGGCGTCGGCGCCCCGGAAGTGCTGGCGATAGGCGTTGCGATCGGGCTGCGTGAGATCGGACACGACGAGGCGCGGCACCGGCTTGCCGTCTCGCGTCTTGTCCTTGATGTCGATGGGCACCACGTCCCATCGCGCGTCCAGCGCCTTGAACATCCGCTGGGCGACGTAGCCCGCCGCCCCGGTCAGCACCACGCGACGCTTCGCCATCACGTTCCCTCCACGCTCATTCATAGGCTCGCCTCGGACGGCGGGGACCCCAGCCCCGCGGAATCCGAATGGCCGCACGGCCACATCATTCGCCGCGGAAGACGGGCTTGCGCTTCTCCAGCATCGCGCGGCGGCCCTCGCTCGCGTCCTGACTGCGCCGCGACGCCTGGATGAGCGCGTCGATATCGTCGTGCGAGACCGTCTCGCGCGCCGCGAGCGCCCGCTGGATGAGGGCCTTGATGCCGGCCAGCGAGAGCGGCGCGTTGTCGGCGATGGTGCGCGCGAGCTTCGCCGTCGCGGTGTCGAGGTCCGCCGCCGGCACGACCTCGTGCACCATCCCGATCTCGCGCGCGCGCCGCGCCTCGATCGGCCGGCCCGTGAGCAGCAGGTGCCGCGTGTGCGCGGGCCCGATGATCTCGATCAGCTTCTGGCCGAGCGCGAAGCCGGGCACGAGGCCGAGGCGCGCCAGCGGCATGCCGAGGCGGGCGCCCTCGGCGGCGACGCGCAGGTCGCAGTGCAGGGCCAGCTCGCAGCCGCCGGCGATGGCGTCACCGTGAATCATCGCGATGGTGGGGTGGCGCGAGCCCTCGACTTTGCGCAGGACTGGCACGATCTCCACCTGCGGCTCGCCGCGCTCCATGTCGCGCAGGTCGCGGCCCGAGCAGAACGCGGGGCCGGCGCCGCGCACCACGATCACGCGCACGTCGCGCCGCGCGTCGAGATCGTCGAAGGCGGCGGCCAGCGCGCGCAGCAGCGCGGCGTTCATGGCGTTGCGCTTGTCGGGACGGTTGAGGGTGACGGTGGCCACGTCGTCGGCGACCCCGATCAGGATCTCGTCGGACATGGGGCGAATGGTATCATCCGGGCGCTGATCAGGGAGAGCGCATGAAGCTCATCTACGAAGTCAAAGACCGGATCGCCCGCATCACGATCAACCGGCCCGAGGCCATGAACGCGATGGACGCCGATGTCTACGCCGAGCTGTCGAGGGCCTGGATCGACGTACGTGACAACCCCGAGGTGTGGATCGCCATCGTCACCGGGGCGGGCGACAAGGCCTTCACGGCCGGCGCCGACCTGAAATCGTTCATCCCCGGGACTCGCGGCAAGGCGGACTTCTGGCTCACGCAGAAGAACATGATCCTCAACCGCGGCCTGGAGGTCTGGAAGCCGATCATCGCCGCGGTGAACGGCTACTGCCTGGCCGGCGGCATGACACTGTTGTTCGCCACCGACATCCGGATCGCCGCCGAGCACGCCGTGTTCGAGATCTCGGAGGTGAAGCGCGGCATCCTGCCGGGCAACGGCGGCACCCAGCGCGCGCTGCGCCAGCTGCCGTACGCGATCGCCATGGAGATGCTGCTGCTCGGCCGCCGCCTCACCGCGCACGAAGCGCTGAGCTACGGCCTCATCAATAAAATGGTCCCGCTGAAGGATCTCGTGGCGACCGCCGAGGAGTACGCGCGGCGCCTCTGCGACAACGGGCCGCTCGCGCTGCGCGCGGTCAAGGAGCTGGCCATCCGCAGCCAGAGCGTGCCGCTCGAGCACGGCCTGCGCCTGGAGGAGTCGTTCCAGGAGTTTCTGCGCACGACGGAGGACGCGAAGGAAGGTCCGCGCGCGTTCGCCGAGAAGCGCAAGCCGGCGTACAAGGCGCAGTAGATGCTACGGCCGTCGCGCTCGTCGCTGTTCGTCCCCGGCAACCGCGCCGCGTGGATCGAGAAGGCCGCCGGCTACGGCGCCGATACGCTGATCCTCGACCTCGAGGACTCCGTGCCCGACCAGGAGAAGGCCGCCGCGCGGCCGATCGTGAAGGCCGGCATCAAGGCGCTCGCGAAGAAGGGCCAGGGCGTCAGCGTGAGGGTCAACGGCTTCGCGACGGGGCTGACGCTCGACGACCTGGAAGGCGTGCTCTGCCCCGAGCTGCCGAGCATCACGCTGCCCAAGGTCGAGACGCCCGCCGACATGCACGAGCTGGACGCGCTGCTCACGCACCTCGAGCGGCGGCTCGGCATCCCCGTCGGTACGATCGCGACGCCGCTCGGCTGCGAGACGGCCAAGGCCATGCGCAACGTCTACGAGATCGTCACCCAGTGTCGGCGCGTGACGCAGGTGACGCTCGCCGCCGGCCCCGGCGGCGACGCCGCGCGCGCCATCGGCTACGCGTGGTCCAGGGAAGGCACGGAGACGCTCTATCTGAGGGCCAAGGTGCTGCTCGACGCGCGCGCGGCCGGCGTGCAGTATCCGACCATCTCGTCCTGGTGGAACATCAAGGACCTCGAGGGCCTCGAGCGCGACGCGAAGTGGAACCGCCAGCTCGGCTACCGCGGCCAGACGGTCATGCATCCCTCGCACGTGCCGATCGTCAACGCCGTGTTCACGCCGTCGGAAGAGGAGATCGCCTTCCACAAGGGGCTGATCGAGGCGATGCAGGACGCGCAGCGCAAGGGAATCGCTGCCGTCACATATAAAGGAGACATGGTGGACGAGGCCATGCTGAAGACGTCCCGCGAGCTGCTCGACTTCGCCCGCTCGATCGGCGTGAAGGTGTGACGCCATGACGACCTTCCCCGGCTTCACGCTGCCCGACGAGCTGCGGCTCATCCGCGAGCAGGTCCGGCGCTTCATCCGCGAGGAGATCATCCCGCTCGAGCAGCGGCTCGATCCCGACGCGCCGGGCATTCCCGACGAGGACTTCAAGCGCCTGTCGGAGAAGACCAAGGCCGCGGGCCTCTGGGCCCTCGCCGCGCCGGAGCAGTACGGCGGCGGTGGGATGGACACGTTCAGCACGTCGGTGATCCTCGAGGAGATGGCGCAGCACCGCATGGGTCTCTACAACGTCGGCTGCGGCGTGTTCGGCCGCTATCCGCCGCCCGCGATCTGGGCCGGCAGCAAGGCGCAGATCGAGAAGTACGCGGTGCCGACGATCCGCGAGGGCTGGCGCACGTTCTTCGCCATCACCGAGCCGTCGGGCGGCTCCGATCCCGCCGGCGCCATCCAGACGCGCGCGGAGAAGCGCGGCGACAAATGGGTGCTGAACGGGCGCAAGGTCTTCATCTCCAACATCGACGGCGCCAGGTGGGGGATCGTCTTCGCGCGCAGCAACAGGGAGAAGGGCCGCGGCGGCATCTCGTGCTTCATCATCGAGCCGGGCACGCCGGGCTTCGCGTGGAAGAACATCCGCACGATCCGCACCGCCGCGATCCCCAACGACGTCGTGTTCGAGGACTGCGTGCTGCCCGCCGACGCGCTGATTGGCCAGGAAGGGCAGGGGCTCGACCTGGCGTTCGACCTCCTCGTGAAGAATCGCTTCCCGTACTCCGCGACGAACCTCGGGGTCGCCGTCGCCGCGCATCGCATGGCCATCGAGCACGCCAAGCAGCGCGAGACGTTCGGCCAGAAGCTGAGCCAACGCCAGGCGATCCAGTGGATGCTCGCCGACGCGGAGGTGGAGCTGCGCGCGTGCCGCTGGCTGATCTGGGAGGGCGCGTGGAAGGCCGATCGCGGCGAGGATGCGCGGGTGGAGGCGTCGATCGCCAAGCTGTACTCGAGCGAGGTGCTCGGCCGCGTGGTCGACGCCGCCGTGCAGATCCACGGCGGCTACGGCGTCTCCAAGGAGTTCCCGCTGGAGCGCTGGTATCGCGAGGCGCGCGTGCGCCGCATCGGCGAGGGGCCCTCGGAGGTGCACCGCATGGTCATCGCGCGCTCGCTCTTCCGATGAGCGCGCGCGTGGCCGAGGAGCGCCACGGGTTCCCCGGGGCGCTCCGAGCGTTGGGGGGCGTGGGGGGCCATATCGGGGCCCCCCACGTGACAAGATGAGCATGATGCTGGACGGCGTCCGTGTCGTCGAGATCGGGCAGGCGCTGGCCGGGCCGATGGCCGGCGAGATCCTCGCGCACCTCGGTGCCGACGTCATCAAGGTCGAGCGCCCCGAGGGCGACGACGCGCGCAAGTGGGGCCCGCCGTTCTGGAAGGGCACGTCGCCGGGCTTCCTCGCCGTCAACGCCAACAAGCGCTCGATCATCGTGGACCTCAAGGACCGCGAGGCCGTCGAGTGGCTCACGACGCTGATCGGCGACTCGGACGTCGTGCTCCAGAACTTGCGCCCGGGCTCGATCGATGAGCTGGGGCTTGGCGCCAGGACGCTGACGGTGCGCTTCCCGCTGCTGATCTACGCCTCGGTGTGGGCGTTTGGCGCCACCGGCCCGATGCGCCTGCTGCCCGGCTACGAGCCGCTGCTCCAGGCGTACTCCGGGCTCATGATGATGAATGGCGACGAGGGCGGTCCGCCGACGCGCGTGGGCACTTCGATCCTCGACTACGGCACCGGCATGTGGGCAGCCATCGGCATCCTCGCTGCACTCGTGCGCCGCGGCGTCACCGGGCGAGGCTGCGTCGTGGACGCCTCGCTCTACGAGACGGGCCTCGCGTGGCTCAAGGGCCATCACGCCTCGTTCAGCACCTCGGGCATCGTCCCCGAGCGCCACCGCACCGGCAGCCACCGCGTGGTGCCGTTCGAGTCGTTCGAGACCTCCACCGGCCCGATCATCGTCGCCGCGGGCAACGACCGGCTCTTCGCCAAGCTCGCCGGCGTGCTCGGCCATCCGGAGTGGGCGGCCGACCCGAGGTACGCGACGAACGCCGAGCGCGTCGCCAACAAGCCGGCGCTGCTCGCGGAGATCGCGAAGATCTTCGCGACGGCGAGTCGCGACGAGTGGGTCGCGCGCCTCGAGGCCGAGGGCGTGCCGTGCGCGGTGATCAACACGCTGCCGGACGCGGCGACCACGAAACAGGCGGACGCGCTCGGCATCGTGCAGACGCCGCCCGGCGCCGGCTACACGCTGATCGGCCTGCCGCTCTCCTTCGACGGCGCGCGCCCGCAGATCCGCCGCGCGCCGCCGAAGCCGGGCGAGCACACCGACGAGGTGCGGCGGGAGCGGGGCGGAGGAGGCGCGCGCCCGCGCTGAGCCCGCGCGACGTCGGCCGGGCGCTGCTCGTCGCCGTCATCTGGGGCCTCGCGTTCGTCGCGACGAAGCTCGGCCTCGAGGCGCTGTCGGCGCCGCAGCTCGCCGCCGCGCGGTTCCTCGTCGCGGCTGTCCCCGCCGTCGTCCTCACGCGGCCGCCCGTGCCGTGGCGGGCGCTGGTGGCCGTGGGCCTCACGCTCTTCACCGGACAGTTTCTCTGCCAGTTCTTCGGAATGGCCAAGGGCATGCCGCCGGGTCTCGCGGCGATCGTGGTCCAGACGCAGGCGATCTTCACGATCGCCCTGGCCGCGCTCGCGCTTCGTGAGGTGCCCTCGCGCCGACAGGTCGCCGGCATCGCGAGCGCGGTGGCCGGGCTGCTCGCGATCGCGCAGACGACGGGCCACGATCTCACGCTGGTCGGGCTCGGGCTCTCCCTGCTGTCGGCCATCTCGTGGGCGATCGGCAACCTCCTCCTGAAGCGCCTGCCGCCCGTGTCGATGCGTAACCTGGTCGTGTGGCTGAGCCTGGTGCCGCCGCTGCCAGCGCTGCTGCTCTCGCTCGCCCTCGACGGACCGTCCGGCTTCGCGCGCGCGCTCGGCGCGCTGACGTGGCCGGCGATCGTCGCGGTCCTCTATCTCGGCGGCGTGGCCACCGTGCTCGCCTACGCGATCTGGGGCGATCTGCTGCGGCGCTACCCGGCGGCGACGGTGACGCCGTTCGCCCTGCTGGTGCCGTTCGTCGCCGCTTACGCCTCGTCGCTCGTGTTCGGCGAGCGCTTCGGCGGGCTGCGCCTGATCGGCATGGCGCTGGTGCTGCTCGGCCTCGCGGTGATCGTGCTGCCGTGGCCGCGAGTGGGTGACGCCCGCTCGGGTACGCTTCACGCGTGACGCAGCCGATCGCCGCCACACGCGCCGACGTGCCCGACGTCATCGCGCTCCTGGCTCGCATCTGGGAGGAGTACGGCTTCATCTGGGAACCGGAGACCGAATTCCCGGATCTCTTCCGCTTCGACGAGCACTACGCGCCGCCCCACGGCGCCTTCTGGGTCGTGCGCGACGCCGGGCAGCTGGTCGGCTCGATCGGCGTGGAGCGGGTGGACGCAACCACCGCCGAGATCCACCGCCTCTATCTCGACGCGCACCTGCGCGGCCGCGGCCTCGGCCGGGCGCTGGTGGAGGAGGTGCTCGCGTGGTGCCGCGCCAACGCCTTCACACGGCTGGTGCTCTGGTCGGACACCCGCTTCGAGCACTCGCACCGGCTCTACCGGCGGCTGGGCTTCACGCAGCTGCGCGAGCGCACGGTGCCGAACGACCCCAACGCCTCGCGCGAATATCGGTTCGAGCGCGACGTGTGAGGACACTGGAGGGACCGTGATGACCACCGTGCTTGCCGGCATCGGACACGCGCTCGGCTTCGCCTTCGCGATGCTCTGGGAGATCCTCTGGGCGCTGATCCTCGGCTTCGCGCTCTCCGGTGTCGTCCAGGCGGTGGTCTCGAAGCGTCAGATGAGCCGGCTGCTGCCCGACGACTCACCGCGCACGCTGGCGATCGCGTGCGCGCTCGGTGCGGCGTCGTCATCGTGCTCGTACGCCGCGGTTGCGCTCGCGCGGTCGATCTTCCGCAAGGGCGCGAACTTCACGGCGGCCATGGCCTTCGAGTTCGCGTCCACGAACCTCGTCGTCGAGCTCAGCATCATCATGATCCTGGTGCTCGGCTGGCCGTTCGCGGCCGCGGAGTTCTTCGGCGGCGTATCGATGGTCGCGATCCTGGCCCTGTTGTTCCGCGCGTTCCTGCGTCGCGAGCTGGTCGAAGAGGCGCGCCGTCAGGCTGATCGGGGTCTCGTCGGCTCGATGGAAGGCCACGCCGAGATGGACATGTCGGTCACCGAAGGCACGCTGTGGCAGCGCATCACGTCCGCTCGTGGTTTCACAGCCATCAGCCACTACTTCGTGATGGACTGGGTCGCGGTATGGCGGGACGTCGCCGGCGGGCTGCTCCTCGCCGGCGCGCTGGCGGCATGGGTGCCCGAACGTTTCTGGCAATCGTTCTTTCTGGTCGGCCATCCGCTCGTCGCGATGATCTGGGGACCGCTGGTCGGACCGTTCGTCGCAATGCTTTCGTTCGTCTGCTCGATCGGCAACGTGCCGCTGGCCGCGGTGCTCTGGAACGGCGGCATCAGCTTCGGCGGCGTGATCTCGTTCATCTTCGCCGACCTCATCGTGCTACCGATCCTGAACATCTACCGGAAGTACTACGGCATGCGCATGACGTGGTTTCTGCTGTGGACCTCGTACGTCTCGATGGCGCTCGCGGGCCTGGCGGTCGAGTTGCTGTTTCTCGCGCTGGGTTTCGTTCCGTCCCAGCGGCAGGCCATCGTGATGGAGCCGCACGTGACGTTCAACTACACGACGGTCCTGAATCTCGTCTTCCTCGCGCTGGCGGCCGTGCTCGTCGTTCAGTTCATGCGGACGGGCGGGCCGCGGATGCTGCGGATGATGAATCAGCCCGCCCCTCCAGGCCACGCTGGACCGTCGCATCACCACGATCGGTCCTAACTGCGCGTGGTATAGTACCGGCGTCATGCGAGTGTGCCGTGCAGCCGTCGCCGTGATCGCCGTCGTCGTGTGGGCGCTTTCCGCCCCGCTGGCCATGGCATCGGGCGATTGCATGGCTATGGGCGCGATGTGCGAGGGCCCGTGCGGCGCCTCGTCCTGTCTCACGACGAGCGCGCCGGTCAGTCACGTGATCCTCGCGACCATCGCGATCGTGTCGCCGCGCGCCCCCGAAGATCTCGCGAGCGTTCCTCTCGCGCTCACTGACCCGCCTCCCAGACTCGTTCTCCACTCCGCGTAGCTCGTAGTCTGTCCGCGTACTGAGCGTTGATTCGTGGCACGCGTCCGTCTCGTGACGGCGTGCCGCCCGATCCGGCGCTGCGCACGCGCTCTGACGAACGACAAGCGTTTCGCAAGGTGGAGACATGGTCAACTGGCTGATCGAGGTGTCGCTTCGGAACCGTTTCCTGGTGCTCGGTCTGTTCGTGCTCGTCGGCGCCTGGGGATACTGGGCGCTGCTGACGACGCCGATCGACGCGATCCCTGATCTGAGCGACAACCAGGTCATCGTCTTCACCGACTGGACGGGCCGCTCGCCGCAGGAGGTCGAGGACCAGATCACCTATCCGCTCACGGTGAGCCTCCAGGGCCTGCCCGGCGTGCGCGTCGTCCGATCGGCCTCCGCCTTCGGATTCTCCATGATCAACGTCATCTTCGAGGACTCGGTCGATCTCTACTTCGCGCGCTCGCGCGTGCTGGAGCGGCTGAACTTGCTGACCAAGGCGCTGCCGGCCGGGGTCGTCCCGACGCTCGGACCCGACGCGACCGGCGTCGGCCACGTCTACTGGTACACCGTCGAGGGCAAGGGGTACTCGCTGCGAGATTTGAGATCGCTCCAGGACTGGTTCATCCGCTACCAGCTCAACTCGGTGCCCGGCGTCGCCGAAGTCGCGAGCATCGGCGGCACGGTGCGGCAGTACCAGATCGACGTCGACCCCAACCGGCTGCGCGCCTACAAGATCCCGCTCTCGGCCGTCGTCGACGCGGTCATGCGGAGCAACCGGAACGTCGGCGGCAACGTCGTGGAGGCGAGCGGCACCTGGTCGGTCGTTCGAGGCCTCGGCCTCATCGAGAGCGTACGTGACGTCGAGGACATCGTCGTCGGCGCCGAGGGCGGTGTGCCGATCTTCATCAAGCAGGTGGCCCAGGTAAAGGTCGGCGACGCGTTTCGGGCGGCGGCGCTCGTCAAGGGGACCGACGAGGCGGTGGGCGGCGTGGTGGTGGCCCGCTACGGGGTCAGCACCGTGGACGTCATCAACCGCGTCAAGGAGAAGATCACCGCGCTCCAGGCGGGCCTCCCGGCCGGCGTGAAGATCGTGTCCTTCTACGACCGCTCGGCGCTCATCCAGCGGGCGGTCCAGACCCTCAAGCGCGCCCTCATCGAAGAGACGATCGTCGTCACGCTCGTCAACGTCGTCTTCCTGCTGCATCTCCGCTCGGTGTTGATCGTGACGATCCCGCTCCCGCTGGCCGTCCTCACCGCCTTCCTCTTCATGCGCTACCTCGGCATCAGCTCCAACATCATGTCGCTGGCGGGGATCGCTATCGCGATCGGCGTGCTGGTGGACGCCGGCATCGTCGTGACCGAGAACGCGTACCGGTTCATGGAGAAGCGGGGCGTGAACACGCGCAATCGTCGCCGCGTGGCCGAGACCGTGCTCGAGGCGACGCGCCTGGTGGGCCGGCCGATCTTCTTCTCGCTCGCGATCATCATCCTGGCCTTCCTGCCGGTCTTCGCGCTCACCGGTCAGGAGGGCAAGCTCTTCCACCCGCTGGCGTACACGAAGACGTTCTCGATGATCGGCGCCACGATCCTGTCGGTGACGCTGGTCCCCGTTCTCTGCAGCCTGTTCATCGGCGGCACGGTGCGTGGTGAGGAGCACAACCCCGTGATGCGGCCGCTGGTCTGGCTCTACCGGCCCGTGCTCGACTTCGCGCTGCGACACCGGCTCGCGACCCTCGGTGTCGCGCTGCTGGTCGTCGCGGGGGCCGTCGCGCTCGTCCCCCGGATCGGCAGAGAGTTCATGCCGCCGCTGAACGAGGGCGACCTCATGTTCATGCCCGTCACCGATCCGTCGATCGGTCTCGGTCAGGCTGTGGAGATCGCGCGCAAGCAGAACGCGGCGATCCGGACGTTCCCCGAGGTCGCCTCCGTCGTGGCGAAGGTCGCGCGCGCCGACACCTCGACGGACCCGGCGCCGGTGAACATGACGGAAACGGTCGTGAGCCTGAAGCCCGAGCGCGAATGGCGCGCGGGGATGACGCGCGAGAAGCTCATCGGCGAGCTGGACGAGGCCACCACGCTGCCCGGCGTGTCGAACATCTGGACGCAGCCGATCATCAATCGGATCAACATGCTCACGACTGGCATCCGCTCGGAGGTCGGCGTGAAGGTCTTCGGGAACGATCTCAATGTGCTGCAGGAGCGCGCGCGAGCCGTCGCGGATGTGCTCCGGACGATCCGCGGTGCCGCCGACGTGTACCCGGAGCAGGTGACCGGCGCGCCCTACCTCGACGTCCGCGTGAACCGGGAGGCCGCCGCCCGCTACGGCATCACTGTGGGCGCCGTCCAGGACGTCATCGAAACGGCGGTGGGAGAGACGAATCTCACGCTCACGATCGAAGGACGCCAGCGCTTCCCGGTGAGGGTCCGGTACGCGCCGGAGTACCGCGCCGATCCGGCCGCGCTCGGCGGTGTGCTGGTGACGGCGCCCAACGGAACCCAGGTGCCGCTCGGCCAGGTCGCCGAGATCCGCAGCGTCTCGGGCCCGTCGATGATCTCGAGCGAGAACGGCCTGCTCGTGGTCGCCGTGCTGCTGAACGTGCGCGGTCGGGATGTCGGCAGCTTCGTCGAGGAGGCACGGTTGGCCATCGCCGAGCGCGTCGCGCTGCCTCAGGGGTCCTACGTCGAGTGGAGCGGGCAGTACGAGAACGAGCGGCGCGCGCGGGAGCGGCTGCAGATCGTGATCCCGCTCGTCCTGATCGTGATCTTCGTCCTGCTCTACCTCACGTATCGCTCGTTCCTCGACGCCGCCCAGGTGCTGCTCGCGGTCCCCTTCGGCCTCGCCGGCGGGATCTACCTGCTCTACGCGCTCGGCTACAACTTCTCCGTCGCCGTCTGGGTCGGGTTCATCGCGCTCTTCGGCACGGCCGTGCAGACGGCGGTGGTCATGGTCATCTATCTGGAAGAGGCCGTCAGTCAGAAGCGCGAAGATCTCGCCGGGCGACTGACGCGCGAGGCGCTGCTGGAGGCGGTCAAGGAAGGCGCGCTGCTCCGGCTTCGGCCGAAGGTCATGACGGTCTCCACGATCGTGGCGAGCCTGCTGCCGATCATGTGGAGTCATTCGACCGGCGCCGAGGTCATGAAGCCGCTCGCGACGCCGGTGCTCGGCGGCATGGTGAGCTCGCTCGGCCTCGTCCTCATCGTGACGCCGGTGATCTTCTACTGGCTGCGAGAGCGAGAGCTGCGGCGCAGTGAAGCCGAGGAGCGAGCCGGCCAACGGGTCGGCGAGCGGCCCGTACTGGACTCGAACGAGTAAAGCCACGACATCACAGGAGGAGACGACCGATGAAGCGCCTGACCGCAATGCTAACCGCGTTCGTTGTCGTGCTCGGATTCGGCACCGCTGTGTGGGCCGAAGAGAAGACGCTCGCCACCCAGAAGAGCAAGGACGTCGTCATCGCGCTGAAGAGCGAGGCCGGCCAGTGGAAGCGGGGCAAGAACGACTTCGTCCTGGAGTTCACCTCGGCCAAGGACAAGCAGCCGACGGATGCCGGCAAGGTGACGCTGAGCACCAGCATGACGATGTCGGGCATGACACCGATGATCGCCGGCGCCATCCTGAAGCCCGACAAGACGCCGGGGCGCTACCTGGGCACGATCGAGTTTCCCGACACGGGGACGCGCCAGGTGACGGTCGCCTGGGATGGGCCGGCGGGCAAGGGCTCGACGAAGTTCTCGGTTCCCGTCCGCTAGCGCCATGGCTTGGCCAAGCGGAACGCTCGTGTTGCTCCTGGTGGCGGCTCTCGCCGCCACCGGCGTCGCTCAGGCCCAACCCGGCAGCGAGCTCACGGTGGACGAGGTCGTCGCCCGCGCGCTCGCCGACAGCCCCGATCTCCGCGCCACGCGCGCGGAGATCGATGCGGCCGTCGGGCGTCTCCAGCAAGCGGGCTTGCGTCCCAACCCGATGCTGGAGCTGGGGGGCCAGAAAGCGCTGAGCCCGGACAACAACGTCACGATCGGACTCACCGTCCCGCTCGATCTCAACGGCCGCAAGGAAGGCCGTGTCGCCGTCGCGGAGCGGGAGCTTCAGATGAAGCGCGCCCAGGTCCGTGACCGAGAGCGGCGTCTGGCCGCCGACGTCCGGATGAAGGCGGGCGAGCTGCTCGCGGCGCGACGGAGCCTGGCCGTCACCGACGATCTGCTGGGCGTGAATCGCGACGCGCTTCGGCTCGTCCGGAATCGCGTGCGCGAGGGCGCGACGCCGGGGCTCGAGGAGAACCTGATGCTCGTCGAGGTCAATCGTCTCGACGCCCTGAGGCAGCTCCTCGCGAGTCGCCTCGACATCGCGTCGCTTCAGCTGAAGGCGCTGGCCGGCATGGCGCCCGATGCCCCGCTGGCGCTGCGCGGCGACCTCGCCCCGAGCGGAGCGCCGCTCATCGCCGACGAGGCGATACGTCAGGCGCTGACGGCGCGCCCCGATCTCGACGCTGCCCGTGCCGACGTCGCGATGGGCGCGGCGAAGATCCGCAAGGAGCGGGCGGAGGGCCGGTGGGACGCCAGCGTCAACGTCGGCTACCAGCGCCAGGACTTCGGCTTCGATCTGAACGGCGTCACCAGCAGCGGCGCCACGCGTCCGATCCAGGACGTCTTCCATTACTTCGGCGCCGGCGTGAGCATCGTGCTCCCGGTGCGTAATCGTAACCAGGGCAACATCGCGGCGGCGTCGGCAGAGGCGCAGGCGGCCGAGCGGCGGCTCCAGTTCGCCGAGCTGACGGTCCGCCAGGAGGTGGCGGCGGCCCTCGCGCAGTACGCGGCGGCGCGGCGCTCGCTGGAGATCTACGAGCGGGGCGTCCGCGACGTCGCGACCCGCAACCTCGCCGTCGTGCGGCAGACGTACGCGTTGGGACGCGGCTCGCTGCTCGACGTGATCGCCGAGCAGCGGCGCTATATAGAGATCGAGAACGGCTACACGGACACGCTCAAGCAGGTGTACGACGCGATGGTCGAGATCGACCGGGTGACCGC
>WNGJ01000467.1_pt1 | contig 98514 bp, 91 predicted proteins | sample 5400611 | NCBI WGS metagenome assembly WNGJ01 (sample SAMN13153375, study PRJNA577476) | soil metagenome | isolation source: 40 cm soil or saprolite under Garry oak tree replicate 1 | place: USA:California | collected 2016-06-15 | reverse complement strand
ACCTTTGCCGCAGGACCATCCCGAAGTACGGGGACGTAGCTGACACGCGAGCCGTGATCGACTGGCTTTACGGGAACGAGGACAGCCTATCGAGCTGGATTTGCGACCGCTGCGAACGACAGCGCAGGGGCTTTGGCAAACGTCGGCATCACTGTGAGCACGGCGTTCGGCACTCGGTCGGCCGCGATCTGGCTCCACGAGTTCCCGGGTCCAGGGGAGCGGAACCAGGCGCCGCGGTAGAGGCTGTAGTAGCGGCCGGCATATGCGAGCAGCGTGTAACGCTCGCTAGGCGCGTGGAAGACCGAGCTGCCAGGCAGCGCGACGAGACGCGGCGTTGACGCGAGCGTTTGTGGCGCGACTTTGACGCCGACGTTCACGCCGGTCTGCGCGGGCGCGGCAGTGAGCAGGCTGCCGGCGAGCAGAAGCGATATCAGTGCTGTTTCCGTCATCTCTCACCCTCCGGAAACCTATCGAACGATATGCCGAGGATGCAGGACCAGTGCCAGCGAAAGGGCCCAAAACAACAGGGCCTTAGACGCTTGGTCGCACAACCGAAGGGTTCGCCGGGTGTCCTTCTGGCCCGCAGGTGACCGCCGTTGTCGGTCCGAGAGCTGGGCCCGCGGCGCCGTGCTGGTGCGCGTCGTGACGTTCGGCTAGACTCCCGCCAGCCATCCTCATACCAGGTGCCCATGCGGATGATCGGGGTCGCGGTCGTTCTCGCTGTCGGCCTCATTCTTGCGCCGCTCGCCGCCGAGGCGCAGCCAGCGGGGAAGGTCGTTCGCATAGGCTATCTCGCGACGGTCCTGGCCGCTGCCTCCCGCACAACAGAGGCCTTCCGTCGAGGACTGCGTGACCTGGGTTACGTAGAGGGTCGCAACGTCGTGATCGAATACCGAGATGCCGAGGGGAAGTCTGAGCGGCTCCCCGCCCTTGCGGCCGAACTGGCTATGCTCAAGGCTGATGTCATCGTGACGGCTGGAGGCACACTCGCCGCCCTCGCCGCCAAGCAGGCGACCAAGACCGTGCCCATTGTCTTCATCGCCGTTTCCGATCCGGTTGCCAGCGCGGTCGTGACCAGCCTGGCACACCCGGGCGGTAACGTTACAGGGTTATCCAACTTCAACGCCGAGTTAGTCGGCAAGAGGTTGGAGCACATCGTGCAGGCCGTACCAGGGTTGAGTCGACGAACTGGAGCCGGACCCCCAGCGACCGCGCCGCATCGTCCGCCTGCTTCAAATGCATACGCAGTCTTCGATCTCCTGCGGCCGTAGTGACCGCAGTTCCGCTGGAAGTTCGTGCAATTCGATGAACGGTCGAGCTGTGTCCAGCCCGAGCCCGGCCGCTCCGATGCGGGTGCCACGGTGCAGATAGACTGCCGTCGGCTCGAAGCCTAGCTGGGCGCCGATTCGAAGCGCCGTGTCATAGACCATCAGTTCCCCTATACCGGGGATGGTGCCGATCGTCCGGCTCAGAAACCCGTGAAGATACTCAAAGTCGGTGCACAAACGAAGCGATGCGGCCTCACGGATTCGCTCAACCCGTTGGAGAGCGCGTCGCCGAATTCGAGTTTGGTGGTCATGCCGTTTGCCATCAGGTCTCTCTGCGCGAGCCGCTCTCGCAATCGTCTCCCTAAGTGAAGGCAGGTTAGCGTAGTAGTCCATCTCCGCTCTTGCGCCTACCTGATAGTTTTGTCGATAAGCGCGGACAATGTCTGCGAGTCTCGTGGGGCTTGGTGTGTTGGAGTCGGCCCTGCGACCTCGGCACGCCTTCCAGGCTTCCAACGCTTTCCGACATGGGCGATTCATTGCTTGCTGGCTAATGTTAGTGTGGCGCGGTTGGGGCCGAGTCGAGTGGCCATGACCGCAATGGATAGGAACCTAAAGCCGGTAGGGCGGTGAGTCAATGGCTGCGTTTGGATACAGTGGGAATGGGCGAACGCAACCGTCAGCGTGAACGCAGTCACATTAGCTCCGCGTATTGGCGATACCACTCGTACTCGTTGAGGTGACCAGCCAACCGTTGCGCGTCTTCAATTGTGTAGGTTTTCGGCACCCCGAAAACGGTCTTATCTAGCTCTCTGAAAGTAGCCGGCTGACTGTCGTGAAGCTTGTCACGTTCAAGACGAAAAACCTCACTGGCGAGCATGTCAGCGGCCTGAAGAGGCCACGCACTCGCGCTCGATGACTCCACCTTTGATCTTTCTAGCCTTCTTGGGCTTGAATATCGGCTTCGGGTACCCGTCTTCCTGCATTCGCGCAATGAGCAGGCCTTTACCGATGTCACCGTCTTCAAACACGAACTCGCCCATCACATCGGCCATTCGCTCAATACAGAAACCATTCCCTCACGTCTCCCACCACAGTACGGCCCGCGAGGCTATACGCCGTGAGGCGGAAGTTATCCCTCATGACCTTGGGCAGCGCGTTTAACGATGATTTAGGCACGCAGCAGGCGAATTTGTGCGCAACGTGGAGCTGGATTATCCCGATGAGATCAGACACCAGTGCTGCTCGCTTGGAGTGCTCGGAGTGGTGGTAGTAGTCAAGGCCGTCGGACTGAAGCCGCTTGGTCCATTGGGACTCGAAATCAACCCAATGTTTTATTCGCGCAACGAAACCGGCGACCACCAGATAGTCTTGATCGCTCTCGTGGCCGGCAGCGTCAAAAACCGCGGTCCACATCACTGTCTAGTGGCCGCGCGAGCTTTGAGCCAGCTTCACAGAGGCTCGCTCAACGACGGAATGTCGTTGCGCTTCCGTCGTCCCCGGCGACGGGACTGCCTGTATTCGTCGACCCATTTCTTTGTGGAGTACCAAAGACTACCGCGCATGGTTGCCTGCAATCGTCCTCGTTGAGCTGCGCGGCGAAGACTCACGAGGGATAGTTCCTTGCTCGCCAGAGCGGTCAACGGAACCATCCGATTTGGTCCGGCAAGCCCGGGTAGAACAAATCGGTCGATGCTGTGCTTCACTGCGCGCGCCAGCTGTTCGACGAGGGGCTCCGGGTCGCCTTTGTCGGCGCGTCGAAGGTTCTTCAGGTACTCGGACCGCTGAGACTTGTAAATGATTGCAGGTGGGTAGCCATTCCTGACGAGTAGGAGATTGAGCACCAAGCGACCTGTCCTGCCGTTTCCATCTAGGAACGGATGGATCCTCTCGAAGCGTGCGTGGGCGTCCGCGAGATGAACCATTGGATGAATGGTCGGGTCTTTGGCGTTCACATATGCGAGCCAGTCCATGAGAAGAGCGGGAACATCGGTCCAGGCCGGAGGCGTATGGCCTGAGGCAAGGGGTCTAATGTCCTTGCGCCGAAACGCGCCGGGACCTTCGTCAGGGTGCTGCCCTGACGGCGGGAAATGCCGCCAGACAGGCTCAACAACGAGCGCGTGGATCTGCCGAAGTTCGGTCAGGTTGAGGAACTCGCGACCTGACCAGTCGTCGCCTTGTGCTGCCTGAGCATAGACCCAGTGTGCTGCTTCCGCGTACGCTTGAATCTCAAGGTACTCGGTAAGCTCTTTGTTCCCGACCGCCCGGCCCTCGTCCAATAGAGCCCTGACTTGACTCAAAACCATCGTGTTGCCCTCGATGGCCGTCGAGTGATGTGTTTCCTCCTGCCAGATTCCGTCCCAAATATCCTTGGCTTCTTCGGACCGGGGGAGGCCCCCGACCTCCGCCAGGCCCGCCTTGGCCCGATCAAGGGCGTCTAGGATGGATTGGCGAGAAGGACGACCGAGTCTAGGCAATTTGGTACATCTCCTTCAAATTAATTGAAGTATACCAAATTCAAGCTAAGGAGTTTGGTACACCAAGGAAAATATAAATTGAACGGAACAAATTCGTCCTAAATTGCAGTCCTACGGCTTTCCCGTACTCGAATCGCCATAGAACACTCCATAAGACTAATGAACCGTTCCAGAAATCAAATCCTCCATTCCTGTGTTGGGCTTCTCAGGCGTGAGACGCATTTTTGTCAATAATTACTGTTGGTTATTTATGTATGAGGGAAGTTTATTCGGGTCCGTCTCCCCTCATGATGCCCGCAAAGGGCGGCGCCGGCACACCCCACTGGCCCTCCCCATCCTTCTGAAGTCGGCCCACGTCCGCCAGATCCCCAGCCACGTGCGGGCCTAGTCGTCAGGGTCCGGTCCGATGTGAGCTGGAGTGCTCGCATAGCCGCCTGTTCGCACGCTGGGCGAAGAAGATACGCGGTAGCGGCTCGGAGCCAGATCTCGTGGCGTGGCCCTGCTCGACTCGGGCCAGGATCAGGTTGCAGACCTGGCAGACGAGAGGCCTCGCGGTCTCCCGCTGGCGTGGTCGTGGTCAAGAACCAGGCCGTTGCCGTACTGCTGGTTGTCATCGACCTTGTCGCAGATGTCGCAGCGGCCGGCAGGCGCGTAGCGCGACGGCGTCGTACTGCTTGCGCGTGATCCGGTAGCGCTTCCAGAGGTGGAAGTCATAGACCTTCGCCGTGGACGTCGGAACTCGCGAAGGTGCTTCTCGTACCCGCGCCATCCGCCTTGCGCTCGGATTCGTTCGAGGTCTGCCGATACTGACTTGCACGAAGCCGAGACTCGGGAACAATTCGAGTGGGCGCTGCTCGACTGGACCAAGAACAGTCATCTACATTTGGATCTTGACGTATCACTCGTGTCACTGGCCGCGTGGAAACGGAACAGGACGAACCTCTCTTACTCTTGCCGGACTACATCGCAGGCGTCTATCACCACGCCGATCCGCGTGTTGACGGGTACGTCGTCTGATCTCCTAGAGTAAGTGAGCCCTCTTCTACCCGACCTGACAGATTTCATCCTGGCCCACCGCCCCCACGGCTCCCCCAAGGCCGACGCCACCACCCCAGGGACATGGCTATCTGCTCGGCGTGGCGTGTGCGTGTGGCGTGGTGTTTGAGCGGTGGGTCACGCCCGAGGATGCCGAAGCCGAACTGGACCCCCGGGTCGCACACCTAAATTAGTAACGAGGACTCGAACCCTTCAATGCAGGCACAACAGTTGTCGGTGCAGCTGTCGCCGGACTGGACTGTGATTCGCTGGTGCGAGGGGGCGCCCGATCTTCCGCTCGTTGTGCCATCGCCTGTTGCGACCGCTGCACTTCTTGGATTAGTTGGTCCAAGCCCACGTTATGGTTGTGCGCGATGTCGGCCCACCCCTTACCACTCCTGAACTCGGCGATGACTTGGTCAACGGTGAGTTTCGTCGCTTGGGACAGCAGGTTGGCAATGAGGAGCTCACCCCAGCCGAGCCGAGTCTGAGCGTGCTGCGCCCGTAGCACCTCGACCGAGACTGCGAGCTTGCGCGAAATATGACCGACCACGACGCGCTCACCGTCCGGCCCGGTCCGCACTCTCTCAATAGCAGCAGCGAGTTCCTCGAGGGTGGGTGGGCCGGCCCCCCAGGTCAACCCGATCCCAAAGAGCATTGCTGCAATTGCCACCCAGCATGCCGAATATTTGCTTTGGATCATTGCCCGTCCCCAACCTGATTCGACGGCAGACGACGCTAGACTATCACCTTCGAATTTCGTACGGCTCGGCCTTGTGAGTAAGTCAGGTTGCTGGAGGCCGCTCCTCGCCAAGGGAGGCTGTTCCCCAACTCTCCCGCGCGGTGGCGGTGATGTGGGCCCCCAACGTTCGTGGCGCCCTGCTCGACTTCAAGGAACTGGACTACGTCGACTGGGCGAGCAAGTGACCGTCTCGCACGTTCGGCGAACTCGCTGGTCCGCGCCATCTGCCGGGGCGCGACCCGGAGTTCCGAGGCTTTCGCGCCAGCATTGACGGCGAGGACCAGCGCGACGAGCGCGATCCGCTTCGACCAGCGAGCCCGCGCCGGATCATCCCGACGCCCTAACTGCCGCTTCGACAATCTCGGCGTCCTTAGTTAGTCCGACGCTGCGGCCCCACGCCGACAGCGCGTTGAACTCACTCGCTTCGAGCGGTCCAACGAGATTTGCTTTATCCTTCTTGGCCTTGTTCAGTGCGCCGATGATGTTCTCGGACAGGGCGGGTCCCGCTTCACTCGGGAGCGGGCTCGGGGCGCGGCGGCTGCGGACTGTGGACGCGGCACCCCGCGTGGTGGTTGCGTGGTCAAGGATTCGTGCGATCGTATCGTGCGGTAGAATTACGATCACGACGCCCTAAGCCTTTCTTCGCCTTCGCCCACCGCTTCCGGACCAAGGCGCGCATCCGCGTCGAGCGCGCTTCCGGCGTGCGGACGATCCTAAGTCCAGCGCGTCTGCCAGTTTTCGCCACTCTCGCTCGGAGAAGTATCGCATAGTTGCGCGCCGAGCCATCCAGATGCGGCGGCCATTTGGCCCAATACGTTGTCAACTCGATCACCCGGCCGTGTTCGGACGTCGCGAGCTTGCGCGCGGCCTCGTGGAGATCCTGCCCGCCGACGATCGCGTGGCGCCGATAGACGGCCTCGGGCCGTCTTCCAGGCCGCACGGAAGTCCCGGATCGGTTCGCCGTTGTGGGGGAAGACCCACGGGATTGCCTGACGGGACATCTTCTGAGTCTCGTCAGTCAAAGCGCGCTGCGCCCGGTGTCCAGGCGCACGGTGCCAGTGAGGGAGGCGAAGGTGATGACGGACCACGCTCGAAGTATCCGGCGCGGACGTTCGTGGCGAAGTTCGTCGGCCGTGAGGTCACGGCCCCGGAGAGCCCGTGATATTCTGGAGGGGCGTATCGTGAGAGTGGGCGCGGAGATTGAACCCTTCTTCGCTCTGTCAATCCAGAGGTCGCAGGTTCAGTCCCGTCGAGCCCTTCGGGCGGTTACGAGCTTGGCCGCGTCCGCGGCGTCGGTCGCTTTACCCGAGACGCAGCAATGGACGAGAACTCCAGGGAAGTTGCCGTCTGGCTTCACGATAACCACGCGCGGCTCATCGTCGGTGCCGCACCAGCGAATAATCCCAGTCGGTGGGCCATACAGGGAACCATGGTCGGGGAGAGTGGCGTGGGGCTCTGGCTCAGAACCAACACGATTCAAGAGTTCCGTCCGACTACCATTGGAACGAAGCAGGTCAACTGGCAGTTTGCCTCGGCCGAGCTCCTCGTTCGGTGGGACGCAGTCATCACGATTCAAGTGTTTGAGAGTAGTGGCAAAGAGATAGGCTTCAGGCCTGCGACGCAGTAAGCCGCGAGCTTCGCGCCGGACCCTCTCCTGGATCATCACTCCGTCGACGATCGCGTACCGTCGGTAGACGCGGACCGGATTCGACATCACCTGGATTGACGCCTCCCCACTCTTGCTAGAGCGCTCTTCCATGGGCTATGATTCTCCCCGATGGCGAAGGCGAAGAATCCCCACGCCGTAGCGCTCGGCCGCAAGGGCGGTAAGAAGGGCGGCAAGGCCCGCTGGGCCGCCGTCTCAGCCGAAGATCGCCGCGCCCATGCGAAGAAGGCCGCGCGTGCCCGCTGGGCGCAAGCGAAGGTGAAGAAGGCATGAGCAAGTGTTGAACATCTTCGGCTTGCTCCTGAACCTGTTCGGCGTCGTGCTCCTGTTCTTGTTCGGAATGCCCTTCCGCGTCGCGACTGGCGACAAAGTCTTGACCTGGACTGCGTCGAACATCGATGTCCAGATGAAGAAGATCGACGACCTCTACAGCATCCTCGGGTGGATCGGGCTCTTCGCGATCGTGCTGGGGACGCTGCTCCAGATGTTGGCGACGCTGCGGGAGCGGTAGCCGGTCGCTTCACGTAGCGGCGGCCTGGAAACCTCTAGGTGGCGGCCCGATTTGTCCTGGCGCCGGGCATGAGCTAGGCTCCCGCCATGTCGGCGGCCGTCGGTTTCCTCCGCGCGCAGATCGCCGAGATCGAGGGCGATGCCGCGCTCCGCTGGTACGGCGTGGCGCTGGCCTTCCTGCACGTCGTCACCTATCTGTACTGGGTCGATCAGCGGGTCGTGGCATTCGTCCACGCCGCGGCCGAGCCGATCTGCTGGCCGGTGGCGCCCGAGTGCGAGAAGCTTCGCGTGCTGTCGGCCGCCGGTGTGGCGCTGTTGCTGCGCGCATACTTCGCCGCCGCGGTCGGCGCCGGGCTGCTCTTCGCCTCGCGGCGGCTGGTGTCCTGGGCCTACGCCGGCCTCGTGTTGGTGAATCTCCTCAAGCTCGGCGTCATGCTGCTCGATTACCGCCTGCGCATGAACCAGCACTACATGGGATTCTTCGCCACCTTCGCGTACCTGCTGGTCCCCGGCAAGCGCGATGCCCTGCGCGTGCTGGTCACGCTCTTCTACTTCTGGGCCGGCACGCTCAAGCTGAACTGGGAATGGATCTCGGGCGCCGGCCTCTATCGACCAATGTGGCCGTTCTCGGGCGGCGCCGTCGTTCTCGCGTGCGTCTACGTGATCGTCCTCGAGCTCGGCGTCGCCTGGGGGCTCCTGGCGAAGCGCGCCTGGATGTTCTGGACCTCGTTCGCGCAGTTTCTGGTCTTCCACGCGCTGTCGTGGCAGGTCGTCGGCTTCTTCTACCCGCTCCTGATGTTCGCGATCCTCGCGATCTTCCCCTTGAGCCGCCTCGTCGAGCCGCGGGATCCTCCCGAAGGTCTCCTGGTCGCGCTTTGGAGGGGCCGCGCGCTTCGGTCAGCGTACGCGCTCGCGGCCCTGTTCTCGCTGCTCCAGCTCGTGCCCTACGCGTTCCCAGGCGACCGGACCCTCACGGGACAGGGCCGTCTCTACGCGCTCCACATGTTCGACGCGCGCGCGACCTGCGTGGGGTGGGCCGACCTGCGCAACGCCGACGGCACCACGACGCGCCGCGATCTGAAGCTGGCGCTCGACACGCGGATCGCGTGCGATCCGATCGTCTTCTTCAATCGCGCGCGCAATCTCTGCCGTCAGCGCGATGCCGGGCGCGTCGCCTTCGAGGATCTCGATCTGTTCCTGTCGGCGCGCCGGGCCAGCGACGGCGAGATGAAGCGCGTGATCGCCACGAGGAGCTTCTGCGCGAAGGGCGAGCGCTACGACCCCTTCCGCCACAACGCCTGGATCCTCACGGAGTGAGGCTCAGGCGGACGGGCCGAGGACGAGCCTCCGGTGGAGCGCGCTCAGGATCTCGTCGACACCCGCGCACGCCCAGATCTTGAAGAACGGCGACTGCTGGAGCTCCGAGAACTCGCGGTCGCCTCGCTTCTGGGTCTCTTCCTTGCTCTCGCCGGGCCGCGCGCCGCGGAGCTGTGCGACCACCTCATCCTTCAAATAGATCGCGGGGTACTCCGTGTAGTGATAGAGGTACTCGAGATTCTTCGAGTAGAAGACGGCCACCGGAATCGACTGCCAGGTCTCGCCATTCTTCGTGTTGAGGAACTCGGCCATGATGTCGGCGTTGCTGTCCGGCGCCTCGGCGAGGCTCGGCCGGTGGCTCGCGCTGAACCGCTGCCCGTCGCGCCGGAAGATCCGGAGCTCCAGGCCGCCGGCCTCCGCCAGGCGCGCCAGCATCGGCACGTCGCGGCGGCAGTCGGATGACCATTCCTCCGAGATGACGAGCACCTTGGCGGGGCCGTTCGGCCTCGACGCCAGCCACTTGATCGCTGCGGTCTGCGCGTCGTCCAGTCGCGCCGCCGCGTAGCCCGCGCGCAGGTTGGCGCTCATGTCACTCCGCGGCCGCCCCGAGCCCTCGCGCTTGAGATTCTCCGGCGTGCCGACGTAGGTGACGTATTGATCGAACGTCATGCCGGAAGCGAACCGCTCGGGCGTGACCACGCTCGTCTTGCGCTCCATCACACTCTCCTCTATCGTCTCGACACCGGTCTCGCCGGCCGGGTGGCAGCGGCACTCTAGCACAGGAGGCTCTTGATGAAAGCGCTCGCCCTGGTCCTCGTGATGAGCTTCTCGCTTCTCCTCGTCGCGGGCGCCGCGGCCGATCCGCTCCCGCGAGCTAAGGCGGAAGAGGTCGGGCTCTCGCCCGAGAAGCTCGACCGTATCGGCCGGATCCTGCGTGCCGACGTCGAGCGCGGGCGCATCCCCGGCGCGGTCGTGATCGTCGCGCGCAAGGGCCGCATCGCGTACCTCGACACGGTGGGCTTCCGCGACAAGACCGCCGGCGCCGCCATGACACAAGACGCGATCTTCCGCATCGCCTCGATGACCAAGCCGCTCGTCTCCGTCGCGACGATGATGCTCTACGAGGAAGGCCGGCTCTTCCTGAGCGATCCCGTGTCGAAGTACCTCCCCGAGCTCGCCAACCGCCAGGTCGGCATCGAGAAGCTCGATCCGGTGACGGGCAAGACCGTGTTCTACACGGTGCCGGCCGAGTCTGAGATGACGATCCAGGATCTGCTCCGCCACACCTCCGGATTCACCTATGGCAACCGCGGCACGACGCACGTCCACAAGCTGTACGAGGGCGGCACGAGCGGACTCTCGCGCGAGCTCACGCCCCCGGAGTTCATCGAGCGGCTCGCGAAGCTTCCCCTCCTGAATCAACCCGGGACAAAGTGGGAATACGGCGTCTCGACCGACGTCCTCGGGCGCGTCGTCGAAGTGGTGGCGGGCAAGCCGCTCGGCCAGGTGCTCGCCGAGCGCGTCTTCCGCCCGCTCAAGATGACCGACACGGGCTTCGTCGTGCCCGCGGACAAGAAGGGGCGCCTGGCCCAGGCCCTCGCGAACGATGCCGACACCGGCAAGGAGATCAAGCTCTTCGATCCGACGACGCCGCCGAAGTTCGAATGCGGCGGCGGGTGCGGGGTCTCGACCGCCGGTGACTACGTGCGCTTCACGCAGATGCTCTTGAACCGCGGCACGCTCGAGGGCGCGCGGCTGCTCGGCCGCAAGACCGTCGAGTACATGACCTCGGACCACCTCGGCTCAGCGATCGCGCCGGGTGCCGCGTACTCTCCGGGACCGGGCTACGGCTTCGGCCTCGGGTTCGCGGTGCGCAAGGACACGGGGGTGTCCTCGGTCACCGGCTCGGCCGGCGACTACAACTGGGGCGGAGCCTTCGGAACGGGTTTTTGGGTCGATCCCAAAGAAGAGCTGACGGTCGTCTTCATGGCGCAGGCGCCCGGCCCGATCCGAGTCTACTACCGCCAGCTGCTGAAGACCCTGGTGCTCCAGGCGATCGAGTAGGCGCGGCCGATCGACGGGCGACCGAGAAGGTAGCCCGTCAGCGCGCGACCTCGAAAGCGAGGTTCGGGACGATCGTAGCGTTCGGGATACACCGGAAGACGTCCGGCGCAATCTTGATCTTCGACGAGCGGCTGCCGCTGCCGAGGATCACCCACTCGCGCTCCATCAGCTTGTCGTCCACGTAGATCGGCAGGTCCGGCGGCAGCGCGAACACGGTGACGCCGCCGATCATCATGCCGGTGAGGGCCATCGTCTCCTCGGCGGAGGCGAACGACACCTTGGAGGTCCCGAGCAGCGCCCGCACGGCGTGATTCACGTCGAGCCGCGTCGTCGCCTTCACGACGCACGCGCCGAATTTTCTCGGCTCCTTCTTCGACGCGACGACGATCGTGTTGCTCGCGCTGTCCAGCGGCAATCCGTACTTCTCGCAACAGGCCGCCGTGTCGGCGAAGGCCGGGTCGATCTGCATGAGCTCGTACGGTACACCGAGGGCATCGAGGATATGGACGACGCGTTCTTCGATCATGGCCGAATCAGGGTGATGCCGTGGGCCGCGAGTGTCAAGCCGACGGTCGCGCCGGGCGCGAGCGGCGCGTCGACCGCGGGGCTCGTCACGAACAGCTCGCCGAGCTCCGACGCGATCGAGTACTCCATCCGCGAGCCCAGGTACGCGGCCTGGCTCACGGTGCCGCGCAGCACGCCGTCCTCCATGTCGCCGCGGGAGATCAGGATCGCCTCCGGCCTGATGGCCACGTCGACCGCGCCGTCGGCGAGCCCTCGATGGGGCAACATCCTCGTGAGCCCGCCGATCGTCACCTTGCCGGTCCGGTCGTCGAGGCGCTGGAGCACGCCCTTGACGCGATTGGCCTCGCCCATGAAGCCGGCCACGAACACGTCGGCCGGCGACTCGTAGAGCTCGCGCGGCCGCCCCTCCTGCGCGACGACGGCGTGATTCATCACGATGATGCGGTCCGAGACGCCGAGCGCCTCCTCCTGATCGTGCGTGACGTACACCACCGTGATCCCGAGCCGCTGCTGGAGCGTTCGGATCTCCTCCCGCATCTGGCGTCGCAGCCGCGCGTCCAGATTCGACAGCGGCTCGTCGAACAGGAGCACGCGTGGCTCGAGCACGAGCGCGCGGGCGATCGCCACCCGCTGCTGCTGGCCACCCGAAAGCTCGCTCGGCAGCCGGTCGCCGAGCTCGGCGAGCCCCACGCCGGCGAGCGCCTCGCGAGCGACTTCGGCCGCGTGGCGCCGCGATCGGCCGGCGACGCGTGGGCCGTAGGCGACGTTATCGAGCACCGACATGTGCGGGAAGAGCGCGTAGCTCTGGAACACCATGCTCACGTTCCGGTCCGTCGCCCCCAGCGCGGTCACGTCGTCGTCGCCGATCAGGATCCGTCCCGACGTAACGGTCTCGAGCCCGGCGATCAGGCGCAAGGTCGTCGTCTTGCCGCAGCCCGACGGCCCGAGCAAGGTCACGAGGCTCCCGGCGTCGATCGTGAAGCTGACGTCGCGTACGGCCGTGACCGGCCCGTACCGAGCATCAGCACGATGAGCACCGAGCTGTAGGCGATCGCGACGCCGTAGTCGCCATTCAGCACGCGGTGGATGATGTAGGTCGTCGCCATGTCGTAGTCGGCCGAGACCAGGAAGATCACGGCGCTCACGGTCGTCATCGCACGAACGAAGCTGTAGACCAGCGCCGCCACGACCGCGGGCCGCAGCAGCGGCAGGATCACGCGGCGGAGTGTCACGAAGCTCTTGCCGCCCAGGGTGCGCGACGCCTCGTCGAGGCTTCCGTCGATCTGGCTCATCGCGGCCACGCCTGCGCGGAGACCAACGGGCATGTTCCTGAACACGAAGCAGACGATCAGGATCATCGCCGTGCCGGTCAACTCGACCGGCGGCACGTTGTACGCCAGGATGTAGCTCACGCCGATCACGGTTCCGGGAATGGCGAAGCTCAGCATCGTGGCGAACTCGAACACGGCGCGGCCGACGAAGCGCTGCCTCACCAGGAGATACGCGGTCAGGAGGCCGAGCGCGGCGGTGAGCGGGGCGGCGATCGAGGCGAGCTCGAGCGTGGTCCAGAACGAGCGCCACGCGGAGCCCGACCAGATGATGCCCCCACTACCCCACTCGATCGAGAAGGCCTTCGCGTAGTGGCGTAAGGTCGGCGTGTAGTCGCGCCCCCAGGTCTCGACGAACCCGCCCGCCAGGGCCATCGCGTAGATCGTCAGGGTGAGCGTCGCCCACGGCAGCGCGACGCCGAACGCGAGACGCCGCACCAGCGGCGGCAGCGGTGCCGGCCGCCCACTGTCGCCCTTGCCCGAGATGGCCGTGTAAACCTTGCGACCGACCACGCGGCGCTGCACGAAGAACGCGGCGAGCGCCAGCGCCAGCAAGAGCACGCCGAGCGCCGCCGCCCTGCCCTGATCGAGCTGGGCGCCGACGATCGAGAAGAACACCTCGGTGGAGAGAACGCCGAAGTTGCCGCCGAGCACGATCGGGTTTCCGAAGTCGGCGATGCTCTCGATGAAGCCCACCAGGAACGCGTTGGCGAGACCGGGGCGCATCAATGGCAAAGACACTCGGCTGAACGTGTGCCACCGGCCGGCCCGGAGGGTCTGCGACGCTTCTTCCAGGGACGGGCTCACGCCTTCCACGACGCCGATCAGCACGAGGAACGCGACCGGTGTGAAGGCCAACGTCTGCGCGAGCCACACGCCCGGCAGGCCGTAGATCCAGCGCGACGGCGCCACGGCGAACGCCCACTCCATGAGCTGGTTGACCAGACCGGACCGGCCGAAGATCAGGATCAGCCCGAGGCCGATCACGAACGGCGGCGTGATGATCGGCAGCACCGTCAGCACACGCAGGAGCCGCTTGGCCTTGAAGCCTGTCCGCGTCACGACCAGGGCGAACGCGAGCCCGAGCGTCGTCGTCGTGGTCGCGGTCAGCACGGCCAGCAGGAGCGTGTTCCACCCAACGCCGCAGCTGCGCCCGCCGGTCAGGCAGTCGAGGCGCCAGATCTTCGCCGCGAACAGCCGCTCGACGAGCGCCCGCACGGAGAGCGCGCCGTCGCTCCCCTGGACCGCGCTCAATAAGATCCGGGCGACCGGGTAGAGCGTGAAGAGGCCGACGAGGACCGCGACAACCATCACGGCGCCCGCGACGAAGGCGTCGCCCTTGAAGAAGCCGAGCGCGGCGAGCCCCAGCGAGCAGAGCATCAGAAGGCTCGTCGAGACGAGCGCGGCGCCGAGCCCCATCCCGGGCTGGCGGTCGATCGCGAATCCCTGGACGACGATGTAGACGAAGCCGGCGCCGCCGAGCACGAGCAGGCGGCGGCCGAGGATCGTGCGGTCATCGCGGCCCCGCCGGCCGAGGCGCGGCTGTAAATCGAGAAGCACGGCCGCGAGCGACGCGAGGAGCGCCAGGCCCGGCGCGAGGAGCCGGATCCGGCCGATTCCGACGCCGTCGGGGGTCGCGTACCACGGAAGCAGCGCGAGAGCGGCGCCGCCGAGCACGCTCCAGACGAGCGCCCAGCGGCGAAGACCGTCGCGCATGGCGGCGGCGCCTACTTGGGCTGGCTGTTGACTTCTCGCTCCCAACGGTCGAGAAGGCGCTTGCGCTCGGCGCTCGCGCCGTACTTCGCGAAGTCGTAGTCGATCAGCTTGATGTCGGCAAACCGCGGCGCCCGCGGGGGTAGCTGCGCCTCGCGGTTCGAGGGCACCTGGAACTGCTTGGAATCGGCGCCGAGCTTCTGGGCACGCGGGGTCAGCGCCCAGTCGACGAACTTCTTGGCGCCCTCGAGGTTGCGCGCGCCCTTGATGATGCTGAGCGAGCCGACCTCGTAACCCGTGCCCTCACACGGCGCCTGGATCTTCACCGGGAAGCCCGCGAGCGCCTCGGTGACGACGTCGTGCATGAAGCTGATGCTCACGGACGTCTCGCCGCGCGCCACCGCCTTGATCGGGCCGACGCCCGAACGCGTGTACTGGTTGACGTTCCTGTGAAGCTGGCGCAGGTAGCGAAACGCCTCCTCCTCGCCGAAGATCTGCACGATCGTGGCGACCGCCGTGTACGCCGTCCCGGACGAGTTCGGGTTCGCGATCTGGATCTCGTCCTTGTAGTCCGCCTTCACCAGATCTTTCCAGCACGTGGGCGCGGCGAGCTTCTTCTTCTGCAAGAGCTCCGGGTTGTAGCCGAAGCCCAGCGCTCCGGCGTAGATGCCGACGGTCTTGAAGCCCGACTGCTCGGCTTGCCGTCGAGCCCAGTCATGGAGCTTCTCGATGTTCGGCGATTTGTAGGCGACTGTCAGGTTCTGCTCTGCCGCGGCCAGATGCGGATCGCCGGTGCCGCCGAACCAGACGTCCCCCTTGGGGTTGGCGGCCTCGGCGGTGACCTGCGCGAGGGTCTCGCCGGACCCCTTCAAAGTGAGCGCCACTCTGGTGCCCGTCTGGCGCTGGAACTCGTTGGCGACCGCCTGGCACCACTCGGCCTGGACGCTGCAGTAGACGTTGAGGCTCCCCTGCGCGAGGACGGCGGCGGGCGCCGTCAGCGACACCGCAGTGAGGAGCACCAACGGGGTCACAAACCGGCGCGCACGCGTCATCAATCGGCCTCCCCTTGACATCGAGGTCGCGGTATTCTCCCACACGGGAGGATAGCCATGACCCTGGAAGAGCTCCGCGACCGCATGAAGGCGGCCCGAGTCGAGATCGCCGAGAACCGGCTCGAGGTCGTGCGCCGGCTCCTGACCGACGCGCTCCGGCCGATCCACGCGATGGATTCGCGGGCCAACCGAACCCTCGAGCCCGCCGTGACGTTCGATACTGTCCGGTCGCGAGGCGATCGTGGCCAGTGAGGAGCTCTTCTTCGCGACCATCCGCGACATCGGCGCACGCTTCCGGCGCCGGGCGCTCTCGCCGGTCGAGCTGACGCGGGCCCATCTCGATCGCATCGAGCAACTGGATCCCAAGCTCCACGCGTTCGTGACCGTCACCGCCGATCGAGCGTTGGCGGATGCCCGGGCCGCCGAGGCCGCCCTCGGGCGCGGCGACATCTCGAGCCCGCTCCTCGGCATTCCCATCGGCTACAAGGACATTTACGCGACTCGCGGGATCCTCACCACTGGCGGCTCGGCGCTGCTGGCCGACTGGATCCCGGACGAAGACTCGACATGCGTGACACGGCTTCAGCGAGCGGGCGCCGTCATGCTCGGCAAGCTGATCACACACGAGTTCGCCTTCGGGATCCAGTTCCCCGGCCACCGCTTCCCGGCCGCGCGCAATCCGTGGGACCTCGAGCGGATGCCCGGCGGCTCCTCGAGCGGCTCGGGCGCGGCGCTCGCGGCCGGCATGGCGTTCGGGGCGCTCGGCACGGATACCGGCGGCTCGATCCGGGGGCCCGCGTCGCTCTGCGGCATCGCCGGACTCAAGCCGACCTACGGCCGCTGCAGTCGCGCCGGCGTTCTGACGCTCTCGTGGACGCTCGACCATACCGGACCGATGGCCCGCACGGTCGAGGACTGCGCGTACTTGCTCCAGGCCCTCGCGGGCTACGACGCGGCCGATCCCGCGTCGAGTCGCGAGCCCGTGCCCGACTACGTCGCGCCGCTCGGGCGCGGCGTCCGCGGGCTCCGCGTCGGCGTGCCCCGCGAATACTTCTTCGAGGACGTCGACCCCGAGGTCGAGAAGGCATTCGAGCAGGCGTTGGCGACCCTGCGCCAGCTCGGCGCCTCGGTCGAGGACGTCCAGATTCCGAGCATCCAGTCGGCCGGTGCCTTCATGGCGATCATGCTCTCGGAGGCGTTCGCCTATCACGAGCGCGACCTGCGCGAGCATCCCGAGCGCTTCGGCGAGCTCCTGCGCGAGCGCATGCAGGCGGGCGCGCTCATCACTGGCTCCGAGTACGTGCAGGCGCAGCGTCTGCGAACACGCCTACAGGCCGATATGAGCGCGGTGCTCCGCCGGGTGGACGTGCTCGCGACCCCCACCAGCCCCAAGCCCGCGCCCACGTTCGCCACGGTCTACGATCCCGACTACGGATTCCCCCGCGGCAACACCGGGCCGTTCAACATGACCGGGCTGCCCGCGCTGGCGGTGCCGTGCGGCTTCACCGCGGCGGGCCTGCCGATCTCGATCCAGATCGTCGGGCGTCCGTTTGACGAGACCACCGTGCTGCGCGTGGGGCACACCTACGAGCAGGCCACCGACTGGCACAAACGCCACCCGAGTGTCTGATTCCATGGGGGGCCTCGCCCTTCCGCGAGGCGACGATCCGCACCGGCGGATGCGGCTGCTCAATTCGAGGAATCTCCAAGAAATAGTCAGGAATCGCCCAAGAAACCGGGCGTGAGACTTCCGGAAATTCTCTGGAGGTTCGAGAACGATGGGTGTTGAGCGCTGCCAGCGCACATGCTACCGTAGCACTTCTGTGGAGAAAACAGGGGCGGCGACTCCGGAGCAGCATCGGTTTCTCCCTGGGGGCTCGGCGAAGATGACGATGGCGAGGTGGGCGGGTGCGGCGGTCGCAGTGGCGGCGCTGATACTCGAGCCTGGGTGTCCTCTGGCCGCCCCTCCGGTTCCGACCAGCGGGTACACGATCGGCTCCGGGGACCTCCTCGAAGTCACGGTGTGGAACAACGCGGGGATCAGCCGGACAGTTCCCGTCCGCCCCGACGGCAAGATCTCGCTGCCGCTGCTCGACGACGTGCAGGCCGCTGGCCTCACACCCAAGCAGCTCAAGGACGACCTGACCAGGAGGCTGGCCAAGTACATCTCCTCACCCGAGGTGTCGGTCATCGTCCGAGAGATCCACAGCCTCCAGGTCGCCGTGATCGGCGAGGTGAACAAGCCCGGCCGCTACGACCTCAAGAGCCGCGCTTCCGTCATCGACGCCATCGCCCTCGCCGGGGGCTTCAGCCAATTTGCCAGTCGGTCGAAAATGTTGATCCTCCGCGTGGAAGGCTCGACCGTCAAGCGAATCCCCTGCAACTACAACAAGGTCGTCGCCGCCGAGGTCGAGCCGGAGAGCTTCTTTCTCCAGCCCGGCGACACTCTGGTCGTGCCCTGAAATGGCGGTGGAGCATGGCGAGACGATCGTGGCCGGCCCGGCGAACGACGGCGACTTCACGATCACCTGGGCGCTCGCCCTATTGCGACGGCACACGCGACTAGCGACCGTGGTCTTTGGCGCGGTGCTCGCCAGCGCCGCGACCTTCGCGATTGCGCTTCCCGACATCTACCGCTCGAGGGCCACGGTGCTGGTCGAGCACCCCGGGACCGCGGTGGGAGTCGGGAAATCGCTGATCGCCGTCGAGCTCGAGACCCGGTTGCAGATGATCAGTCAGGAAGTCCTCAGCGAGACGCGGCTCATGGCCCTTATGGACCGGTTCGATCTCTACCCGGAGCTCCGAATGCGCGGAGAAGGCGCCGGTGCCGTCGAGCGCCTGCGGCGCGATATTCAGGTGAAGGTGACGATGGCGGAGCTGGGGGCCCGCCGGCCGGTCGCCTTCAGCATCGTCTTTCGCTGGCGGCATCCGGAGACGGTCGCGCGCGTCGCCAACGCTCTGGCGTCGTTCTACGTCGAGGAGAACGCGAAGATCCTCGAGCGCCAGGCGAGCTCCGCCCGGCTCCCGAATCTCACGCAAGAGTTGGCCCAGATGCAGGAGGCCTACACCTCCCAGTACCCCGACGTCGTTCGGCTAAAAGCGGAGATCGCCGCGCTCAAGCGTCTGCCCAGGGCGAGCTCTGCGGTGGGGGAGGAATTCCGCGTCCTGGATCTCGCCATTCCCGCCCGGAGCCCGGTGGCGCCGGAGCGCGTCCGCTTCATCCTGCTCGGCATCGGCCTCGGCCTCGGCGCGGCGGCGGCCGCGGTGGTCCTGGCCGACAAATTCGACAGGTCGTTCCACACGCTCGAGGAGCTCCGCACCAGACGCTTGGACCGGCCGCCCTTCTGGCTGACTGCGGCCCCGATCGCGCTCGGCCTGGGGCTCGTCGCGTTCGTCTCTTACCACCTTGCGAGGGGCAACGACCAGTTGGCTTTTCTCTTCTCGCAAAGCATGCCGTGAGGGGCCGAAAAAAGCCTCGCTCTGTTCGGGCGAGTGGAACCTCGCGAAGGTCCACGGCACCTCGGCCGAACGGGCGGCTCACGGCTGGGCCTCGTCCTTAAGCGCGCATGTCGAGCCCGGTCACGTGCGCTCCCGCAGACTACCGCACCCGAGTGACAGAGTCCGCGATGTGCCGGTCATCCTAGAATCCCGGGTGTTAGCGCGCGCTCATGCCTCGTCGCGGCGCAGATCACAAGTTGCGCTCCTCGATTGCCCAGACAGCCGTCTGGACATCGGCCGATTCATCGACTAGGCTTCGGGGCCATGTCACCCTCGAATCTCCAGGATAGGTTCCAGACACTCCACGAGATCGTGCGCGCGGCGCGGCTGAGCCTCGCCCCGGGGCCGTGGGACTACCTCGCGGGCGGCACCGAGACCGAGACCACCCTGCGGCGCAATCGGCAGGCGCTCGACTCGATCGCGTTCCGGCCGCGCGTGCTCCGCAACGTCTCGAAGATCGACAGCACGTCGACCTTGTTCGGACGCACCGTGCGGATTCCCGTCATGATCGCGCCCGTCGGGTCGGTGGAGACCTTCGAGCCGGGTGGCGGCGCCACAGCCGCCAAGGCGTCCGGCGAGTTCAACGTGCCGCAGATGCTGAGCTCGGTCTGCAATCCCGGCCTCGAGGCGGTCGCCGCCGCCGCCGACAACTTCCGCATCTTCCAGCTCTACGTCCGCGGCGACGACGCGTGGGTGGACGAGCACGTGAAGCGCGCGAAGGACAACGGCTACGCCGCGTTCTGCCTGACCGTGGACACGGCCATGTACAGCCGGCGCGAGCGCGATCTGGCCCGGCGCTTCGTCAAGCCCTGGCGGGCGCGGGCGACCGGTCAGGAGTTTCAGGCCGCGCTCAGCTGGGATCACGTGAAGCGTTTCAAGGACCTCCACGACATCCCGCTAATCCTGAAGGGCATCGCCACCGCGGAGGACGCGGCGCTCGCGTGCGATCACGGGGTCGACGGCGTTTACGTGTCCAACCACGGCGGCCGTCAGCTCGACCACGGACGCGGCAGCGCCGACGTGCTGCCCGAAGTGGTCGCCGCCGTGCGCGGGCGCTCGACGATCATCGTCGACGGCTCGTTCATGCGTGGCACCGACGTCGTGAAGGCGATCGCGCTCGGCGCGCAGGCGGTCGGGATCGGTCGTCTCTGCTGCTGTGGGCTCGCCGCCGCCGGCCAGGCGGGTCTCGTGCGGGTGTTCGAGCTCCTGGAAGAGGAGATCCGGATCTGCCTGGGGCTCCTCGGCGTCGATCGCTTCTCCGCGCTCAACTCGTCATACATCCATCCGGCGTCGCCGGTCCGGCCCGCGCACGTGGCCAGCGCCTTTCCGCTCCTGGAGGAGGAAGGCTACTGACATCCCTGCGCGTCCCCCGGCCGCTCCGGAGTCGTCGGAAGAACACTAGACCTCGCGTCCCTCGGTAGTTCGCGGCGCCGTTCGCGACTTCCGCCCCGAGCCGATCTTCCTGTGCCGTCATCGCCAGGGTTCGCGCGCCGGCGCTACCGAATGGCGCGAAATGGCGAAACGACATTGCGAGGCGCATCGACTTCTCGGGCTCACATTCTTCTCCGAGCGGTTCGGCGTCCACGAGGCGCGCGCCGCCGGATTCGACGTGTACCTCCGCACGCCGATCGACCCGACCGACATCGTCCACGTCGTCGCCACCCTGGTGCATCGGCGGCGGCCTCCGAGCCGATGAAATAAGGTAGTCTTCCCGCAGGAGGCTCGATATCCCCAAGCCAGCGCTGCCCACGGACCTTCCGGCGGACCCGCTGCCACTCCTCGACAGCTGGCTGAATGAAGCCTTCGCCGATATCCGCAACGCGCACGCGATGACGCTCGCGACCGTCGATCCCGACGGCCGGCCCTCGGCGCGCATGGTGATCTGCCGTGGTATCGACGTCCGCGCCGGCTGGATCGTCTTCTACACCGATCGCGAGAGCGCCAAGGGCAAGGCTCTGGACGTCAATCCCTATGCGGCGCTCGTCTTCAACTGGGACGCGCACGAGCGGCAGGCACGTATCGAGGGCCCGGTGACCCTCGCGCCCGATTCGGACTCCGACGCCTACTGGAGCTCACGGCCGCGGGATGCGCGCGCCGCCGCCTCGGCCAGTGATCAGAGCCGCCCGATCGAATCGCGCGCCGCGTTCCTGGCGAAGGTCGAGCAGGAGACCAAGCGCGCCGACGGCGACATCCCGCGGCCCAAGCGCTGGGGCGGCTACCGCGTGTGGGCCGAGCGCGTGGAGCTGTGGGTGGGCCAGCCGGCGCGCGCTCACGATCGGGCGCTGTGGACGCGCGAGCTCGCCCCGACCGAGGCGGGCTTCCGCGGCGGTTCCTGGCGCTCGACACGCCTGCAGCCCTGAGTCGGGCCCGACCTAGACGTGGCCCGCCGAGTTCAGGCGAGCTAGCCGGTCATCGCGACGACTTCGACCTCGACCAGGAAGTCGGGATGGGCGAGGCGTCGCACCTCGACCGTCGTACTGGTGGGAAGCGCCGGGCCGAAGTACTCCATGCGGACGTCCACGTGGCGGAAGTACTCGTCCATGTCCGTCACGTACGTGTTGGTCTTCACGATGTCGCCGAGCGTCGCGCCCGCGGCCGCCAGCGCGGCCTTGATGTTCTCGCCGACCTGACGGATCTGCGCGCGCATGTCGCCCTTGCCGACGACGTTGCCGGCGCGGTCCCGCGCGAGCTGACCCGCGACGAAGACGAGGCGGCGGCCTTCGACCGCGACGACGTGGGAGTAGAGCGTGTGGCCGTTCCTGACCGGAGCGGCAAGCGCCTCCGGCTGCATGTTCTTTCTGGTGACTGCCATGGTAGAGTCCTCGTCTCAGGCGGTCCAGTGATCCCAGGCCCGCGCCGCGAGCGCGACCGCGAGCTCGATGTCTTCCTCGAGCATGTAGCGCTGCGCCACGAGCGCCGCACCGGCGCGCCGGACGCGCTCGAGGTACTCCTCGCGCGACCGGTAGCGCTCCTCGATGGAAGGCCGCGGATCGCCCGACCCCTCGCGCTCGCGACGCGTGCGCGCGAACGGAATCGTCGCCCCGGCGAAGACCAGACGCTGGGCTTCGCCGCCGATCGAGGGGTGCCGCAGCGTCCATCCCGTGTGGGTGCCGAGCGGCACCGCGACTTCCGGCAGCGCGATGCCGCCGACCTCGTTGCCGTCGGCGTCGACCGCGGAGACGAGCGAGCCGTACGCCGGGCCCGGACGCGGCGGAAGCACCGAGAAATCGAGACGGCACGGACGCGCGTGATGGCGCGGGTAGCTGGCGCCGGGGATTCGATCGAACACCGCGTGGAGCGCCTCGAAGGCCACCGCGGTGCCCTCGGTCAGGCGCGGATGGCGGCTCGGCGGCGGCTCGACGCCTTCGGTGACCCAGCGATCCAGATTGACGAGGCATGCGCGCAGGAACGGCGCGTAGTCGATCGTATTACGCAGATTCTGCGAGTGCTCCGGAGGCTCGGACGGATCGGCGGCGGCCGCTTTCTCGGCCGTGGGCGGCCACACGCCGAGACCATGCTCGGTGCCCGCGAAGTGATAGACGCGCGCCGACGGACCGTTCGCGACGTCGCGAGTGCCCTCGGCGTTCGTGTGGGCGAGCGAGGCGTCACCGCGGTGGTATTCCGCCGAGCTGTTCGTGTAGAACACCTTCAGCGTGCTCGCGCGCGCCGTGAGCCGCCGGTGCAGGTCCTCGTCGGTGGCCGGCTGGACGTAGTCCATCATGTGCGGCCGGTCCTTCGAATTCTGGCCGAACCGCTGGTTGAACTCGCCGCGCAGGCCGCCGGCCACGTTGGCGATGATCCCGTCGAGCGCTTCCCGGCCCTGCTCGTCCAGGTTGAGATCGTTGAACACGAGGGTCCGCAGCAGACGCCCGGTCTGTGAGCGGCCATAGGCATACACGTACCGGAGGACGTCGGGCGCCGGGTTGCCCTCGCGCGCGGTCCCGTGCTTGAGCCAGGCGGCAGCGTCGCGAAGCGCGGCGATGCCGAGCCCGACCACCGGAGCGCCGATCGCCGTGTAGGCCACCTGGTAGATGCGCCCCTTCTCGAAGCCGCCCTCGAGCCAAATGTAGCGCGAATCGGCCACGACGTCGCCGCCGGACGCGCGCGCGAAGCGCCACCGGCTTCGGTCGATCGTCGTCGCCTCACCGTCGGGCTGATCGCGCACGAGCAAGACCGCGTCGCGCTCGGCGAGATCGGCCGCCGGATACGCGCGGTGGCCGCGATCGGAGAGCAAGAGATGCGTCGCCGGCGACGGCGTCTGCAGCTGCGTGTACACACGCCCCGTGATGCGGTTGCCGCTCTCGTCGAGCGCCTCGGGCCCGCGCAGGCCGAGGAGCCCCGGCACCTCCGGGAGATCGATCTGCCAGCCGCAGGAGATCACGACGTAGCCGCGCCGCATGAGGAAGCCGTCGCCCGGATCGACGGGCGGGTCGGGGTTCGAGTCGGGAAGGAACGTCGGGCGCGGCGCGCGGTTGAAGTTGGGCACCGCGACCGTGTTTCCGCGGTTGACCACGTCGAGCATCACTCGACCGCGCGCCCGCCCGCGATCGACCGGCACCAGGATCGACACGTCGGATTCGAACTCGACGCGCCCGGAGTGATCGCGCGGCGCCAGCGCGACGTCGGTGATGCGCTCGTTCGCCGCGTGCTTGGGATCGATCGAGAACCGAAGCGTGCCCTTCAGCTCGTCGTACGGGCCGACGTCGCCGAACGCGGCACCACCGGCGAGCGGGCGCTTCAATCGCACGTCGAATCGGGTCACCGGCATCAGGCGCCCTCCACCAGGCGGGGCAAGAGGCTCGAGATCGAGCCGCGCAGCACGCCGTCAGCCAGCTCGTCCATCTCGGTCGGCTCCGCATTGAGGATCACGACGCGGGCGCCGGCGCGCTTGGCGACCGGCACGACCCCCGCGATCGGGTACACCGACAGCTTCGTGCCGACGGCGAGCATCAGGTCGCAGCTCGATGCGGCGCGTTGAGCGCGGTGCAGGTCTTCCTGCACGAGCCCCTGACCGAACGAGATCGTCGCCGACTTGAGGATGCCGCCGCACGTGCGACACGGCGGGTCTTCCTCGCCGGCGCGCACGCGCGCGAGCGCCCGCTCCATCGCCGCCCGCTCACCGCAGGCCACGCACACCACCTCGTGCATCGTGCCGTGGATCTCGATCACGCGGTCGCGCGACGAGCCGGCCTTCACGTGGAGCCCGTCGATGTTCTGCGTGATCAACGTGTCGAGCTTGCCGCGCTTTTCCAGGGTGACGAACGCACGGTGCCCGTCGTTCGGCTGCGCCTGCCAGGCCGGCGAGGTGAGCCGGCTCTGCCACGCGCGCTTGCGTACCTCGGGATCGGCCACGTAGTTCTGCAGGGTCGACTGCTTCTCGGCCTCGGGGTTCTTCGTCCAGACGCCTTGCGGGCCGCGGAAGTCCGGGATCCCCGAGTCCGTCGAGATCCCAGCCCCCGTGAGCGCCACGAGACACTGGGCTTCGTCGATCCACTTCCGGACGGCGTCGATCAGCGCGCGAGCTCCTTGGCGACCGCGTGCTCCACCACGGTGCCCTTGAAGAAATCCGGGTTCAGCGCGGTGTGAAGCCGCGCGGCGTTGCCGAAGACGAACTCACGGAAATCGTCCAGGGTGATCAGGCCGTGCTCGACCAGCTCGTGCGCCTCCTCGAGCACCTCGGACATGTCGGTCACGTCGAAGTGGCCGACGTCGGAGCTGAAGATCGGGTTCAGGCGATGGTGGCCGTGGCGGTCGAACGCCCAGGCCGTCGTCGGGTCGTCGGCTTCGCACCCGAAGTAGAAGTGCTCGGAGAACTGCCGGCGCAGCTCGTCGGCCGAGCCGACGTGCGCCGCCGCGAAATCATCGAGCTCTCCGCGGTACTCGCGCTCGGTCATCTCCTCGGCCGACTTGAACGGCGGCACGAGGCTCAGGCAGCTCATCAGCTCGTCCATCTTCTCCTCGTACGCGCGCCCGCCGAAGCGGGTGAAGAGGTCCTTGAGCCCCTGCTTGTCGAGGTTCGTCGGTCGCGTGTGGGCTTCCATCGCGCGGCCGTTGCGCTTTTCCCAGTGGCCGAGCAGGTCGGTCACGAGGTTGCACGCCCAGCCCACGCCGCCCTCGAGCATCGCGAACCGCAGCGAGGGGAAGCGCTGCACGACGCCGCCGAGGATCAGCGCTTTGGCGAACGCGTGGCTCGCGGCGGCGAAGTGGCCGATGTGGTTGAACGTGAAGCTGTTGACCGATTCGCGGCCCATCCAGCCCATGCTGCCGGAGTGCGCGGTCACCGCCACCTTCAGCTCGACGCACCGGGCCCAGAGCGGGTCGTAGTCGTACGGGCTCTCGTAGGCGAGCGAGTCGACGAAGTAGCGCACCTGCGTGGGATCGGAGGCCTGGCGGGCGAACGCCGGCACCGGGCGCCGCACGTGGTTGGCGATCATGATGACCTTCATGCCGAGCTCGCGCACGGCGTAGGTCGCCTCGTCGATCGCCTCCTGCGGGGTGTGCACCGGCACCACCGCCGCCGGCGCGATGCGGTGGGCGTACGGCCGGAACATCTCGGCGTTCATCCGGTTCACCGCGCGCGCGATGGCCCGTCGCAGCTCCTCGTCCGGATTGGCGATGTGGAAGAGACCGAGCGAGGTGTAGAGCATCGCGAAGTCGATCCCGAAATCGTCGAGGCGCTCGTAGAAGAGCTTCGGGATCATCGCGGTCGCGCGATCCAGGGTGTTGGCCGGCTCGCCCCACCACGTCGGACGCGTGGGCCGTCGATCGAGGCGCTCGGCCGGCGTCATGTCGTACCAGCCGCGGTCGATGTGCGCGGTGGCCATCTTGACGAACCGTTCGGCCACCGTCGCGCCCGCGACCTCGCGCAGGTAGTCCAGGAAGATCGGCACCGGCTCGAGCCAGTGTCCGTCGCCGTCGATCACGGGGTGGTCGAGCTGGGCACGCACCGCGGCGGATTTCGAGTCAGTCGAGTACGCCATCGTGTCCTCCTAGACGGTACGTGCGATCGTGCGGCATCCGCATGAGCGAGTCAAGCCGGGCCGCTCAGCGGTCGAGCCACGCGGCCATGAGCCGCCCGCCGTAGTCGTGCCCCAGGTTCGGCGCGAAGTTCTTCACGTACGGCTCCCAGGCCGACACGGTGGTCACCGAGGCATCGTAGGCGTAGTACACCTGCTCGGCCAGGTAGCGCTGGATGTCGTAGACGAGCTCGCGCCGCTTGGCGGTGTCGAGCGTGCGCCGCTGCAGCTTGATCAGCTCGGTCAGCTTGGGATCGTCGACGCCCGAGGCGTTCAGAGCCTCGCCCGGAACGTGGCCGGCGTAGAGGTAGATGTCGGCAATCGGGCTTCCGCCGCGCAGACTGTGGGCGAGCTTCTCGAACTTTCCGTAGATCACGCTCGAGATGAAGGCGCCGAACTCCTTGCCGCGCAGCTCGGTGTCGATCCCCGCGTCCTTCCAGTTCCGCATGACCACCTGCAAGTTGTCGACGTAGTCCGGGCTCCAGCCCAGCGTCGCCTCGACCGGCAGCTTGAGTCCGTTCGCGAAGCCGGCCTGCGCGAGCAGTCGCTTCGCCTCCGGAATGTTCTGCTCGTAGTGCCGCCGTCCCTCGGGCGTGAGCTGATTGATCGGGATCGACCACTCCTTGAGCGCCGCGGGAATCGCCGGGTTCGGCACGCCGTGGCCCTGGGACCAGGCATTCGTCTCGAGCACGTCCTTCCAGTTCATGGCTAACGCCAGCGCGCGGCGCACCCGGATGTCCTTGAACGGCTCGCGATCGAGCTTCATCATCGTGACGCCGCTGAAGAGCACCGTGAAATCCTGGGTCTTGAGGTTCCTTGGCGACGTCGAGATCGAGCCGCCGCACGCACTGTCCGTACTCGGGGGCGAAGTCATACTTGCCTGAAATCCAGGTGGCGAGTCGCGACGAAGGATCCTCGTCGATGGTCACCTCGACCCCGTCCGCGTACGGAAGCCCGGGTACGAAGTAGTTCGGGTTCCGCACGAATGTCAGTCGCACGTTCGGCTCGTAGCGCTCGAGCATCCACGGCCCGGTCCCGATGACGGCCTCGGGTCGCTTGAGATCGCCGAACTGCTCGACGGCCTCGCGCGGCACGACCCACATCACGGTCTGCGCGAGATAGTCGACGAACCAGCCCGACGGCTCGTTGAGCATGAAGCGAACGGTGTACTTGTCGGGCGCGTCGATCTTCTCGATGGCGCCGAGCATCGAGCGGTTCGGATTGCCCTTGATCGACAGGAAGCGCTCGTAGGTGTACTTCACGTCCTCCGCGGTCAGCTCGCGACCGTTCACCGGCGGCTTCGGGTGCCAGCGCACGCCCTTCCTGAGCTTGAAGACGTACGTCCGGTCGTTCAGCTGCGTCCACGACTCGGCCAGGTCTCCTTCGACCGGCAGCGTGCCCGGCACGATCGAGGGGCCGGCCTTCACCTTCACCAGGCGGCTGTGAGTGAAGGAGAGATTCGTCGAGATCCGGTGGTGGTTCGAGAAGAGATGCGGATCGAAGCCGGTGGTCGCGTCCTCACCGCGGATCCGAAACACGCCGCCCCGCTTCGGCGTCTGGGCCTCGGCGGGCTCACGGTCGAGGAGCGGCAGCGCGGCTCCCGCGGCCGCGGCGCCTCCGAGCTTGAGCAGGTCTCGGCGGCTGATGGTGGTCGGCGCTACAGGTGCACCCATCGACTCCCCCTCATGCGTGATCATCTCTGGCGGGACTCTATGTCGCCAGCCGCAATTGATCAAGCCGCAGCCGTCGGCGTTGGCTATCATCCCCGCCACATGGCGAACCGCTGGGTGGCGCTGGCGATCGTGTTCGTCACCCGCACCTCGATGGGCTTTCAGTTTCAGTCCGTCGCTGCCGTGGCGCCGCTGATGGTCGCGGAGCTGCAGCTCACCTGGGTGCAGCTCGGCTCCCTGATCGGTCTCTACATGCTGCCCGGCGCCGTGTTCGCGCTTCCCGGCGGCGTGCTCGGCCAGCGCTTCGGCGACCGGCGCATGGTGGTCGTCAGCCTCGCGCTGATGGTGGCCGGCGGCCTCGTCACCGCCGCCGCCTACGGCTTCATCGTCGCGGCCGCCGGACGCCTGCTGAGCGGCGTCGGCGCCGTGCTCATGAACATCCTGCTCGCCAAGATGGTCGCCGACTGGTTCGCGGCGCGCGAGCTGTCGACGGCGATGGGCGTCATGCTGACGAGCTGGCCGGTCGGACTCGGTATCGCCGCCGCGACGCTCGGCGCGCTCGCCACGCACGCGTCGTGGCGGACGGCGATCGTGGCGACGGCGCTCGTCGCCGCGCTCGGGCTCGTGCTGATCGTGTTCGCCTACCGCAACCCACCGCGCCCGGCGAGCGGCACCGCCAGCGCGGCCGAGCGACGGGTGCGACTGCCGGCCCGCGAGATCGCGCTGGCGACGAGCGGCGGCTTCGCCTGGGGCTGCTTCAACGCGAGCCTCGTGGCCATCATCGCGTTCGGCCCCGGCCTCCTGACCGCCCGTGGCACGTCGCTCGGCGACGCCGGCTTCATCGTCAGCCTGGCGATCTGGCTCACGATGCTCTCGGTGCCGCTGGGCGGGCTGCTCAGCGATCGCCTCGGCCGGCCCAACCTCCTGATCGTCGCGGGCAGCCTCGTCGCCGCGCTCGTCACCATGCTCATTCCGGCGTTCCCGCATCCGGTCGTCGCCTTCTGCCTGGTCGGCCTCGCGATCGGCGCGCCACCCGGCGCACTGATGGCGCTCTTGCCCAAGGTCGTGCCGAGCGAGCGCCTGGCGACGGCGCTGGGCGCGTACTACACGACGTACTACGTCGTGATGGCAGCCGTGCAGCTCGCCGCCGGCGGCGTACGCGACCTCTTCGGCAGCCCCGCCGCTCCCATCTATCTGGCCGCACTTGTCATGGCCGCGACGATTCTCGGGTTCGGGCTTTTCCGGATCGTCGAGCGGAGCCGCTAGCTCACGAGCGCCCGCGCCAGCAAGACTGCGCCGAACGCTTCACCGCCAATGATCCCGCACGGCCCGCGGCGTTGACAAGACCGGAGCCCTGTTATGTAGTTGGGGGCCTCTCTGCGAGAGGAGCCGAAGATGATCTGTCGCGCCCGGTTGTTGTGCGCGCTGCAGGCCGTCGCGGGGCTGGGGCCCCGCCGGCCGAGACGCGCCTATGAGTTGCTGATGCTAGCGTTGATGCTCACGTGGCCCCTGGTGGCGGCCGGGTCGCAAGCCGCCGCGCAGCCGCGCACGGTGGACGGCACCGCGATCGATCCCGACGCCGAGCTGGTGGTGGCGCTCGCCGACGACACCACCAACATGGACCCGCGCATCGGCATGGGCTCGATTCGCTCGAATTACATCCGTCAGGTGTTCGAGAGCCTGGTCGACGTGGACGCCCAGGGGCGCCCAGCGCCGGGCCTGGCGCTCGCGTGGAAGCCCGTGGGTGAGCTTACCTGGGAGTTCGCGCTCCGTCGGGGCGTGACCTTTCACGACGGCGAGCCGTTCAACGCCGACACCGTGCTCTTCAACCTCGATCGCTTCTTCCGCCGGAACCTCGACAAGTGGGGTCTGAAGGACGTCCTGGCCGCCACCCAGTTCGAGAAGACGTACCCGTTCGTCTCGCGCTGGGAAAGGGTGGACGACTACACCGTGCGGATCCACACCAGCGAACCCGCGCCTACGCTCTGGGATTTCATCGGCCGCGAGCCGATGGTGCCCAAGGCCTACACGGTCAAGAACGGCGTGGAGGGGCTGAACGATCGCCCGGTCGGCACCGGGCCATGGAAGATGGTGGAGTGGAAGCGTAAGACGTCGATGCTGTTCGAGCGCAACGACGCGTACTGGGGCACGCCGCCGCTCTTTCGCAAGATGCGATTCCAGACGATCCCCGAGGGCGCCGCCCGCATCGCTGCGCTGCGAGCGGGCCAGGTCGGGCTCATCGAGGGCGTGCCGCCGTTCGACGCGCCGGCGCTCGGGCAGGACTCGAGGCTCAAGGTGGCCTCGAGCCCGCAGAAGCTCTCGTGCCGGCTCTACCTCAACGGCCGCCCGAAGGACAAGTTCGACTCGGGCGGCAAGGACGGTCTCTTCGTCGACCAGCGCGTGCGGCTGGCGCTGAACCTGGCCGTCAACAGGGACGCGATCATCAAGAAGATCTTCAACGGCTACGCCCTGGCCAACGCCTCGCCCGTCGCATCGGTCTCGTACGGCTATGCCGCGCAGGAGCCGTACCCGTACGATCCGGCTCGCGCCCGGGCGCTGCTCGCCGAAGCCGGCTTTCGCGACACGAATCCGCTGACGCTCCAGCTCCTGTTCCCGGCCAAGCACTACGGCCAGAGCTTCGACGAGATGACGCCGGCGGTCGTCGAGATGCTGAAGGACGTCGGCGTGCAGGTCACCTTGAAGCCCGTCGATTTCGCCACCCTGCTCCAGACGGGAACGAAGGGCACCTTGCCACCCAACGGCGGATTCACCGCATGCCGGACCGGCAACAACCTCGACGCCGACGACTATCTGCGCGACTGGGCCGCGATCGCGCTGATCAACTGGGTGCCCTACCCGCCGGAGCTGATGACCCTCTACACGGCCACACGCCGCGAGGTCGACGCGCAGAAGCGGCTGCGGCTCCTCGCCGATCTGCAGCGGCAGGTGCGCGACTGGGCGCCGGTCGTGGCGCTCTACCAGGAAGTGAAGGTCTACGCGCACAGCGCGCGCGTGCTGCGCTTCACACCGTTGCCCGAGCTGAACATGGACTTCCGCGGCGTCGCCGTGAAGAAATGACCCGGCGCCGATGCGCGCCTTCCTGCTCCGTCGCGCGCTTCACGCGGTGTTCGTCCTCTGGGGTGTGGTCACCGCCGTCTTCTTCCTGGTCCGCCTGACCGGCGACCCCACTCCGTTTCTCGTAGACCAGAGCGCGACTCAGCAGGAGATCGCCGAGGCCCGCCACCAGCTCGGCCTGGACCGCGCGCTCCACGTCCAGTATCTCGAGTTCTTGGGGTCGGTCCCGCGCGGTGATTTCGGAACCTCGATCCGCGAGAAGCGACCGGCGATGCAGATGGTGCTCGAGCACCTCTGGCCAGCGACGGTCGAGCTGGCCGCCGCCGCGCTCCTGCTCTCGACGGTGCTCGCGATTCCGCTCGGCGTCGCCTCGGCTACCCACAAGAACGGCGTCGTCGATCACGCGAGCCGCCTCGCGTCGCTCTTCCTCCAGTCGATGCCGAGCTTCTGGCTCGGTCTCATGCTGATCTTGCTTTTCGCCGTCGAGCTGGGCGGTCTCCTGCCCGCCTTCGGATCCGGCGGCGTACGCCACCTGATCCTGCCGGCGATCACCCTGGCCGCCGCCCCGCTCGCCCAGAACGTGTGCCTGATCCGGAGCGGCATGCTCGAGGTGCTGCAGCAGGACTACGTCCGGACCGCGCGCGCCAAGGGCCTGACCGAGCGGCTCGTGATCTACCGTCACGCGCTCCGGAACGCCGCGATTCCGGTCATCACGGTCACGGGTCTCTCGCTCGGCTTCATGCTGAGCGGCGCCGTGATCATCGAGACGGTCTTCTCCTGGCCGGGCATGGGGCGGCTGATCGTTCAAGCCGTCCCGGGCCGTGACTTCCCGGTCATCCAGGCCGGCGTCTTCGTGTTCGCGCTGATCTTCGTGGGCCTCAACCTGATCGTGGACCTGCTCTACACGGTGGTCGACCCGCGCGTGCGCCTGACGTGATCGGGCTCGCGCGCGACCACAGCGCGGTCCTCGGGCTGATCGTCATCTGCGGGACGGTCCTGATGGCCGTGCTTGCGCCCGCGCTGGCGCCCGCGGACCCCGTCAAGAACAGCCTCGTCGAGCGCCTCGCGCCGCCCATGTGGAACACCGGCGGCAGCGCGAAGCACCCGCTCGGCACCGACACGCTCGGCCGCGACGTCGCGAGCCGGCTCCTCTATGGTGCACGGGTCTCCCTGATCGTCGGCCTCACGGCCGTCGTGATCGCGGGCCTGCTGGGCGTCGGCCTCGGGCTGCTCTCCGGCTACTACCGCGGCTGGGCGGACGACGTGCTGATGCGCCTGGGCGACGTCCAGCTCGCGTTCCCCGTCCTCGTGCTGGCCGTCGCGGTGCTCGCCGTCCTCGGCGCAAGCCTCGCGAACGTCATTCTCGTGCTCGGCGTGACCGGTTGGATTACCTACGCGAGAATCGTGCGGGGCGAGACGCTCTCGCTGCGCCAGCGCGAGTTCGTCGAGGCCGCCCGCGCGCTCGGCGCGACCGACCGCTATCTCCTCTGGCGCCACATCCTGCCCAACGTGCTCCCGCCCGTCACCGTCGTCGCGACCTTCTCGGTGGCGCGGACGATCATCGCCGAGGCCTCGCTGAGCTTCCTCGGGCTGGGCATCCCGCCGCCGGCGCCGAGCTGGGGCGCCATGCTGGACGAGGGGCGCAACTATATCGCAACCGGCTGGTGGCTCGCGCTTTTTCCGGGACTCGCCATCCTCTTCCTGGTCCTCGGGATCAACCTGGTCGGCGACTGGCTGCGCGATCAGCTCGATCCCCGGGTGGAGCGCAGCATGTGAGGGAACGCCAGGGGTGACGCGATATTCTCAAGGAGTATGACACCGCTCGAGAATGTCCACCTGGCCGAGCACTGCACGCTGGGCGTGGGGGGGCCGGCCCGATTCTTCGTCGAGGTCTGCAGCGAGGCCGCCGTGCTCCAGGCTCTCGACTGGGCGCGGGCCCGGGGTCTGCGGCTCCGGGTGCTGGGTGGTGGCTCGAACCTGGTCGTCGCCGACGACGGGATCGACGGCCTCGTGGTGAAGATCGCGCTGCGCGGCGTCCATACGCGCGAGGCGCACGGCGGCGTCGAGCTGATCGCGGCCGCCGGCGAGCCCTGGGACGACCTGGTGCGATTGAGCGTCGAGCGCGGCTGGGCCGGCTTCGAGTGCCTGAGCGGCATCCCCGGCCTGGTCGGCGCGACGCCGATGCAAAACGTCGGGGCCTACGGTCAGGAGGTCAGCGAGACCGTGATCTTCGTGCGCGCCCTGGACACCTCCACCGGGCGCATCATGACCTTCGAGAACCGCGAGTGCCGCTTCAGCTATCGCGATAGCCTGTTCCGGAGCGAGGAGCCGGGACGCTACGTCATTCTCTCGGTCGGCTACCGGCTCCGGCCGCGCGGTCCGGCGACCCTCCGCTACGCCGACGTCGAGAAAGACCTGGCCGCGCGTGGGATCGCGAAGCCGGCAATCACCGACGTGCGCGCCAGCGTGCTCGCCATTCGCCAGTCCAAGTCGATGGTGCTCGACGCTCGGGACGCGAACCGCCGGAGCTGCGGCTCGTTCTTCACGAACCCGATCATTCCCGCCGCCGAGCTCGCTGCGGTCGAGTCACGCGCCGCCGATCCGACCATGCCGCGCTGGCCGCTGCCCGGTGGCCAGGTGAAGCTCTCGGCGGCGTGGCTGATCGAGCGCGCCGGTTACACGCGGGGCCGCGCCGAGGGCCCGGTCGGGCTCTCGACGAAGCACGCGCTCGCGATCGTCGCGCGCGACGGCGCGAAGGCCCGAGACGTCGTCGCCTTTGCCCGCCGGGTGCAGACCGCCGTCGCGGAGCGCTTCGGCGTCCGGCTCACCCCCGAGCCCGTCTTCTGGGGCGTGGCCGAGCTATGAGCGCGATGCGGATCCTGGTCGTCGAGGACGACGAGCGGCTGGCCGAGATCTTCCGCGACTTCATCGCCGAGCTCGGCTATCAGCCGACCGTCGTCGGCAGCGCCGAGGCCGCGCTCGAGGCGCTGACGAGCGCGCGACCGGACACGATCCTCCTCGACGTCCGCCTGCCCGGCATGAGTGGCGTGGAGTTCTTGAGCCTGCCGGCCGTCCGGGACTCCGAGGTGCCGATCGTGGTCGTCTCGGGCGTCGCCACCGAGATGGAGGCGCGCGCGTGCCTCAAGCTCGGCGCGCTCGATTTCATCCGCAAGCCGGTCACGCTCGAACGATTGGGGCAGGTTCTGGCCTACCTCGGGCCCTTCGCGCTCTCCCGCCAGCAACGGAGCGAGCATCCCGTCGAGCGCCGCCCCGCGGCGCGCGCCGCGGTCAAGCTGGGCGTGCGCATCGCCGCCTCGAACGGAACCCTGGACGGCACCTGCGTGGAGATCTCGTCAACCGGCATGAAGGTCCGCGTGAGCCGGCGACTGCGCGCCGGCCAGGCGGCGAAGCTCGAGTTCACGCCGCCCGATGGCGGCGCGCCCATCGACGTCCTGGCGCTGGTCGTCCGCGTCGATTCCGACGCTGCGGCGTTCTGGTTTCTCGATCTGATGCCTCACGATTCCGACCGTCTCAACACGCTCGTCGAGCGGCTACAACACTAGCCCCCTCGGCCCGCGCGCCATCACGCGCTGGGAGCCGGGTCACCGCCGAGGGCGAGCGTGACGAGACGGTTCAATTCGCGCAGATCGAACGGCTTGTGTAGATAGCCGGCGGCCCCTTCGATCAGCGCCTCGGCTTCCTTCTCGGTGTTCCGGACGGCGGTCATCATGAAGACCGGGGCCTTCACGCCCAGGAGGCGGACGCGCTTGAGCAGGTCGAGGCCCTGGAGCCAGGGCCAGGGGTCGCCGATCCTCGGCACCACCATGTCCAGCAGAATGAGGTCGAACTGTTCCCGCAGCAGTAAGGCGTAGGCGTCGGCCACGGTATGCGCCGGCGTGATTTCGTAGGTGTGCCCGTGCTGGAAGCGGGCAAAGATTTCTTGCAGCAAGGCGATCAAGAGCGGCTCGTCATCGACGATGAGGACTCGCTTCGTCACGTCCGTCTCACACTAGCCGATAGACCTCGACTTCCACAGATTTTCCCTTCACGCGCACGGCCGGCAGCTGCACGAGCTCGAACCGACCGTCCAGGTGGCGGCGCGTCGCCCCGCTGACGAGGATGTCGGAGCCGAATTCCTTGTTGAGGCTCTGGATCCTCGACGCGAGGTTGACCGGGTCCCCGACGAGGGCGTACGAGTGACGCTCGGAGCTCCCGATGTTGCCCGCGAGCACCGAACCCGTGTGGATCCCGATGCCGTGGCGGAGCGGGGTCTTGCCAGCCCTGACGCGCTCGGCGTTCCAGGCGTGAAGACGCCGGCGCATCTCGAGCGCGGCGCGCACCGCCATCTCGGCGTGCGTGGGATACGCGATCGGCGCGCCGAACGCCGCCTCGATCTCGTCGCCGATGAACTGGAGCACGAGCCCGCGGTGCTCCCGGATGGCGTGGTCCATCTCGGTGAAGTAGGCGTTGAGATCACGGACCACCTCGCGCGGGCTCGTCGCCTCCACCCACGGCGTGAAGTCGCGGAGATCCGCGAACAGGACCGTGACCTCCTGCGCCTGGCCTTCGAGCGTGACCCGGCCGGCGAGGATCTCGTCGCGGATCTCACGGCTCACGTACTTGCCGAACGTCTCCTTCAAGAACTCGCGCTCCCGCAGGCCGCCGACCATGCGATTGAAGCCCTCGGCCACCGCGCCGATCTCGTCGTTGGTCACCACCGGACAGCGCGTCTCGAGATCGCCCTGCTCGACGTCGCGCATGGCGCCCTGGAGCTGGCCGAGCGGGCCGGCAACGCTCCCGGCGACGTAGAGCGAAAGCCCGATCGCGGCCAGGGTGCCGACGGCCACGAAGAAGACGATGAAGATCAGCATGTTCTCGACGATTTGCGGCGCCGCCGCCGGATCGACGCCCGACAGCGCCGCGGCGCGCGTGTACGAGAGGATTCCGAGGAGCGAGAGTGGGATGACGCTCAGCATCAGGAAGATCACGAGGAGCCGCATCCGGACCCGGAGCCGAAGCACCCCCGGCACGGCGCTCAGGTCGCCGCCGGGGAAGAACACCGGGAGCACGCGGCGCCACTGATGCTCGACGGAGAAGAAGATGAGCACGGCGGTCACGCTGCCTGCTACGCACGTGATGCCGAACACCAACCGGAGCGAACGCGCCGGCGTGAAGATGCCCCAGAGAACAGGGTACAGGACCCCCCAGACGAGACCGGCCAGGATCCAGCCGCCGAAGGACAGCGCGGCGAACATGTACGGCACCAGGATCGCGCGGCGGCGCACGATCGCGGCTTCGGGGCCCGCCGCCGTGTCCGCGCGCCCGAGGGGGCGCGCCCAGCGCGAGCCCCACGCGATCCCGATCGCGATCAGCGTGCCGAAGCCGACGACGAAGAACACGATCTCCGCTCGGGAGATCTCCACCTGGAACTGGACCGCCGTGTAGTCGACGAACCGGAAGTAGAACCACGTGAGCAACGCGCCGAGGAGGTTGCCGAGGAGCTGCGTCCACGTCAGCTTCCCGAACACGCGCTTGACGTCCGCCGCGGGCTCCATCCGCGAAAAGTCTAGCCGAGCCGAGGCCCGCGTGCGCGTGGTAGATTGCGGTGCACATGATCGGCGCCTCGCCGCGGCGGAAAGAAGACCAGCGCCTCCTGACCGGACACGGACGGTTCGTCGACGACCTCACGCGCGACGGTGTCGTGCGCCTGGGCGTCGTGCGGAGCGCCGAGTCCTACGCGCGCCTCACCAAGGTGGTCACCGCGGGCGCGCGGGCCTTGCCCGGCGTCGTCCTCGCCTGGAGCGCCGCCGACCTCGGCGAGATCGCGCCGAACATGCCGACCGCCTACGGCGGCACGCAGAAAGGACGCGCCTGGGCCCAGCCGGTCCTCGCGCGCGACGTCGTCCGCCACGTCGGCGAGCCCGTCGCGGTCGTGGTGGCCGAGAGCGCCTACCAGCTCGCGGACGCGCTCGACGCGGTGACGGTCGAGTACGAGCGGCTCCCGTCCCTGCCGACGGCCGAAGCGGCACTGGCCTCGTCGGCACGCGTGCACGAGGGCTGGCCCGACAACACAGCGGTGGTGGCACGCGGGGCCGTCGGCGACCCCGAGCGCGCCATGGCCGGAGCGCATCTCGTCATCCGGGAGCGGATGCGCCACCCGCGGCTCAGCGCCGTGCCGATCGAGACGCGCGGCGTGTTCGCGTACCGCGACCGGAGCTCCGGCGCGCTCGTGGTGTCGTCGTCGACCCAGAGCCCGTACACCTTGCGCGACGCGGTCGCCTCGGCGCTGGGCCTGCCGGTCGAGGAAGTCCGCGTGGTCGTGCCCGACGTGGGCGGTGGCTTCGGCCCGAAGGGCCCGATCTATCCCGAAGAGATCCTGGTCGCGGCCGCGGCGCACCGGCTCGGGCGACCCGTCAAGTGGGTCGAGAGCCGTCGCGAGAACCTCGCGTGCATGGGCCACGACCGCGAGCAGAATCACGACGCGCGTATCGGGTTCGCGCGCGACGGCACGATCGTCGCGATCGACGGCTCGTTCGTCGCCGACGTCGGCGCCTATCCGCTCCAGGGCGACGGCCTCACCGCGAACACGGTCAACCACATGCCCGGGCCGTACCGCGTGCCGCACTACCGCAACTCCGGCACCAGCGTGGTCACCACGAAAAACCTCAACGCGGCGTATCGAGCGGCCGGACGGCCCGAGGCGGTGTTCGTGATGGAGCGCCTGATGGACATCGGCGCGCGCCGGCTCGGCCTCGACCCGGCCGAGATCCGCCGCCGCAACTTCGTGCGCCCCGCCGAGATGCCGTACCGGCCCGGCCTCACCTACAAGGACGGCGTGGCCGTCACCTACGATCCCGGCGATTTTCCCGCGGCCTTCGAGAAGGCACTCGCGCTCCTGCCGTACGACGAGTGGCGCCGGCGGCAAAAGGCACGCGCGGGCGGTGCGCGCCGCATCGGCGTCGGCCTGGCCTGCTACGCGCAAGGGACGGGCCTGGGCCCCTACGAGGGCGCGACCGTGCGGGTGGATCCGAGCGGCAAGGTCTATGTCTACATCGGCGTGACGGCGCAGGGGCAGGGCCACGCGACGACGTTGGCGCAGATCGCCGCCGCCGAGCTCGGCGCTGCCTGGGACGACGTGCACGTCTCCGCGGGCGACACGGCGATGTTCCCGTTCGGCATGGGCACCGGCGGCAGCCGCGTGGCCGCCAACTCCGGGCCCGCCGTCGCGCAGACCGCGCGCGAAGTCCGCGAGCGCGCCGCGAGAGTCGCGGCCGAGATTCTCGAGTGCGCGCCCGAGGACGTGCGCATCGAGCAGAGCAAGGTCCACGTCGTCGGCATGCCCCATCGGGCCGTGAGCCTGGGTCGCGTCGCTCACGCCGCGGTGAAGTCGAAGGCGCTCAAGGCGACCGGCGAGCCCGGCCTGCACGCGTGCACCTACTTCTATCCCGACACCGTCACGTGGGCGTTCGGCACGCACGCCGCGGCGGTCGAGGTCGACGTGGAGACGTGCGAGATCCGCCTGCTCGCGTACGCGATCGTTCACGACCCGGGTCGCGCCATCAATCCGATGATCGTCGAGGCCCAGCTTCAGGGCGGCGCCGCCCAGGGCATCGGCGCCGGGCTGATGGAAGAAGTCGTGTACGACGGAAGCGGTCAGCTCCTCACCGGCAGTCTGATGGACTACGCGATCCCGAAGGCCGACCAGCTGCCTCCGCTGGCGGTCGCGCTCGACGAGCATCCCTCGACCATCAACGCGCTCGGCATCAAAGGCGTCGGCGAGAGCGGCGCCATCCCCGGCGCGGCGGCCATCGCCAACGCGGTCGAAGACGCGGTCGCCGATCTCGGCGCGCTGATCCGCGAGGTGCCCGTCACGCCCGCCCGGCTATTCGCCGCCATCTCCCGGTAGCTCCGCCGACCGGCCCTCGGTCGCTCCGATCCCTCGATCGTGTCAAACTCCAAGACGCTCGGGTGTCACCCTGGCAGGGTCAAGCTGGTCCAAGGCTCGGTGAAAGCCGCGAGATTTCGCACATCTTCGTTGGCAGCCGCATTGCTTACAGGTCTCTCGGCGCCACAACGGCCCGGGCAGACGTGTGTGGAGGTGCAGAGTTGGCCAGATTTGCCAAGAGTGCCGCCAACCAGGAAGCCGCGGTCGTCGATTCGCTCATCAGAAAGCTCCGGCCCTTCGACGCGTCGTACGGGTCGGAGCGGGTCTCGACCATCGGCGCGCGACCGCTCCCGCGCATGGGACCGAGTCGAGCCCCGATGTCGGCGGCCGCCGTCTGGTCCTGTGTCGGTCTCGGCGTGCTGCTCGGCGCCGCCTTGCCCCAGTGGCCGTACGCGCGCGCCTGCGGCTTGTGGCTGCTCTTCTACATGGTCGCGGTCGGGATCGTCGTCGTCGCAGGACTCTGGGGCGCGCGCGTGTCGTGGAAGAGCCGACTCGGCGTCGCGCACGTGCTCGCGGTGTGCACGATCATCTGGGGCCTCGCCCTCACGGCGCAAGAGGTCCTGCCGCGTGTCGGCTACGCGAAAGTGCGGCTGGCGTGGCGCTGCCACGACGGCCAGGCGGCCGAGTCGAGCGCGACGCGGCTGGCCGCGATGAAGCAGCGCGTCGACGGCGGCGGCGTCAACCTCGCCCGGTAGCGCGCGCTCGCCCCGCGATCGCGCGAGCGTTACTCCCGCGTTCTGGGGTCGAGCGCATCGCGCACGGCGTCACCGACGAAGTTCAATCCCACCACGGTCACGAAGAGCGCCGCGCCCGGGCCGAAGACGATCCAGGGCGCCTGCTGCAGGTACCCGCGGCCGGCGTTGATCATGCTGCCCCACGAGGCCTGCGGCGGCTGGATGCCGAGACCCAGGAACGAGAGCGAGGCCTCGGCGAGGATGGCGAACGCCACGCTCAGCGAGGCCTGGACGATGATCGGGTTGATCGCGTTCGGCACGACGTGCCGCGCCGCGACCCGCCAGCCGGAGGCGCCCAGGGCCCGCGCCGCGTCGACGTAGTCGCGCGCGGTGATCGTGAGCACCTGGCCGCGCATGAGCCGGGCGAACGTGGGCGTGTAGACGACGCCGAGCGCCAGCAGCACGCCGATCAGGCCGGCGCCCAGTACGGCGCCGAGGGCCAGGGCCAGCACCAGCGGCGGGAACGAAAGCACCGCGTCCATCACTCGCATCACCAGCCCGTCCACCCGGCCACCGCAGTAGCCCGCCAGCACGCCCAGCAGGCTGCCCGCCAGCACCGCGAGCGCCACCGAGACGAGGCCGGCCAGCAGCGAGATTCGCGTGCCCCAGATCACCCGCGAGAGCACATCGCGTCCCACGTTGTCGGTGCCGAGGAGGTGGTTGCGCCCGGGCGGGGCGAGCGTGTGACCGAGGTTCTGGGCGAGCGGATCATACGGCGCGACGAGCGGCGCCGCCAGCGCGACCAGCACCGCCAGGACCATCACCGCCGCGCCGAACGGCGCGAGGCGGGCGCGCGCCGCGCGGCGCAGCACCTTCCAGCGCCGTGTGCGCACCGGCTCCGACGCGGCGTGCGCGAGGCGTGCGGCGCCCTCAGCGAGATCGGATTCGGGGATCGATCCAGCCATAGAGGACGTCCACGATCAGGTTGCTCAGGATGAAGCCCACCGCGATCAGCAGCACCACTCCCTGGACCAACGGGTAATCCCGCGCGAAGACCGCGTCGACGACGAGGCGCCCGACGCCCGGCAGCGCGAAGACGTACTCCGTGATGACGGCACCGCCGATCAACGTGCCGAGCTGCAGGCCGAGCACGGTGACCACCGGGATCAGCGCGTTCTTCAGGACGTGGCTCCAGATGACGCGCCACTCCGACAGGCCCTTGGCGCGCGCGGTGCGCACGTAGTCCTCGGTCAGAGCTTCCAGCAAGCTCGAGCGCAAGGTGCGTGTGATCACCGCGGCCAGCGCGAGCCCGAGGGTGATCGCCGGCAGCGCCAGCGAGCGCACGCCGTTCCACGGCTCCTCGAGCGGATCCGTGTATCCGGAGATCGGCAGCCAGCGCAAGGTGACGCCGAAGAAGAAGATCAGCAGCAGGGCCAGCAGGAAGTTCGGCATACAGATCCCGAACAGCGCGAACGTCGCCCCCGCCCGGTCGATCGACGTGTTGCGCCGGATGGCGGAGACGATCCCGACCGGAAAGGCGACCAGCAGCGAGATCGTCATCGCGAGAAACGCCAGCTCGAGGCTCGGGCGCAGACGCCGGCTCACGTTCTCGAGGACGGGCTCGCCGTTGCGGATCGAGCGCCCGAGGTCGCCGCGCAGCAGGCGGCCCATCCAGGCCGCGTACTGGACGTAGATGGGCCGGTCGAGCCCGAGGTCGCGCCGGAGCGTCTCCTTCACGGTGGCGTCGACCGATTCCGCCATCATGACGTCGATCGGATCGCCCGGCGTCAGATGAAGCAGCAGGAACACGCCGGCCGTGACGAGGAGGAGCACCGGGACCGTCGCGCCCAGCCGGCGCAGCACGAGACGGCCCATCACGTGCGGGTCGTCGGTCGAAGCGACCTCAGGCCAGCCACACGTCCTTGAACCGCATCATCCCGTCGGGAATCGGCTCGTAGCCCTGCACCTTCGGGCTGAAGGCCTTGGGCTCGATCGGATGGACGATGAACACCATCGGCAGCTCGTCCTGGAGAATTTTCGTCAGGTCGCTGAAGAGCTTCTTGCGCTCGGCCTGGCCGGAGACCTCGCGGCTTCGGTCGAGGAGCGCGTCGATCTGTGGATTCGAGATGCCCGACCAGTTGAGCGACGTTCCCGGCGTCGTCTTGTAGAACTGGTAGGTGTTGCCGTCGGGATCGGGGCGGCCGCTCCACTGATAGCTGATCATCTCGAAGTTCTTGTTGTTGCCGTCCGAGATCAGGGTGGCCGAGTCGACGAGCTTGATCTTCATGGTGATGCCGGCCTCGCGCAGCTGGGCCTGGATCACCTCGGCCTCCTGGACGTTGATCGGGATGTTGTTGGTCGTCATCGTGAACGTGAAGCCGTTCGGCTGGCCGCCCTCGGCCAGCTTCGCCTTCACCTTGGCCAGGTCGCGCTTGATCGGCGCGATGCCCCGGTCGTAGGCCCAGCTCGTCGGCGGAATCGGGCCGTTGGCCGGCACGCCCACGTTCAGCCACACGCCCTTGACGATCTGCTCGAGATCGAGCGAGTAGGCCACGGCCTGGCGCAGCGCCTTGGTCGCGAACGGCGGTCGCGTGTGGTTCAGCTGGTACGCGAAGTCGGCCAGCGAGGGCACGTCGACCACGACCACGTTGCGGTCGGCCTTCACCGCCGCGACGTCGCGCGGCTGCACGTAGTCCATCACGTCGATCTCGCCGGTCTGCAGACTCTGCAGCTTGACCGTGTCGTCCGGGATCGGGCGGTAGCGCACGCGGTCGAGATAGGGGCCGCCCTGCTTGTTCCAGTAGCCCTCGTTGCGCTTGATCACGAGGTGCGAGTCCTTCACCCACTCGACGAACTCGAACGGACCCGTACCGGCGCCCTTCGCGTTGCGCTCGAGCTCCGCGCCGCGCTCCTGGGCGACCTTCGGCGAAACCATCATGCCCGCGCGATCGGTCAGGGTGGCCAGCAACGCGGCGTCCGGCCGCTTCAAGTTGAGCTTGATGGTGTAGGCGTCGACCACGTCGACCGAGTCGATGCTGGCGACCTCGCCCTTGCGGACCGATTTCGGCTCGGTCTTCATGCGATTGAAGTTGAAGCGCGCGGCCTCGGCGTTGAACTCGGTCCCGTCGTGGAACTTGACGCCCCGGCGCAGCTTGAAGACCACCGTCTTGGGATCCGGCTGCTGCCAGGACTCGGCCAGCCCGGGCTTGATGCCGAGCTTGACGTCGAGCGTGACCAGCGGCTCGTAGATGTTGTGGTAGACCTGCCGGTCGATCTTGCTGCCGGAGAAGTGCGGATCCATCGTGGCCGCCTCGATGTAGAAGCCGACCCTCAGGGTGCCGCCCCGCTTGGGCGGGTCGGCGGCGAGCACCGATCGCGCATCGAGGGAGGCCAGCGGCGCGAACGAGGCGGCCGCGCACACCAGGAGAAAATTTCGGCGCGACACGTCGAGCGCGGCACGCGGGTTCGTCGTAGCCATCGCGTTCCTCCGAGGGTCGAGAGTTGCCGTCACGCGCGAACGAGTATAACCTGCCGGCCACGGCACCCAGCGTCACGCTCGGAGGTCTGACATGAAGCTCGGTATCTGCCTGCCGCACTATGGCCGTCCGATCGAAGTCGGACGGATGCTCGAGGTCGCGCGCCGCGCCGAGGAGCGAGGCCTGGACTCGGTGTGGGTCACGGATCACGTCATCGTGCCCGAGCAGGCCAACGTCATCTATCGGGAGGACATGCTGGATCCGCTGGCGGTCTTGCCGTGGCTCGCCGGCGTGACGACCCGGGTCGCGCTCGGCACGAGCGTGGTGATCCTGCCCTACCGCTCGCCGATCCCGGTGGCGAAGCTCCTGGCGAGCGTCGACGTCCTCTCCGGCGGCCGCTTGATCGTCGGCGCCGCCATCGGATGGCTCGAGGGCGAGTTCGAGGCGCTCGGCGTGCGCTTCAAGGAGCGCGCGAGCCGGAGCGATGAAGCGCTCGAGCTGATGCGTACTCTGTGGACGCAGGAGCATCCGAAGATCCAGACGAAGCGGCACCGCGTGCAAGACGTCGTCGCCTCGCCGATGCCGCTGCAGAAGCCGCGCCCGCCGCTCTACATCGGCGGCGCCAGCGACGGCGCCTATCGTCGAGTCGCGCGGCTCGGCGACGGCTGGCACGCGAGCTCGATGAACCACGACGCGTTCCGCCAGGGCGCCGAGACCGTCCGGCGCTTCTGGAAGGATGCCGGCCGAGAGGGTGCACCGTTTCTCTCGCTCCGTATTCCGATCCTGATCGATGGCGTGCACCGCGCGGCGGTGGACATGGGCCTCATTCGAGGCCGCCATACGCTCAACGGCTCGGCGAAGCAGATCGCCGACGAGCTCTCCGGCTTCAAGGCGCTCGGCTGCGGTCACGTCGCGCTCGAGGTCTCGTACTCGACGTTCCCGGCCATTCTCGAAACGATCGATCTCGTCGCCGAGAAGATTCGCCCGCAGCTCGCCGACTGAGCGCGCGGCCGCGGCTCAGGCGACCGGCCTGACCGCGGGCGGCAGACTCGGCGTGATCCCGGTGATCGCGCGGAAGTGGCGCAGGACGCGCTCGGTGTACGCCGACTCGAAGAGGACGTTCGCCGCGGCCTCGCCGGTGGAAGCGCCACGCAGCTGGCCCGCGCGGACGAGCGCCTTCATGCATGCGGCGGCCTCGTAGTACCCGAGCTTGTTCCGATCGAGCGGACGGCGGCGACCGTAGCGTCGGAGATAACCGCCGACCAGGAGCGGGCGCGCCGCGTTCGCCAGCCATCGAAGCGGCGCCGCGAGATCGGAGACCTCCATCGGCACGAGCTTGAGGATCACCAGAGTCGTCGCCACGTCGAATGCCGGATCGGCGACGATCGCGTGAGGCCAGTCGAGCACGCCCGTGACTCGGCCGGCCGCCATCAAGATGTTGTAGGGGTGAAAATCGCCGTGGCAGATGGCGCGCGGCTCAGGGCGGGGCGGACGGTGGCGGACGAGCCATTCGAACCCGGGCGCGAGCCCGCTGAGCCGGCCACGCGAGGCGCGATCGGCCAGATGCGCCAGGTGAACGTCGAACGTGAAGTTCTTGGGCTCGAGCCCTTCGCGAGTGACCGCTCGCAGGAACGCCACGGGATCGAGATCGTGAAGACGCGCCTGGAAATCGGCGACCACGCGCGCCATGGCGCCGAGGCTGACTTTCGGCAGCGGTTGGCCGGCCAGTCGTTCCATGATCAGGAAGGCTCCGCCCAGAAGCCTCGTGTCGGCGCTCGCGAGGAGGACGCGCGGCGCCGGGTAGCCGAGCTCGGCGAGCGCGTTCTGGGTCGCCCGCTCGTGCAGCGCCCGCGCGGGATCGTGATGCGCGTCGAGCAGCCGGAGAATCAGCGGGCCGGCGAAGGCCGCCGGCGCTCCGGCCAGTCGAAAAGCGAAGATCCGCGTGTCGAAGCCGCCCGTCAGACGCGTCGGGCGCTCGGCGAACTCCAGACGAGGCGCCCCGAGCGTCGTCTGCAGATGCTCGCGAAGCCGCGCATCGAGCTCCTCCACCCAGGCGCACCGCCCTATCGGCCGACGCCGGCCGTTTCGTCGACGTTCGCGTCTTCGCGGAAGTGCGGCATGACCTCTTCGGCGAAGAGCTGCATCATCTCGAGCGTCTGCTCGTGGCTCGGGCCGGTCATCCCCGAGCAGAGAATGCCGGCTCGGAGCTCGTCCGCGAAGATCCGCAGCTTGTCGCGCACGGTGGCCGGGCTGCCGTAGATCAGATAGCCTTCGCGGTCCGCCTCGTCGAACTCGAGCTCGCTGGGAAGCTTCGGCGGGTTCGCCAGCAGGCGCCTCAGCGAGGCTTCCGTCATGTAGCCGGGCGGGCGCCAGAACGGCGGATGCATCCGCAGGCCCACGTTGAACACCCACATGACGTGCTTCTTCGCGAGCTCGCGCGCCTTGGCGTCGTTCTCGGCGACGACGATCGGCACGTTCACCGTGAGCTGGTACGGGCTGGCCTTGTAGCCGTTGCGCTCGCAGGCCTCGCGGTACTCCCCGTAGATCTGGGCGATCCGCTTGATCGGCGTGAAGACCATCAGGTAGGGGAAGCGCCGCTTGGCCGCCCACTCGACCGTCTCGCTCGAGCCCTGGGATGGGCACCAGACCGGCGGATGCGGCTTCTGGATCGGCCGGGGCCATGGGTTCACGTAGTGATAGCGATAAAACCGGCCGTCGAACGGAAACGGCCCTTCTTCCGTCCACGATCTCACGATGAGCTCGGCGGCCTCGTAGAAGCGATCGCGAGAGTGAGTCGGGTTGATCCCGGTCGAGAAATACTCCGCGCTGATGCCGCGCACGAACCCGGAGATGACGCGGCCGCCGGAGGCGACGTCGAGCATCGCGATCTCCTCGGCGATGCGCAGCGGGTTCTCGCGGAGCGGCAGCCCGTTACCGAGAATCGCGATCTTCGCCCTGGTCGTCCGGCGCACCAGCATCGCTGCCATCACGTTGGGGCTCGGCATCGTGCCATAGCAGTTCTGGTGATGCTCGTTGACGCAGAGCCCGTCCCAGCCCAGGCGCTCGGCGTGCTCGAGCTGGTCGAGATACTGGTTGTAGAGCGTGTGACCGACGGCCGGATCGTAGTGGCGATTCGAGAGCGTCACCCACGACGACGGCGCGTCGTGCTCCATGATGTAGGGCATCAGGTGGAAGTAGTAGAACTTCACCGCGCGCCCTCCCGGAGGCGACAGAACTCGCTGATCGCCTCGGCCACCAGGTCGGGCTCCTCCAGATGCGGCACGTGGCCGGAATCGGCGAACACGCGTAGACGCGAGCCCAGGATTTCCCTGGCCCATGTCGCGCCGCACGGTACCAGCGGCGCCAGCCGGTCGTGCGCGCCCCAGCACAACAAGGTCGGCGCGCTGATGCGGCCGAGCCGGCGACGAAGGAGCGGATTGTAGAGATGCGGATTCCAGCTCACGCGCGCGAGCGCGGTCCCCTGGCGGTACTGAAGCGCCAGCGTGTCGATCGACTGGTCGGGCGGCGCCAGCGCGAGCGCCGCCATCGGGTTCTGGAAGATCGTCGCGACGATCTCGGGAATGTCCATCCCGAACAGGAACGGATAGATCCAGCCGTCGACCCGGATGCCGACCGGATCGATCAGCACGAGCGACTCGAGCCGGTGCGACGCCATCGTCGCGACCTCCGCGGCGATCCAGCCACCGAAAGAGGCGCCGACCAGGTGCGCGCGCTCGAGCCCGAGGCGGTCGAGCAGGTCGAGATAGTGAAAGGCCAGGTCCGAGATGTGCTCGATCCACTCGGCGGCCGGCGACCCGCCGTGGCCGGGGTGGCTCGGGAAGTACACGCTGAAGTCCTTGGCGAGGCGCTCCTGGAACGCGAGCCACCGTCCGGCGCCGCCGGCGCCGTGCAGGAACAGGAGCGGCGGCCCTGAGCCGGCCTGCAGCATCTGGACCGGGGTGCCGCGGACCGAGAGCGCCTGCGGGGTCGGCATCTCAGGCGATGAAGAGACCGCCGTTCGGCGACAGCCACTGCCCGGTGAAGAACGAGCTGTCGTCGGACGCGAGGAAGAGCGCGGTGGCGGCGACCTCGTGCGGCTCGCCGGCCCGGCGCAGCGGCGTGCGCGCGATCACCGCCGCGCGGATCAGGGGCGATGTACGCTCGGTCATCGGCGTGTCGATGTAGCCCGGGCAGATCGCGTTCACCCGGATCCCGCGCGAGGCGACGTCGCGCGCCACCGCGCGCGTGAACGCGAGGATGGCGCCCTTGGCCGCGCTGTAGTGCGGCACGACCTCGAGCCCCGTGAGGGCGGCGACGCTCGAGATATTCACGATCGCGCCGCGGTTCTTCCGGCTCATCAGCCGGAGCGCCTCGCGCGTGCAGAAGAACGTCCCGTCGATATGGACGGCGAGCATCCGGCGCCACGACTCGTCGGAGAGGTTCTGGGTGACGTCGAGGTGGGTCTGGGCACCCTGACCGCTCAGAAGCTCCATGACGATCGCTTCGGACTTGCGGCTGACCTCGAGGCGATCGTCACCAGGGCCGAAGGCGATCCCGGCGTTGTTGACGAGGATGTCGACCGTGCCCAACTCGCGCTCGATCGTCGCGAACATCGCCTTGACCTGCGCGCTGTCGGCCACGTCGGCCTGGATGGCCCGGCCACCCGCGGGCCCCTTCATCGACGACACGGTCTGCTCGGCCGCGTCCGGACGCACTTCGTTCACGACGACGTGCGCGCCCTCCTCGGCGAAGAGCAGCGCGATCGCCCGCCCGAGCCCCGAGCCTCCCCCCGTCACGAGCGCGACCTTGTCCTTGAGCTTCATCGGCCCCTCACCCTAGGCGGAAAGCCGCCACGCGGTCAAGGACTCGCGGTAGCATAGGGCCCCTCGGACGGATGCCCAGCTACTCGCTCGGAATCGACATCGGCGGCACGTTCACCGACGTCGTGGTGTACGACCACGACACCGGACGCCAGTGGAGCCGCAAGGTGCTGACGACCCACGACGATCCGGTCCGTGCCGTCGTCACGGGCGTGGAGGCCATCCTCGGCGACGGCCCGCTCGAGCCGCGGCACTTCACGCGCGTCGTGCACGCGACGACGCTCTTCACCAATGCCCTCATCGAACGCAAGGGCGCCGTCGCCGGGCTCATCACGACGGCCGGATTCGGCGACACGCTCGAGATCGGCCGCGAGCGCAAGTTCGAGCTCTACGACCTCAACATCGCCAAGCCCGAGCCGCTCGTCCCTCGCAATCTGAGGCTCGAGGTGCGCGAGCGTATCAACGCCGACGGCACCATCCGCCGGCCGCTCGATCGCGATCAGCTCGTGGCGGCGGTCGAGCGACTGGCCAGCGGCGGCGTGGGCTCGCTCGCGGTGATGTTCCTTCACGCCTACGCGAACTCGAGCCACGAGGCCGAAGCCGTTCGCCTCATCGCCGAGCGTCATCCCGAGATCTTCACGACCGCGTCGCACGAGGTGGCGCCCGAGATCCGCGAGTTCGAGCGCGCGTCGACGACCGTCGCGAACGCCTACATCAAGCCGCTCGCCCATCAGTATCTCGGGCGCATGGCGCGACAGCTCGCCGATCAGGGAATCCCGGCGCCCCTCCTGCTCATGCTCTCCAGCGGCGGCTTGACTCACGTCGCCGAGGCGCAGCGCGCGCCCGTCCAGATGCTCGAGTCCGGCCCCGCCGCCGGCGCGATCGCCGCGGCCTTCTTCGGCCGCGCGGACAGCGGCGGCGATCTGCTCGCCTTCGATATGGGCGGCACGACCGCCAAGCTCTCGCTCGTCGACGGCGGCGAGCCGCGCACCGCGTACAGCTTCGAGGCCGCGCGTCAGAAACGGTTCATCGAGGGCAGCGGCCTGCCGATCCGCATCTCGACCATCGAATTGATCGAGATCGGCGCCGGCGGCGGCTCGATCGCGCACGTCGACGAGATCGGGCTGCTCAAGGTCGGGCCGCGCAGCGCCGGCTCGCAGCCCGGTCCGGCCTGCTACGGCCTGGGAGGACGGGAGCCGACCGTCACCGATGCCGATCTGCTCCTCGGCTATCTGAACCCCGAGTACTTCGCGGGCGGCACGATCGCGATCGACCTCGCGGCCGCGCGCGCGGCGCTGACCGGGCTCGCTGACGCCGTCCGCTTGCCGTTGATCTCGGTCGCGTGGGGCGTCCACGACATCGTCAACGAGAACATGGCCAGCGCCGCCCGGGTGCACATCGCCGAGCGCGGTCGCGATCCGCGCGACTACGCGCTCTTGTGCACCGGCGGTGCCGGCCCCGTCCACGCCGGCCACGTCGCGCGCAAGCTCGGCATCAGCCAGGTGATCTGCCCGCCGTCGGCCGGCGTCGCCTCGGCGCTCGGCCTGCTGGTGGCGCCGGCGCGCGTCGATCGCGTGGCCACCGTCGGGATCCGTCTCGACCGCGGCGACCTCGGTGCGCTCGAGACCGCATTCCGCGCCCTCGAGGACGAGGCACGCGCCGTCATGGGCGACACGAGTCTCAAGCTCGAGACGAGGCACGTCCAGCGGCTCGCCGACGGCCGGTTCCTGGGCCAGGGCTTCGATCTCGTGGTCGACCTCCCGGATGGCCCGTACGACGGCCGCGACCCCGACGCGGTGCGCCGCGCACTCACTCGAGCCTTCGAGGCCGCCTACCGCGAGAAGTTCTCGCTCACGCCGCCCGACGTGCCGGTCGAGTTCATCAACATCCGCGTCGCGGTCCGCGCGCCCGTCGCGGGAAGCGAGGTCGTCTTACAGGGGCGTTCGCGCGGGGCCGAGCCGGCCATCAAGGGGCGCCGCCCGGTGTGGTTTCCCGAGGCCGACGCCTTCGTCGACACGACCGTGTACGACCGCGCGCGCCTCGTCATTGGTAATCAGTTCGTCGGTCCGGCCGTAATCGAGGAAGAAGGCTCGACCCTCGTCGTGGGGCCCCGCGCACGCTTCATCGTGGCGCCGACCGGCAACGTGGTCGTGACCCTCGAGGCATGGACGCCGTGAGCCCACCATTCGACGCGATCACGCTCGAGGTGCTGTGGACGCGCCTCATCTCGGTCGTGGACGAGGCGGCCAAGGCGATCGTGCGCACGTCGTTCTCGACGCTCTCGAACGAGGCGAACGACTTCGCCTGCATGCTGACGGACGCCCGGGGCTACTCGCTGGCGCAGAACACCGGCAGCATCCCCTCGTTCATCGGCACCCTGCCCGCTACCGTCCGCCACTTCCTGCGGGCGATGGGGCCCGTCTCGATGCGGCCCGGCGACGTCCTCATCACGAACGACGCGTGGATGGGCACCGGGCATATGAGCGACGTCAGCGTCCTCAAGCCGATCTTTCGCGCCGGGCGGCTCGTCGCGTTCTCGGCCACCACCTCGCACATGCCCGACATCGGCGGGCGCCTGCGCGCGATCGAGGCGCGCGAGGTGTTCGAGGAGGGGCTGCACATCCCCTTGATGAAGCTCATCCGCGAGGGCCGCGCCGACGACACCCTGATCGAGATGATCCGCGCCAACGTGCGCACGCCCGATCAGACCGTGGGCGACATCTGGGCGCAGGTCGGCGCCAACGAGCTGATGGAGAAGCGGCTGCTCGCACTGATGGACGCCGCCCGGCTCGAGTCGCTGGGCGCGCTCGGCGACGAGCTGTTCTCGCGCGCCGAACGGGCGATGCGCGAGGCGATCCGCGCCGTCCCGGACGGCACCTACCGCTACGCGATGCGGACCGACGGCGTCGACGAGCCGCTCGACTACCGGGTGGCGCTCACGATCGCCGCCGACGAGATCACCGCCGACTACGCCGGCACCTCGCCCCAGCAGCCGCGCGCGATCAATTGCGTGCTCGCCTACACCTACGCGATGACCGCGTACGCGATCAAGTGCGCGCTCCTGCCCGGCCTGGCCAACAACGAGGGCATGTACCGTCCGATGCGCGTCACCGCGCCCGAGGGATGCCTACTCAATCCGCGCTTCCCGGCCGCGGTTGTGAGCCGCGCCGTCACCGGCCACTACGTGCCGGTGCTCCTCTTCGGCGCGCTCCACCAGGTCGTCCCCGACCGCGTGATGGCGGGCGCGGGCTCACCGCTCTGGGCCGTTCAGCAGACCGGGCTCCGCGCCGACGGGCGCCCTTACACGAACATCTTCTTCTTCAACGGCGGCATGGGCGCCACGCCGACCAAGGACGGCGAGAGCGTGCTCTCGTGGCCGAGCAATATCTCGTCGACGCCCGTCGAGGTCGCCGAGCGCAACAGTCCGCTCTTTTTCAGAGAGAAGCGGTTGCGTCCCGGATCTGGCGGGCCCGGCCGCTTCCGCGGCGGGCTCGGCCAGGACATCGTCTTCGAGTGCGAGTCGGACGCGCCGATCGTCGCCTCGTTCATGGCCGAGCGCACGAAGTTCGCGGCGCCGGGCTTCGCGGGCGGTGGCGACGGCGGGCTCGGCGACGTCCAGATCAACGGGGTCTCGATCGACAACCGCCGCCAGCACGTCCTCAAGCGCGGTGACGTCGTGCTGGTGCGCACGCCGGGCGCCGGCGGTTACGGCCCGGCCGCGCAGCGCGAACCCGCGCTCGCCGAGCGCGACCGTGCTCTCGGCTATACGGAGTGAACCATGAACACTCGCGAGCCCGGACGTCCCGACTCCTGGTAGCGGCCCTCGTCCTCTTGCCTTGAACCCGAGGATCTACCCCGGTGACCGTCAGGCCTTGCGGAACCGGTGGACGCCATCGGCGTCCACGAGGCGGACCGCGCGCCCCTCGTCCTCGAGGAAGCGCAGGTGCGCGAGCGCTTCGCCGAGGGCAAAGCTCAGCTGATGGCTGTCGAGCTCGCGCCGGAAGAGCACGGGCACCAGCTCGGCCGCCGTACGCGGCTCCACCAGCGCGTCCAGCGCCTCGCCCAGACGCGCCGCGTGATGGTCGCGCAGCTCGCCGAGCCTCGCGTGCAGGCCGCGGAACGGCAGGCCGTGCGACGGCAGCACCAGCGTGTCCGGCGGCATCGGCTGGAAGCGGTCGAGTGAGTCGAGATAGAGCCGGAGTGGATTGAGCCAGGGCTGCTCGGACCAGACGCTGACGTTGGTCGTGATCTTCGGAAGCACCTGATCGCCGGCGATCAGCACCCGGCCGGCCTCGTCCCAGAGGCACGCGTGCTCGGGCGCGTGACCGAGCGCGACCAGCACGCGAAACGCTCGGCGGCCGATCGTGATCGAATCGCCCTCGCGGATGCGCCGGAACTCGGTCGCCACCTCGGGCACGAGGCTCGGATAGTGATTGCCGCGCCGGCCGAGCTGCACGAGCGCCTCGGGGCCGCAGCCGTGACGCCGGAAATGCGCGAGGCGCGGCTCGAAGTCGGCCGCCCCGCGGCTGCGCCAGGCGAACTGCGCGTAGAGCCACTCCGCCTGCGTGCACCAGAGCTCGGTCTTCCACCGCGCCGTGAGCCAGCCCGCGTTGCCGATGTGGTCCGGATGGAAATGCGTGACGAGCACGCGACGCACGGGCCGGCCGTCGAGGCGCGTCGCGAAGATGCGCTCCCACAGGGCGCGCGTGTCGTCGAGCCCGACACCCGTGTCCACGATGGTCCAGCCGTCGCCGTCCTCGAGCAGCCACAGGTTGATGTGGTTGAGCTGAAACGGCAGCGGCATGCGTAGCCAGCCGATGCCGGGCGCGACGATCACGACATCGGCGGGGGCGGGCGCAGTGGTCCACGGATGATCGAGAGTCATGCGGTGCAGTGTACCTTGCGTTCGTCGACGGAACCTGATCTTCTATCCGCCGCCCATCCACAATTGGGAGGACACCTATGAATCCGCCGCGGCTCGCCACCGTCGTCGTCCTGCTCGCGGTGCTCGTCCTCGTCCCCGCCGCGCATGGACAGCTCTTGCTCTCGACCAACGACAACAAGCTGACGCTCGTCAACGGCGTCGCGACGGTCGTGAAGAGCCCGCCGCCCGACACGTTGACGGTCATCGACATCAAGAGCTGGCCGCCGAAGGTGATGGCCGAGGTGGACGTGCCCGGCAGCGTGGTGGGCCCGCCCTTCAGCGTCGCGGTGACACCCGACGAGTCGCTGGCGCTGGTGACGGCCAACGAGAAGCTCGACCCGAGCGATCCGACCAAGCGGATCCCCAATAACACGATGTCGGTCGTCGATCTCACGTCGACGCCGCCGAAGGTCATCGCCACACTCGAGACCGGCAAAAACCCGGCCGGCGTCTCGATCACCCGCCAGGGCACCCTCGCGCTCGTGGCCAATCGCGGCGAGGGGACGGTCTCGGTCTACACCGTCCAGGGCAAGACCGTGACGCCCACCGGCAAGGTGACGGTCGCCGACGACAAGTCCGGCACGAGCCACGCGACGATCTCGCCCGACGGCAAGCTGGCGCTGGTGAGCCGCGACGGCGACGACCGGATCTCCGTCCTTTCCATCGACGGCACCAAGGTCGACTACACGAAGCGCGACATCTCCGCCGGGCTGCGACCCTACGGGATCGATATCGCGTCGAACGGCGCCTTCGCGGCCGTCGCCAACATCGGCCGGGGCGGCGGTGACGCCGACACGGTGAGCCTCATCGATCTCAAGGCGCGGCCACCGCGGGTCGTGAGCACCGTGACCGTCGGTCAGACGCCCGAGGGCATCAAGATCTCGCCGGACGGCTCGATCGTCGCCGTCGTGGTGATGAACGGCAGCAACAAGCCCAAGGACTCGCCCTTCTTCGCCGACGCCGGCAAGCTCGTGCTCCTGCGCGTGAGCGGCATGGACCTCTCGCCCTTCGCCGAGGCGCCCATCGGCCACTGGTCGCAGGGCGCGGCGTTCTCGCCCGACGGCAAGCGCGTGTTCGTTGGCAACATGGTCGAGAAGGACATCCAGGTGTTCAGCCTGGACGGCGGCACCCTGCGGGACACCGGGGTGCGCATCGCGGTCAAGGGAGGCCCGGCGGCGATCCGCACCGCCGACAGGTAGAGGCTGCCGACAAGGAAAGCCTAGGGGCGCCGGGTCCTTGGTCTGAAGCACGTTGACGGCGTCCAGCACGGTCACCATGTAGCCGGTCTGGACGCCGTAGCGGCCGAGAAACAGTGCGACGATGCGCCGCCAGAATCCACGAGGGCTCGAGACCACGCCTGAGGTCATCGCGAGCTGACGGCTGGCGCGGCTCGGCGTGAGCGGGATCTCGAGACCGACCCACGCGAGCCGCACCGAGAGCGGCGCTTCGCCCGGGGGCACGAGGTGATTCGGATCCGCGTCGCGGCGGCCACTCAACCACGATAGCCCGCGACGAGCGAGCGCCCACCAGTTTTCGGCGCCGCGTCGATGCTCGACCTCGCCGCCGCGTCTAGCGCGGCTTCACCCACGTCTCCGACCACGCCAGGCACGCGCTCGAAGCCTGCCGATCACCGCGCGTCTCCGCCCAGGGCTGGCCGGTCGCGAAGCGCCCATTCCACTCGACCTGAGCCGAGCGCGCTGGGAAAAACGTGCTGAAGACGCCGATCGGGCGGTTGTTGAAGCCGGGCGGTGCGTTGAGCACGAACGGCTCGATGCAGTCGTACCAGGTCAGGCGGATCCGGTCGGTGCCCGAGACCACGGTCTCGACCGCGGTCGAGCGCGGGTCGCCCAAGCGCCCGAACTCGGCGGTGATCACCGGCGCATTGGTGTCGGCGAACGCGGGGAACAGCAACGTCTCGATCGTGCGCTGGAGCCAGCGCGCGACCGCGGCGTTATCGCTGAAGACGCGCAGCTGGCCGGAGCTGAGCTCGCTCTGCGCGAAGAGCACGTGGCCGGCGCCCGACGGACACCACAGGACCCGCCAGTGGCTGAAGCGGTCCGACTGGGTCTTGCCGCCGTCGTGGCTCAGGCGGATGAAGGAGTTCTCGCCTTGCCGCCGTCGTGGCTCAGGCGGATGAAGGAGTTCTCGCCGGTCATCAGGACCGCGTTCGGATCGACGGGAGGAGTCATGGTCTCGTCCTCAGAGGGCCGCCACCTCGACGCGCGCGTCGTTGTAGCACGCGCCCTCGGAAATGTCGGCGTGGTCGGCCGGGCACAGCGCGGAGACGGTCTGGCCGTTGTCGCTCGTCGCCATCCAGGCGCCCTTGAGCGTGCAGACGACGCCGCGCGGGATCACGTCGGTCACCAGGAGCGGCAACCGGACCTCGCCGAGGTCGTTCCACACGCGCACCCGCATACCGTCGCGCAGGTTCCGCGCCCGCGCGTCGTCCGGGTGCATCTCGAGCGGCGGCGGCCCCTCGCCGACGTGGAGCCCGCCGAAGGTCGACGTGATGCGCTGGTCCGAAGCCGGGGAGATCAAGATCAGCGGATAGGACGACGTGACCGGCCGCCAGCTCGGCAGGCGCGCGCCGTATTTCTTCTCGAGGTATGGCGACGACAGCTCGACCTTGCCCGACGCCGTCGTCGGAAACACGTTCTTGAACAGGATCGCTTCCTCGCCGCCGACCGTCATCGGCGTCGCGCTGTCGAGAGGGATCGCGCTCGGCCGCTTGCCAGCCAGGCGCGCGTCGGCCCCATCGAGCGCGTCGTCCATCAGCTCGGCGTCGCTGGCGCGGAACGCGGGGTCGTCGAACCCGAAGCGCGCCGCCAGGCGTCGGAAGATCTCGGTGTTGGGCAAGGCCTCGCCCTGCGGCGGAATCACCGGATCGGCGCGCTGCAGCCAGTGCGTGCCGTACGCCGCGAAGAGGTCGGCGTGCTCGAAGTGGCTGCAGGCCGGCAGCACGACGTCCGCGTAGGCGAGGCTGTCGGTCATCACCACGTCCGAACCGACCACGAACAGATCCTCGCGCTCGAGACCGCGGCGCAGGCGGTTCTGCTCGGGATGTACGACGACGGGATTGTGGTTGTAGATGAAGAGCGCCTTGATCGGCGGCGACATGGTCGGGTCGTTCAGGTGCCGGCCGACATCGATGATGTTGATCAGGCGCGTGCCGGCCGGGACGAAGTCGGGGCGCGCCAAGCGCGCCGGCGTCTTCGGGAACGCGAACCCGGCGCCGTTGATCAGCCCGCCGCCCGGCACGCCGAACTTTCCGGCGAGCGCGGGAAGCGCGAAGACCGCGCGAATGCCGCTGCCGCCGTTGCGGTTGCGCTCGAGCCCATTGCCCACGGTGATCACCGCGGGGTTCATGGTCCGGTACCACTCGGCGAACTCGCGCACGAGGCGCTCGTCCACGCCGCAGATCCGCGCCGCGTCCGCCAGACTGTAGCGGCGCGCCAGCGCCATGTAGTCCTCGAATCCGTCCACGTGCCGCGCGATGAACTCGCGATCGAGGCCGCCCTGCCGCTCGAGATCCGCGGCCATCGCCCACGCGAGGACGACGTCCGTGCCGGGCCGGAGCGCGATGTGCAGATCGGCCTGCTCGGCGATCTTCGTGCGCCGCGTGTCGACGATGACGAGCTTGGCGCCCCCGCGGCGGGCGCGGTTGATGATCGGCACGACATGTAAGTTCGACCACGTCACGTTGCTGCCCCAGGCCACGATCAGCTTCGAGTGCTCGGCCTGCTCGGGCCGGATGCCCGGCGTCGGACCGAAGGTGCCGACCCAGGCCTCCGTGCGGATGCCCCCGCAGAGCGGACGGCGGTCGAGCAGGCTGGCGCCGAGCCGGTGAAAGAACCGGAGATCCATCGAGCCACCGGCGAGCATGCCATGCGGGCCGGCATAGTTCAGCGGCAGGATCGCCTGCGGTCCGTGCGTGGCGATGATGTGCGTGAAACGCTCGTGGACGATGTCGAGCGCCTGGGACCAGGAGATGCGCTCGAAGCGTCCCTCACCCTTGGCGCCCGTGCGCCGAAGGGGCGTCTTGAGGCGCCCTTCGCCGTGGACGAAGCCCGGATAGGCCTGCGGCACTTTCGCGCAGAGCACACCCGCCGTGTAGGGGTTGGCGCGCGAACCCCGGATCGAGACGATGCGCTCGTCCTCGACCGTCACGGTCAGGCTGCAGGTGTCGGGACAATCGAGCGGACAAACACTCGGATGCTCGACTTTCATTCGTTGCCTCCCGGCGCCTTGCTCACGTCAACTCACAGGCGCGCCCATTTCTGATGTACACGGAGTGGTCGACCGGGGGAAGAGCCATTGAACCCGGTGCCGACAGAGCCAATTTGCGCTATGGCGACGGCACCGGCGGCAGGGTCGCCATGTAATGGGCCAGGTTCTCGATGTCCGACTCGCTGAGCGGCTGGGCCGCCGTGGTCATCGTGCCGTCCAGGTCTCCTGCCGTCTGCGCCTTGAAGCCCCGAAGGAGCTTCTCGAGGTAGGCGAGATCCTGACCGGCCAATCGCGGAATTTGCTCGTGACCGACGAGGCCGGGCCGGTGGCAGGAAACGCAGTGGTGCTGCTGGGCGAGCCCGCGGCCGGCGGCCACTTTCGTCGGATCGGTCGTGGCCGGACGCGGCGTCGGGCGCTGCGTGGCATAGAAGGCCGCCAGGTCCGCCATGTCGGTATCGCTGAGGTTGGCGGCCAAGGCAGACATCTGGGGATCCTTCCGCCGGCCGTCGCGATACTTGATGAGCTGCCAGTGCGTGAAGTAAACGGGCTGCCCGGCGATCGACGGCGTGCCCGGAATCGAGGCGTTACCGTCGGCGCCATGGCATGCCGTGCACGGCTCTGATTTTAGCCGCCCGGCTTCGGGATCGGCGGCCCGCGCGGGCGCCGCAGCCGTCACCGCCAGGGCGGCGGCAACGACCGAGGCGCCGACGAGTGCCTGGAGTGACTTCAGCGCTGGTAGGTGACGCGGTAGATCGCGCCCGCGTAGTCGTCGGCGATCAGGAGCGAGCCATCCTTCATCAACTGCGTGTAGACCGGACGGCCCCAGACCTGGTCGCCCTGCAGCCAGCCCTCGGCGAACGGCTCGTACTTGGGCACGTCACCCGGGCGGAGCGTGACCATCATCACGCGGAAGCCGATCTTTTGCGTCCGGTTCCAGGAGCCCCGCTGGGCGAGAAACACACGGTTCTGGTACTCCGGCGGGAACATCGAGCCCGTGTAGAACTGCACGCCGTTGCCGGCCACGTGCGGCCCGGTCTTCAGGAGCGGCGGCGCGAACTCGCCGCACGAGCGCCCCTTGCCGAACTCGGGATCGAGGATGTCGCCTTGATGGCAGTAGGGGAAGCCGAAGTGCAGGCCCTTCTTCTGCGCGACGTCGAAGCGATCGCTCGGCACGTCCTCGCCCAGCCAGTCGCGGGCGTGCGTGGCGAAGTAGAGATCCTTCGTCACCGGATGCCAGTCGAAGCCCACGCTATTGCGCACGCCGTGCGCGACGTACTCGAAGCCGGTGCCGTCCGGATTGACGCGCGAGATGTTCGCGTGGGTATCGGGCGGGATGCAGATGTTGCACGGCGCGCCGATGTTGAAGTAGAGCTTGCCATCGGGCCCGAAGGCCAGGTACTTCCAGCCGTGCGGCAAGTCGCGCGGCAGGATGTCGTAGACCACTTCCATCGCAGGCGGGTTGTCGAGCTTGTCCTCGATCCCGACCATCTTGGTGATCCGCGAGACCTCGGCGATGTAGAGGGTGCCGTTCTTGAACGCGACGCCGTTGGGCAGGTTGAGGCCCTTGGCGATCACCTTGACCTCACGAGTGGCGCCCTTGTCGAGGACGGCGTAGACGTTGCCGGCGACGCGGCTCGACACGAACAACGTGCCCTTGTCGCCCCAGGTCATCACCCGCGCGTTGTTGATCCCGTGCGCCCAGAGCGAGACTTTGAATCCGGCCGGGACCTTGATCTTGTCGATCGGGATCTCGCCGGGCGCCTTCGGCGCGGGCGGCTGCGCGATGGGCGCCAGCGGAGAGTCCGCCATCGACGACGGCTGGCCTTGTTTCCAGGTGGGCGGCGGCTGCGGAGGCTGCTGAGCCTGGACCAGCGGCCCGAAGGCGAGCACGAGGGCCACGGCGACCACGAGCAACGTCAGGGTGATGCGCAGCATGACGGGCCTCCCTTTGGTCAGCGAACGGTCGGGAACGGATTCGGCTTCGCGGCCGGACGATACGTCCCGCGCCGTGCCTTGTCAAGACCGCGCGGCGTGTGTAGCATGCTGGCCCGACGATGCCGACGACGCTCGCGACGCTCGTTCTCGGAGCCCGGTGACGCGGCGGCTCGCGGCGCTGCTCCTCGGCCTCGTCGCCGTCTCGCCGGCCGCGGCGCAGGCGCCCGACGACGCGACCCGGCTCGAGCCGGTCGTGGTCACGGTGACCCGCATGGAACAGAAGGCCGACGAGGCGCCGGCGAGTGTGACGGTCCTCACGCGCGACGACATCGAGCACTCGGCCAGCCAGACCGTCGACGATCTCCTCCGGCAGGTGCCGGGCTTCAGCCTGTTCCGACGGTCCTCGAGCCTCGTCACGCACCCGACCACGCAAGGGCTCTCGCTGCGCGGCATCGGGCCGAGCGGTACGAGCCGCGCGCTGGTGCTGGTCGACGGCGTGCCCGCCAACGATCCGTTCGGCGGCTGGGTTTACTGGGGCCGCATACCGATGCTGGGCATCGAGCAGATCGAGGTCGTCCGGGGCGGCGGCTCGAGCGCCTGGGGCAACTATGCCCTCGGCGGCGTCGTGCAGATCCTCACGCGTCGGCCCACCGAGCGCGCGCTGTACTTCGACGCGAGCTACGGCACCCGCGAGACCATGAACTTCGACCTCCTGCTCCACGATGTCGAGGGACCGTTTCGGATCTCGCTCGAGGGCAACTACTTCAGCACCGGCGGGTACGATGTCGTCAAGAAGTCACGCCGCGGCTCGATCGATATCGAAGCCGATTCGAATCATTCGACGTTCAACGGACGGGTCGAGCTCCTCGCGACACGAGAGGCGTCGGTGTTCGTCTCCGGCAGCTACTTCTACGAGGCACGCAACAACGGCACGCCGCTCCAGATCAACCACACCGAAACGGGCTCCGGGGCGATCGGGGGCCGGCTCGGCACGCCTGACGAGGGCGAGTGGCGGCTCGTCGTCTTCGCCGATACGCAGCAATTCCGCAGCACCTTCTCCACCCAGGCGGCCGACCGCAACTCCGAGACCCTGGCGCTCGATCAGCGCGTGCCGACGACCTCGGCGGGCGGCTGGCTGCAGTGGAGTCATCGGTTCGGTGACCACCTGCTCTCCGCCGGCGGCGACGCGCGCTGGGTACAGGGCGAGACCGACGAGCGCGTCTACAACGCCGGCGCGTTCGCCCGCACCCGCGACGCCGTCGGCCAGCAGTTCATCGGCGGCGTCTTCGTCCAGGACGTGTACACGCCCATCCCTTCCCTGGAGATCGTCGGCGGCCTCCGCGGCGACTACTGGTACAGCTACGACGGCACGCGGCACGACACCCCGCCCGCGGCCGGCGTCCCCGCCGAGCAGACCTTCAACGACGTCGAGCGCATCATCCCCAGCGGCCGCGTGGCGCTGCTCTATCACGCGACACCCACGACCGACCTGCGTGCCTCCGCCTATCAGGGCTTCCGCGTGCCGACCCTCAACGAGCAGTACCGGGTCTTCCGCGTGCGCAACGACGTGACCGTCGCCAACGAGTCGCTGCGCCCCGAGAAGCTCGTGGGAGGCGAGCTCGGCGTGCAGCAGCGGTGGGGACCGTTCCTCGGACGGATCACGGGCTACTGGAACGAGGTCCACGACCTCGTCGCGAACGTGACGCTCGCCTCGCGCCTTGCCGACTGCCCGGTCGGGACGACCTGCCGGCAGCGCCAGAACCTCGACCTCGCGCGCATCCGCGGCTTCGAGACCGAGCTCGAGCTGCGCCCGGCCCGGGACTGGCGGTTCCTGGTGAGCTACCTCTTCGCGGACGCGCGCGTGGTGCATGCCCCGCAGCAGCCCGGCCTCGAGGGCAAGCGTCTGGCGCAGGTTCCCGAGCACGGCGCCACCGCCACCGTGCGCTTCTCGCGCCCCTCCTGGTTCGACGCCTCGGTGACGGCGCGCTACGTCGGAGGCCAGTACGAGGACGACCTGAACACCTTGCCGCTCGGCGGCTACATCGTCGTTGACGTGGCGGTGTCGCGCGCGATCACCAAGAACGTCGAGCTCTACGCCGCCGCCGAGAACATCTTCGACCGGACCTACTCGACCGGGCGGACGACCGACGGTGTCATCTCGATCGGCGAGCCGTTCATGGCCCGCGGCGGTATCCGGCTGCGCTTCTGACGGCCAGGCGCGGTCAGGAGATGAGGTCGAGCCCGAGCAGCGCCCCGAGCTCGCGCAGCGCCTGATCGGGATCGTCGACCTTGATCGTCGCCATCCCGAGCTCGCGCGCCGGCTTGAGATTGCGGCCGATGTCGTCGAGGAACGCGACGCGTGGCGGCGCCAACCCGAGCTTCTCGCAGACCAGCGCGTAGATCCGCGGATCCGGTTTGCGGAGTCCGACGACCGCGGACTCGACGAAGACGTCGAAGTGCGCGGCCAGGCGCGATCTGGTCGCCGGCCCCGGCGCATCGGTGACCCAGTTGTTCGTGAGGGCGGCGACGGGGAGACCGCGCGCACGGATCCGGCGGATTGCTTCGAGCATGCGTGGTCGTGGGGCGCTCGCCTCGGCGATCTTCGCCATGAGCTGCCGGCCGTCCACCGTGATGCCGCGGGCGCGGCAGTCGTCCTCGAAAGGCGCGTAGAAGGTCTGGACCGTCAGCTCGCCCCGCTCGAGCCGCGCCCATGCGCCCTGCTCCCCCGCGGCGACTACGACGCGGTTGATCGCGTTCGCCTCGAGGCCTCGCTCGCGCTCGTATCGCGCGATCGCGTGCAGTGGGGAGTCCTGCACGACGCCGCCGATGTCGAACACAACGTGCGACCGTTCGCCGGCATCGAGGTCGTCGAGTTCGGCCAGTTCATCGCCGTCCCCTTCTGCGCGCAGGTCCTCTCGGAGGGCGGCGCTCACGTCATCAAGATCGAGTCGCTCGAGGGCGATCCCGTGCGCCAGCTGGCGCCGCTGGCCTCCGGCGAAACCCGTCACTTCCTCTCGCGCAACCGCGGCAAGCACTCGCTGCCGCTCGACCTCCGTCATCCCTCGGCCGCGCGCGTCGTCGAGCGCCTCCTCGCCCGCGCCGACGTGGTGCTGACGAACTTTCGCCCAGGGCTGGCCGCCGAGCTCGGCCTCGACTGGCCGAGCCTCGCGCCACGCTTCCCGCGCCTCGTGGTGGGCAATGTCAGCGCGTTCGGTCGCCGCGGGCCGGCCGCTCGCCTGGCGGGCATGGACCTGGTCGTGCAAGCGCGCAGCGGGCTCCTGGCCGCGGGCGGGAGCGTCAACGACGGCGTGCCGACCGGCGGCGAGAATCCGGTCGTCGACTACATGTGCGCGATGACGCTCGCGTTCGGCATCGCCTCGGCGCTGTTCCGCCGCGCGAACACCGGACGCGGCGGCGAAGTCGACGCCTCGCTCCTGATGTCGTCGCTCGTGCTCCAGAACAACAACATGGTGCGCATCGATTCGGCGGACGCGACGACGCACGCCGCGCTCCGATCCCGGCTCGCCGAGCTACGCGCCGCCGGGCGGCCCTACGCGGAGCAGGCGGCTCTCACGCCCCAGATCCGCCCACCGGCGACGGTCAACGTCTACTACCGCACCTACGCGACGCGAGACGCCGCGCTCGCGATCGCGTGTGGAAGCCCCGCGCTCCGGCGCGCCTTCATCCGGGCGGTGGGGCTCACCGACGACGCCATTGATCAGCCGATTGCCGACCGCGCGAAAGAGATCGAGCACTACATGGCGCTTCGCCGTCGCGTCGAGGGGATCGTGGCCACACGCACCACGGCCGAATGGCAGGCGAAGTTGGAAGCCGCCGGCGTCCCGGCCGCCGGAGTCAAGCTGCCGCTCGAGCTCCTCGACGACGAGCAGCCTCTCGCCAACGGCATGCTTCACGACCTGACTCATCCGGTGCTCGGCCCCGTGCGCGTCCTGGCGCCACCGGTCTCGATGGACGGCGGCGGATTCGTCCCGGCGCCGGCGACGCCGCCGTTTGGATCGGAGACGCGGGCGATACTCGGCGAGCTCGGCTTCGTGGACGCGGAAGTAGAGGGCTTCCTGGCCGAAGGTGTGACGCGCGACCGGCCGGCGCCGCGCCGCGCTCGCTGACCGGCCTCAGTTGCGGGCGGGGTCGGTCGCGATGCGCGCGGGGTCGGCCGTGGCGGCCTGGAGATCGGTGATCGCCACGCGCCGCTCGATCTTCGGGTTGCGCAGATCGATGGCGATCCGGAGCGCCCGGAGCCCGTGCACGCCCTGCAGCTCGTCGAGTTCGACGTCCTCGACCTCGCCTGTGAAGTAACCGAGCGAGGTGAGGTAGTCGATGTAGGCGCGGTACTCGTTCGCCTCGGCGGGGTGCGAGTAGATGATCGCGACCTTTCCGGGCTGGGTGATCCGCTCCTCGGAGCCCCTGATGACCGCCTTGTCGATCCGCTTCTTGACGATCTCGTACCGGATGTCGTACGCGCCGTCCACGTCGAAGCGCTTCTCGTCGAAGCGGAAGCGGATCGAGAGCGGGGTGTGCTGGACCAGTACCAGGTGCGTGACCTCGAGCGGAACCGGAAGCTTTTCCTTGAGGCGATTGACCCGCAGCGCGACCCCGCACGTGACCATGAGCTGCCAGAGCCTGAGGCTTTTGAGGTAGAGCGGGTCGAAGCGGCCGTCCTCGAGCAGGGAAGAGCCGACATAGATCTGATGGTCGACGCCGTCTGTCTTCTGCTTCTCGAAGTAGTGCGGGAAGATCGTCTGGGCCGTCTGCTCCTCGAGGTCGAGGTAGGACGAGATGCCGTCGGCGATCCGCGTCACGCTTTCCTCGAACAGCCGCCGCCGGTCGTACACCGTCCCGATCCGAGGATCGAGCGCGGTCCGGTACGCCTCGATGCGCTCCCGCACGCTGGGGCCGAACGTCTGGAGGTGGTCGAAGAGTCCCTCGACGTTGGACCGGAGAAACGCGATGATCGACACCTCGTCGCCCGAGTGCAGGTGCGTCTGGATCTTGGCCGCGTGTTTGTCCAGGCGATAGAGCAGCTCGTGCAGCCCGGGCAGCGGCCGGGCGTCGTGCGCGAAGCGGATCACGTCGCGGGCGAGCCGGAGCTGCGTCAAGAGATCCGTCTGGATCGCGAGGCTCCGCTGGGTCGAGGACCCGCGGATGTCGGACAGCGCGTAGAGCGGGTAGATGCGCTCGAACACGATCGGCTCGAGCTCCATGCCGCGGTCGTCGGAGTCCTCGGCGTGCTGCTCGATGCCCTTGAGCACGGCCTTGCGGAAGCGCCACTCCACCACCGGGTGGATCGCCGTGCACTTCTCCTTGATGAAGGCCTGGATGCGCGAGTTCAGCTCCTCCATGCTGCGCTGCACGGCCATGGAGAACAGCGGGAGGATCTGGTGGAGCTTCGGCAGGTGTGTGGCGTCCAGATCACCCGGCGTCGGCGAGCCGAGCTCGAGCGTGCCGATGACACGGTCCTGGTAGAGGAGCGGCGCCACGATGATGTTCCGCAGCCCCCACTCGATGATCTCGTCGTCCGCCGGCGTCCGGTCGGGCATCTCGGCCAGGTCCTCGACGATCAGCGGGCTCCCCTGGACTACCGCGCGCTCGTAGACCGAGCCCCGGAACTCCTCGACGGTGTGGTGCCGTGAGTCCGCGAAGATGCACGCGTGCTCGCACTCGGCGCCGTAGTTGAGGACGAGGACCTGGTCGCCATCGAGCGCGGCGAGGCCGAAGCGCAGGTCCGGCCGGCGGAAGAGCGTCCGCAGCTTGTCCTGGAGCGTCTGGAAGCGCGTGTGGGACACGATCGACTCTTTGTCGATCAGGTCGCGCTCGAGCGAGGACAGCACCTCCTGGTCGGTGACCTCGATCGCCTTGAAGATCGTGAAGCCCCGGAAGGCGAAGCGGTCCGGCGGCAGCACCTCGCGGAGCTGCTCGGGTTCGAGGAAGTCGCGGCGCAGGCGCTTGCGGACCTCGTCGCTGAGCGGCGGCACGGGGCCGACGGTCTCGACTTCCACGAACCGCCAGTCGAAGTCCATCCGGAAGTGACGGTCGAGCCCGGTGTCGGGATCGGACACCGTCAGGATCAGCGGGTAGTCCACGACGAGCTTGATCCCGTAGACTCGCTCCAGGATCAGCGCGTACGCGAAGAAGAGCCGCATCTCGCTCACCATCGGCGCGTCGAGGTTCACGCGGCCGTGGAGGGTGCCGTCCTCGGCGCGCAGATACCGCTCGAAGGGCGGGGTGGCGTAGAAGCTCTTCAGCTGGAACGGCACCAGGACGGCTGAGAACTCCTGCTCGAAGAAGGCTGGCGCGAAGATACCGGACATGAGCACCTGGATCAGGTTGCGATGGCGCTCGACCACGCTCAGATCACCGATCGGCCCGATGAGCTCCGGCACCTGCCGGACCTGCTCCCGGACAGTCCGCATGAACACCCCTTTGGCGGAGGTGTCGTCGCCGTACTTCTTCTGCCAGAACTCGAACAGGGGCGCCAGGCTCAGCTCGCTCTTGAACGGAAAGCCGCTCGGCCCAGACTTGATCGCCAGGCTGAGATCGGCCGAACGCGGCGTCTGACTCATACGAAACATGGAGCTATTGTAGCAGGGCGCGCCAGCGGGACCTGCCGGCCCGTGGTATAGAATTCCGCGAGATCCAACAGGGAGGCGTCAATGGAACACCGCCAGCTCGGCCACAGCTCGCTCTCGGTGCCGGCGCTCGGCCTGGGATGCATGTCGATGTCGGGCACGTATGGCAAGCACGACGACGCCCAGTCGATCGACGTCGTCCACCGCGCGATCGACCTGGGCGTGAATTTCCTCGATTCCTCGGACATGTACGGCTTCGGCCACAATGAGGAGCTCCTGGGGCGCGCCATTCGCGGGCGGCGGAACCAGGTCGTGATGGCCACCAAGTTCGGTCAGGTACGGACGCCCGAGGGCAAGGCGACGGTCAACGGCCGGCCGGACTACGTCATCCAGGCCTGTGACGCGAGCCTGAAGCGCCTCGGGATCGATATGATCGACCTTTACTACCAGCATCGCGTCGATCCGACGGTGCCGATCGAGGATACGGTGGGCGCCATGAAGCGCCTGATCGAGCAGGGCAAGGTCCGGTACATCGGACTCTGCGAAGCGGCACCTGCGACCGTGCGGCGCGCGCATCGGATCCATCCGCTCACTGCGCTGCAGAGCGAGTTCTCGCTGCTCTATCGGGTCGAGGCGGAGGAGATGCTCCCGACCCTGCGCGAGCTGGGCATCTCGTTCGTCGCCTATTCGCCGCTCGGGCGCAGCTGGCTCACCGGCCGCGTCGAGAGCCTTGCCGACATCCCGGCGGACGATCGGCGGCGCGATCATCCTCGCTTCCAGGACGCTCACTTCGCCAGGAACCTCGAGCTTGTGCAGCGGATCGAGCCGATCGCGAAGGAGAAGAACTGCACGCCCGGCCAGCTGGCCCTCGCGTGGCTCCTGGCGCAGGGGCCGGACATCGTCCCGATTCCGGGCACGAAGCGGAAGGAGCGGCTCGAGGAGAACGTGCAGGCCGCTTCCATGCGGCTGGACGCGCGCGATGTCGAGCGGATCGCGGGGGCGATCCCGTCCGGGGCTGCGGCCGGAACCCGCTACCCGGAGGCGCAGATGAAGGGCGTGCACATCTAGGAGGCCCGCTCGGGGTCGTCGGCCGGCGGCTCCGGGCCGCCGCTCGACTTCTCGAGGTCGAGCATTTCCGGAAGGTGTCGCTGGCGCTCCGCGGGCTCGAGCCGGGTGATCTGGTTCATCCGCATGACGACCTCCTGGATGCGTTCGAGCGCTTCGAGCATCGACGCGATCCGCCCGCCCCAGCGGCCGCCGGCCTCGCGGGCGAGGAGCTGAAGCTCACCCGACACGACGGTCAAGGGGTTGTTGATCTCGTGGGCGGCGGCCACGGCCAGGCTCGCGACCGACCGCAGGGTCGCCGCCTCTCGCAGCGCCGCGTCGGCGCGCTTCTTCTCGGTGACATCGCGGCCGATCGCGGACGCCCCGATGATGATGCCCGACGAGCTCCGGAGCGGCGACACCGTGACCGATACCTGAACGCGCGAGCCGTCCTTCCGGATCCGCGTGGCCTCGTAAGGCTGGACGTGCTCGCCCCGCTTGACCCGGGCCAGAACACGGAGCAGCTCGTTGGGGCGATCGGGCGGGATGATGATCGAGATCGGGCGGCCGACGGCCTCTGCGGCCGAGTAGCCGTAGAGCCGCTCGGCGCCCGCGTTCCAGCTCGTGACGACGCCGTCGAGCGTCTTGCTCACGACGGCGTCGTCGGAGAACTCCACGATGGACGCCAGGTGCGCCAGCGCCGCTTCGTCCCCCTTCCGCTCCGCCACGACGGCGGCGATCAAGATGCTCATCACCGCCATCGTGCCGAGAAACGCCTGCAGGAGTAGCAAAGACTCGTTCGGCGGGCCGTCGGCGAAGGGGCCGAAGCCTCGGACGGTGCCCCAGATCGCCAGCCCTGACATGATCGCGATCGCGGCCGCCGTCTCGCGCTGACCGAAACGAAATGCCGCCCAGACTAGGGGCGGCAAACAGAGGAACGTGAGCGGCTGACCGACGAATCCGTAGAACACGAGGATGCCGACGGCGATCACCGTCGCGAACAGACCCACGCCCTCCAGCTGCTGCGTTCGGCTCCGCGCCACGGCGATGCGAACGCTCCACAGCACGAGGACCGGCCCGACGACCAGAGCGCCCACGGCGTCCCCGAGCCACCACGTGAACCAGATCGCGGGATACTCGCGCCAGTTGGCGCTTCCGCCGAGCATCAGACTGCTCGCGCCGATCGTCGCGCTCACGGTCGTGCTGAAGAGCCCGCCCAGCACCACGAACTTGAAGACGTCCCGCGAGCGACTGAAGACGTCGCGGCCGTTCGCGAAGATTCTGACGAGGTCCGCGCCCAGCCGGCCCTCGAAAGTGTTGCCGAGCGCGATGCCGAGCGAGGTGGCGATCGATCCCGTGGTCGTGACGTTCACGAGAAAAGCGCCGGCGAAAATGGCGGGCCAGATCCGCGGGCCGAGCAGCAGGAACGAGGCGAACGCGATTCCGGTGGGCGGCCAGACCGGCGAGACGCTCGCGTTGACGACGGCCAGGCTCAGGCCGAGCTTGCCCGCGAGGAAGTAGGCCAGCGTCAGCAGGCCCAGCCACCAGAGCGCTACCGGTTTTCGAGATTCGGTCATCGCCCGACCCGCTCCGGCATCGCTGTCGGGCCCCCGCAGCCCGGTCGCTCGATCGATTCCGATATGACCAGCTTAACACCCGGCGCCCGAGCCCGGCCGACTCGTGTAGGCTTACTCGGATCGCGAAGCCTTGTGCCCCGTCGAATCGAGGAGGATGACACTGTGAACGGCTGGCTCGAGACGTACCGGGGCATCGTGTACCGCTGGGAAGTCGATCACAACGACCACCTGACAGTCGCGTTTTATTTTGCCCATCTCGGCGACGCCACGCTCTGCCTGCTGGACGCGCTCGGGCTCGGCCCCGCCTACACGCGGCGTCGCCGGAACATCTGCGTGACCGCCGATTGCTACGTGCGGTACGTCCGCGAGCTTCGCGTCGGCGATATCCTGCACGTCGTCAGCGGGGTGATCGCCGTCGAGCGTGATGCCCTCGTGCTCGGGCACAAGGTGTTCAACTCCGAGACGGGCGAGGTGTGCACGACGGTCGAGCACCGCCTCCGCCACGTGGACACGCAGCGCCGCGCCGCGCGGCCCTTCCCGGCGGCGCAGCGGCGAGCGGCGGAGCAGCGGCGTGTCGAGTGGGACGTGCCGGCGCGCGAGCGCCGCGCGCGGCCGAGCGGGCTCGAGGGCTTTCACGAGAGCTCTCGGGACACCGTCAAGCCGGACGAGGTCGATGTCCTCGGCCAGGTTGCCCTGACCCACTACGTCCACCGCTTCTCGGCCGCCAACGGCCACGCGACCGCGGTGTTCGGGGTTACGCCCGGCTACATGCGCGCCGAGCGACGGGGCTTCTCGACGTTCGAGTTCCAGCTGGAGTTCGCGGGCGTGCTCCGGCCGGGCGATCCGGTGCGCATCCGCTCGGCCCTCGTCCACGTCGGTAACTCTTCGATGCGCCTCTTCCACGTCATGACGAACGAGCGCACAGAGGAGCGTGTGGCCACGCTCGAACAACTGGGCGTGCACCTCGACATGGACGCGCGGCGCCCGACCCCGCTGCCCGACGCGATCCGCGACCGGGCGAAGGCAATTCTGGTGTCCTGAAACGATGCGGCGACTAGGTCCCTGCGGCGGGGCTGGCGCGCCGGCGACCGCGGCCGCCACGCCGGGAGCGCCGCCGGCCTCGTCTCGGGGCCGGCGCCGGAGCCGCCGCGACCTCGGCCACCTCCTCGAAGGGCTGCTCGGGCGGTGGCATCGCCTCGACGGGAATCGACGACGCCAACGGTGCCGGCGCCCCGTGGACCGGCGCGCCGTGGACCAGCGAGATCATTCCCGTCGGGCTCACCGACAGCTCCCTGATGCGACGCAGCCGGGTGACGAGCCGCGGTGAGCCCGGCGGCCGGCTGAAGCCACGCGCCTTGAGCGTTCGCGCGACAGTGTCGATGAGAACGGCGCCGTTCGGTGAGCCGTCGGCGAGCTCGCGGACCACGAGCACGAGCTCGTCATGCGGCGCGGTGTGCCCCTCGTCAGACTGCTCCTCGATGGGAGGCGGCGCGGGGCGGACAGGCTCGAGCCGGCGCGGCTCGGACTCGAGACCGACCGGTCGCCCACCGCGTCGTCCTCGGCGCCCGCGGCGGCGGCTCCGGTCCCCTCCCGATGCGGGACGGCCCGGCTCCGCGGTCGGCGCGCCGGTGAGCGTCCGAGCGGTCAGCCGGTGGAAGGCGATCCCGAGAGCCGCGGCCACGTCACCCACCGCGTCGAAGGCTCGATCGTCCGACACGATTTCGAGCACGTCGCCCGGGCGTGCGCCGGCGAGCCACACGCCGGCGCTCACGGCGATCCGGAGGTCGCTCCAGTCGCGGACGCCGGTGGACGGGGCGCTATGAAGGAGCTGGGCGCCGAAGCGGGCGAGGACGCGCCCCGTCTCATGGCCGATCACGCGCCAGTTGCCGACGGCAAAGAACTCGGTGCTCCGGCCGACGTGATCGATGGCCAGACGTCCGACCACGCGCTCGATGTGCGCGGGGTTGCTCGTATTCTCGACGTCGAAGAATATCGCGTGGCGGGTTGCCGGCCGCAGCCGTTCCGGGCCGGGCGGGGGCACCCGCGCCGCGAGCGCGGGCTCCGGCGCGACGAAGGACAGCGCGGGTCCGGGCTCGGCGACCGGCGGCGACGCGGGGATCTCGGAGCTGACGGCGACGACCGAGGCGGGGACAGCCGCCTTCGCGGTATGGCGTCGACGTTTGCGAGCGGTCGTCGTTCGTTCCATGCCCGCATCATACGCGACGCCGACCGACCAGGCGCGAGACCAGCGGGGCGGCCTGTCTACCGACGAAGAAGATACCGGCAGCGTGCCCCAGGGATGCTGACGAACTGTCGGTCACGCCGGCCCGCCGCCCCGCGACCGGGCGGGCGGGACCGGCGCGAGCGCTAGTCCTGCTGCGAGACGGGAACAGGCGGCGTCGTCTGCAAGCGCCGCGCGATATCCGCCAGGGGCCGATGCATCTGCCCGAGCATGTCCACGACGCCGCCGAAGGCCTCGGCCACCGCCGTGCGCTCGCCTCTCAGTGCGTCGAGCTCGCCCTGGAGGGCCCCATGGATCCGGCGAAGCTCTCCGAGCTCCCCGCCGAGCCGCTCGCACTCCTGTTCCCGAGATTCGAGCGCACGACGCAGGCGGTCGCGCTCCTCGACCAGCGACGGAATCACATGGCTGAGCTGGTACTGGCTTTCCGCCAGCCACCGGGTAGTCCGCTGCGCGTCGTCGACGGTCTCGATCTGACTCATCTGGCGTGGTGCCTCCTCGTATGCAGCGCGGGGTTGCGGGTTAGGCGTCGGGGGCTCAGTGGGCACCTCGGGCGCAATGGCAACGAGCTCGTGCGATGCGCCGGTCATCAGCGACGACCGACGGCGGCGGCGATCGACCGGCGGAGGGCTCTCGGACGATTCGTACTCGACGGCGCCGCGCCGGTCGAGCATCACTCGGACCTTCGGGTCACCGAGGTGACGATTGCGGAGGTGCTCATAGACCGCCGGCTCCGTCCGCGCGACCACGATGAGATAACGCGTCATGCCGCCTCGGTTCGGTTCCTCCGCCGTGGGCGCGGATCCGACGAGGTCTGAGATCATCTCGCGGAACAGCGAACGGAGGAGCAAGAGGTGCATTGCGGTGTTGCTACGTTCTCCTCGCTTCGTCGAGCCTCGTGGTTGAAGCGGACTCTACACTCAGCGTCGTGAACATTCAAGAGTGAATTCGATTTTCACGTCGCGCGCGCGGCACGAACGCGTCCGAGCACGAGAAAATATTGGTGCGGCAGCAAGTCCCGGGCGTGAATCAGCGTCAGACCGGCGCTTCGTGCCGCCCGCAGGAACGTTTCGGGCGCGACGCGGCGCTCGAGCGGCGGGCCCACCGGAGTCTCGCGTGCATCCCAGTCGATGTTCACGACGCGTCCGCGCGGGTGGAGTGAGCGGGCGAGGCGACGCAGGAACGCGGGGCCGTCCGCGAAGTGGTGATACGCGTTCACGATCAGCGCGAGGCGACAGGCCCCCGACGGGAGCAGCGGGTCGTCGGGAAGCCCGAGGACCGGCGTGACGTTGCGGACGCCGTCGCGGCGCAGCCGCTCGCGGAGCGCGTCGAGCATCGCCGGCTCCGGATCGACCGCGTAGACGCGCCCGGACGGACCGACGGCGCGCGCGAGCCGTAAGGTGAAATAGCCCGGACCCGATCCGATCTCGGCGACCACCTGCCCACGCCGCAGCCCGAGCGCCTCGACGACCCGGTCCGGCTTTTGCCACGCGGCGCGCGCCGGATCGAGCTGGCGCTTGACCATGAGGGCGAGATCGGCGGGATTTCCGTGACGTCCGTGGCGATGGTGATCGTGCGCCATGGGCCTGGATCATACTCCGGGTCCGATCGACCGTCCGCTTGACACCGGCCGGCCCCGCCGACTAGCCTCGATTGGCGTCCGTCATGGATTTCGAATTCGCTGCCGAGCACGAAAGCTTCCGGAAAGAATTCCGCGATTGGCTCGCCACGAATCTCCCGCCCGAGCTGTGCCTCGACGAGGCGTCCGACGATCGCGTCGCGTCCGATCGCGAAACCTTCGAGCGCCGGCGCGTCTGGCAAAGGAAGATGCACGCGGCCGGGTGGGTCGGCATCACCTGGCCGAAGGACTACGGAGGCCGCGACGCCGGGTTGATCGAGCGGGTCATCTGGGACGAGGAATACACGGCGGCGCGCGCGCCGGTACTGCCGGGCAACATGGGTCTGAGCCTCGTGGGCCCCACCATCATTCACTGGGGCACCGATGCGCAGAAGCGCCGGCACCTGCCCGCGATCCTCAACGCCGACGAGATCTGGTGTCAGGGCTTTTCCGAGCCGGGCGCCGGCTCCGATCTGGCGAGCCTCCGCACGCGCGCGGTCGACCAGGGCGACCACTTCGTCGTCAACGGCCAGAAGGTGTGGACTTCGGGCGCCCACTTCGCGCACTGGATCATCCTGCTCGTCCGCACGAACCCCGATGTGCCCAAGCACCAGGGGATCAGCTGCCTCCTCGTTGCGATGACGACGCCGGGGATCACGGTCCGTCCGCTGGTCCTGATGACCGGGCACCATCACTTCAACGAGGTCTTCTTCACCGACGTCGTCGTGCCGAAGGCCAACCTGCTCGGGCCGGTCAATCAGGGATGGAAGGTCTCGACGACCACGCTCATGTACGAGCGTCACTCGGCCGGCGGCCGGAGCCATACCGCGCAGATCGCCCGGCTGATCGCGCTGGCGCGCCGGGTGCCGATCGACGGGCGGCCGGCGTGGGATCATCCGACGATCCGGCAGCGATTGGCTCAGCTCGCCATCGAGTCCGAGGCGCTGAAGTACACGCGGCTCCGGAGCCTGACCCGCCAGCTGCGTGGCGAGCCGCCGGGGCCCGAGGGATCCGTGCTGAAGCTCAGCGGCTCGGAGCTCGGCGTGCGCATCGCCGACGCGGCCGGCGAGCTCCTGGGCATGCACGTCCTGGTGAACCAGACTTCGCCGACCGTCCCGGACGCGCCGCGCTGGTTCAACCGCGTGCTTGCCGCGCGGCAATACACGATCTCGGCCGGAACCAGCGAGATCCAGCGCAACATCATCGGCGAACGCGTGCTCGGGCTGCCGCGCGGCTGAGCCGCCGGGCTCAGGCCGGCAGCGAGTCGAGGAAGCTCAGCAGGACGCGATCGAAGGCCTCGGGTTGATCCAGGTTGGAGGCGTGGCCCGCCCCGGCAATGACCTCGAGCCGAGCGCCTGGGATCTTCTTCGCCATGTACTCGCACGGCGCCAGGAACGGTGTGTCCTGGTCGCCGACGATGACGAGCGTCGGCACCCGGATCGACGCCAGCCCATCGATCACCCGCGAATCTTGCTGAGCCAGCATGCCCCGCGCGGCGTGCGCGAGCCCCTGAGCGCTCTTGTGGTGGCCGAGCGCGTCGCGCACTTCGCGACTGCGGCCGCCGAGCGCTTCGAGCCCGCGAGCCTCAAGGGTCGCGGCGCGCTCGTTGGCGCGCTGGTTCCACGCGTTGCGAGCCTCGGCGTTCCGGTAGCCCGGTCCCGAATCGCAGATGATCAGCGCATCGACCATCTCGGGGTGCGCCAGGTGGAACGCGAGCGCCATGTAGCCGCCCAGCGAAAGCCCGCCGACCACCGCGCGACTCACGCCGAGTGAGGCGAGGAGCGCGCGCATGTCGGCCACCGTCAGCTCCGTCGAGTAGCGCGCCCCGTCGTTCGGGCTCTCGGTCTGACCGTGACCGCGCATATCCCAGGTGATCAGCCGATAGCGGTCGCCGAGCGTCCGGCGCTGGCCGTCGCACATGCGGCCGGTCGCGCCGTAGCCGTGACTCAGGATCACCGGGCGACCGCGCCCGCTCACCGCGTAGTCGATCTCGATGCCGTTCAGGGTCGCCTGCGCCATGGGGTGGACCTCGGTTCTCCCGCGCTGTTCTCTAGTATCGGTTGGCGATCGGAAGCTCGTCGGCCGGGAAGAGCGTGATGATCTGGGCGCCGCTCGGCGTCACGATGACTTCTTCCTCGATGCGAGCCGCGGACACGCCGTCGGTCGCCGGGCAATAGGTCTCGACGGCGAACATCATGCCCGCCTGCAGCTCCATCGGATCGTCGAAGGAGTTCAGGCGGCTGATGATCGGCCGTTCGTGGAGCCCCAGACCGATGCCGTGACAGAAATTGAGCCCGAACGCGGCCATCTCGCTGTCGAAGCCGATCTCTTGCGCCTTGGGGAACGCGCGCGCGATCTTGTCGGTGGCCACACCGGGCTTGATGAGCGCGATCGCCTCGTCCATCCACTCGCGCGCCTTCTTGTAGGCGGCGATCTGTGGCTTCGTCGCCCGTCCCACGCTGAAGGTGCGGTAGTAGCAGGTCCGGTAGCCGACGAACGACATGATGATGTCGAAGAACGCCTGATCGCCCGGCCGGATGATCCGATCGGTGAAGTTGTGCGGGTGTGGGCTGCAGCGCTCGCCCGAGATCGCGTTGATCGCCTCGACGCAGTCCGAGCCCATCTCGTACAGGCGTTTCGTCGCGAGCCCGACGATCTCGTTCTCGCGCGCGCCGGGCTTGAGCGCCTCGAAGATGTCCTGGTAGACCCCGTCGACCATCGCCGCCGCCATGTTGAGCAGGGTCAGCTCGTCCTGGCTCTTCAGCATCCGCGCTTCGAGCATCACCTGCTGCCCGTCGCGCACCTCGACGCCGAAGTCCTGCAGCGCGAACAGAAACGGCGGCTCCACCAGATCGATGCCGAGCGGCATCCCGGCGACGCCTTCGGCACGCAGGATGTCGCGGATCTCGGTGGCCGCCTTTTGGAAGAGCCCGGCTTTCGGCGAGACCGCGCCGCGCATGCCGACCATCCCCGCGAGTGATTGGCGCGCCGGGATCTGCGGCGTGTAGAGCCGATGGTGTCGCGCCGCGGAGCCGAAATCCCACACCCACGGCTCGCCGGTGCCGGTCAACAGACACCAGCGCGTGAGCTTGTCGCGCGCCCACTCGCCGATGACCGTACCCGAGAGATAGCGGATGTTGTACTGATCGAACACGAGGATCGCGCCGAGGCCCGACCGCGCCAGCGCCTGACGCGCGCGGCCCAGCCGATAGGCGTGCAGGCGCCGGAAATCCACGCGCTCCTCGAAGTCCACCTGCGTGTGTCCGGGCGCCTGGAGGGGCCGGTCCCATCGATGGCGCGGATCGACATCGTCGGCGGTCACGGGCCGGGGCTTCGGTGCGTCCTGCTTCCGGGCCATGCGTGGCCTCCTCGGGGCGGTACTTTACCCCAGCTTGCGTTAGAATCCTCGCCCATGGACCTCGAACGCCCGCTCCCAACTCCGATCACACCCGAGTGCCGTCCCTACTGGGAGGGCGCGCGGGACGGCAGGCTCATGATCCCCAAGTGCCGCGCGTGCGGCAAGCCGTTCCTGTATCCGCGCGTCGCGTGTCCGTTCTGCGCCTCACGCGACATCGGCTGGGTGCAGGCGAGCGGCCGCGGCCGGCTCTTCTCGTTCGAGATCGCCCACCAGATCCTGAACAAGGCATTCAAGGTGAAGACGCCCGTCGTGCTCGCGATGGTCGAGCTCGAAGAAGGGCCGCGCCTTTTGACGAACCTGGTCGGGATCGCGCCGGACCCGAAGCAGATCCGCTGCGACATGCCGGTCGAGGTCTGCTTCGAGAAGCTCACGGACGAGATCAGCCTGCCGATGTTCCGGCCCGCGGGAGGTGCGCGATGAGCGACCTCGCGCGAATGCGGGAGCTCAGCAACTCGGTCTGCATCGTCGGCGTGGACGAGAGCGACGAGATCGGCACCCTGCCGGGGAAGAGTCAGCTCACCCTGCACGTCGAGGCCATCACCAACGCCGCGCGCGACGCCGGGCTCAAGGTCTCCGACATCGACGGGATCTTCACCGCCGGCCAGCACTCGCCCGCGACCATCGGTGAGGCGATCGGCGTCGTGCCACGCTACGTCGATGGCACCACGGTCGGAGGCTGCTCGTTCATCATCATGGTCGGGCACGCAATGCTGGCGCTCCACCATGGGCTCTGTGACGTGGCCGTCGTCTGCCACGGCGAGTCGGGGCGCTCGGGTGTGGGCGTCTCGCCCCGCCGCGACACGGCGCTGCCGGGCCAGTTCGAGTTCCCCTACGGCTTCGGCGGCGCGCCGACTTACTTCGGGCTGATCACCACCCGGCACATGCACGAGTACGGCACCACGCTCGAGCAGTGGGCGCAGGTGGCGGTCTCGACGCGGAAGTGGGCCGCGCTGAACCCGAAGGCCCGCAATCGCGAGCCGCTGACCGTGAAGGACGTGCTCGACTCCAGGCCGGTGGTCTGGCCGTTCAACATCCTGAACATCTGCCTGGTCACCGACGCCGGCGGCGCGGTCATCCTGACGCGCGCCGATCGGGCCAAGGACCTTGCGAAGAAGCCCGTGTACGTGCGGGGCGCCGGCGAGGGCAGCGAGCACGTCATGCTCACGCAGATGCGCAACCTCACGTTCAGCGAGGCCACGAAGAAGTCCGGCGAGAAGGCCTTCGCGATGGCAGGCGTGAAGCCGACCGATTTCAATCACATCATGCTCTACGACGCCTTCACCTCCGGCCCGCCGCTCATGCTCGAGGCGCTCGGCCTCGCCACGCGTGGGGAGGGCGTGCACTTCTTCGCCGAGGGCCGCTCGACCCCCGGCGGCAAGCTGCCCATCAACACGAACGGCGGCGGGCTCTCGTACACCCACAGCGGTATGTACGGCATCTTCCCGATCATCGAGGCGACGCGCCAGCTGCGAGGCGAGTGCGGCCCGCGGCAGGTGCCGAAGGCGAAGCTCTCGCTCGTGAACGGGATGGGCGGGATGCTCTCAGCGGCCGGGACCCTCGTCCTCTCGAACGACACGGGCCGCTGAACAGGGCGCCAGATGTCGGCCGCTTCGACGAGCTAGAGCAGCTGGGCCGCGAGGTCCTGAACGAGGGGGACCGCGCGGGCGTCGATGTCGGGGCGGGCGATGCGGGCCCAGTCTCGGACGGTCAAGACGGAGGCGTCGTCCAGCGAGAGCCGGGGTCGGTCGGCCAAGGCGTAGCGCAGGCGGTCGGCGACGGTTTCGGGGGCGATGTCTCGAGTGATCGGGCCGCGCGCGAGCAGCCGTCCTCGTAGGGAGCCGAAGCGATCGCGTTGCTCGTCTGACGCCCAGCCGACGTATTGCCCGAGCTCGTCGTGGGCGGCGCCTTCGAGCGCCGCTCGATAGGCCCGCTGAGCGCGTTCGTCCTCGGACAGCGCGGCGTCGAGCAAGACCTCCACGCCGATGTGGGCGACCGCGAGCGCGCTGCCGCTTCGAACACCGCGCGCCGACAGCCAGACGACCGCCTGATGAGTGAGCGTCAGGAATGCCGCGGACCGGTGGAAGACCTCGTCGGTTCTCCAGTGAAACCGCATCCCGGAATCGATCTCGGCGTGCTCCGGATGCGGCGGACGCGCCCGGATCATCGTGGCGAAGTCGGGCAGCATCGAGCCGAGCACGAAGGCCGGCTCGGTGCTCCGCTTGACCGCCAGCACGGTGTGACCGAAGAAATTCACGCGATCCGGCTCGCTAGAGCAGCCCGGCGATCGCCTGACCGACCTCGCTGGTGGACGCACGGCCGCCGAGATCGCGCGTCAAGGTCTTGCCTTCCTCCACCAGGCGCTCGACCGCGGCGACCACGGCACGCGCCGCGTCCGCGTGATCGAGGTGCTCGAGCATCATCGCGCCGGTCCAGATCTGGGCGATCGGATTGGCCACGCCTTTTCCCGCGATGTCCGGGGCCGAGCCGTGGACGGGCTCGAACATCGACGGGTATTCCTTCTCGGGGTTGATGTTGCCGCCCGGCGCGAGCCCGATCGAGCCGGCGATCGCCGGGCCGAGGTCGGAGAGGATGTCGCCGAACAGGTTCGAGCCGACGACGACGTCGAACCAGTCCGGGTGCTGGACGAAGTGGGCGGTCAGGATGTCGATGTGGTACTGCGCGGTCTTCACGGATGGATACTCTTTCGCGACCGCGGCGAACCGCTCGTCCCAGTAGGGCATGCTGTGGATGATCCCGTTCGATTTCGTCGCCGACGTCACGTGGCGGCTCGGCCGCTTCATGGCCCGCTCGAACGCGTAGCGCATGATGCGGTCGCAGCCCTTGCGCGTGAAGACCGACTGCTGCACGGCGAGCTCCTCCGGCGTTCCCCGATAGAGTCGGCCGCCGATCTCCGAGTACTCGCCCTCGTTGTTCTCGCGGACGATCAGCATGTCGATGTCGGCGGGCCCGCGTCCGGCGAGCGGTGACTTGACGCCCTTGAGCAGCCGCACCGGCCGTAGATTCACGTACTGATGAAATCCGCGGCGGATCGGGATCAAGAGACCCCACAGCGAGACGTGGTCCGGCACACCGGGGAATCCGACCGCGCCGAGGAAGATCGCCTCGAACGGTCGAAGACGATCGAGGCCGTCCTCGGGCATCATGCGGCCGGTTTCGGAGTAGCGCTCGCAGCTCCAGTCGAACGTCGTCCACTCGATCTCGAATCCGAACCGCCGGCCGGCGGCGTCGAGGACGCGCATGCCCTCGGGCACGACTTCCTTGCCGATTCCGTCGCCGGGGATCGCCGCGATGCGATGCTTCATCGAAACCCTCCGTGCTCTCTCATTCGTGAGAAACGGAGCCCTAGCGTATCAAGAAAGCGCCTCTGGACACACTCGCGGTCCTGTGTTTCCATACCCCGTGGTTTCGGGATTCTCCCCTCCTACCATCCGGTAGGCCATGGATCGTCGCGGTGAAGATCCTTCATTCGGGTGCGGCGCCGGACGCTTCGGCGTTCGCGCGCTGAGCCTGCCGGGCGAAGGGCTCGGACGTCACTCGTCGCGCACGCTGGCGGACGCAATGGAGCCCGTCGCTCCATCGTCTCCGGCGAGCGCATGACGTGGAGTCTTCATGCCGATCATGCGTGTCAGCGACCCTACGTTCGAGGGAAAGCGATCCTCGGACAACCGCGTCTTCGTGCGCTTCCGAGTGAACCGGGCGCCCGACCAGAGCTGGATCAACACGTTCAAGGGCCACGCGAGCTCCAGCGTTCTTCGCGCGGCCAACGCGATCGTCAACGGCAATGACGTCACCCTCGAGCTCGTGCGACCGAAGAGCCGCGCGGAGCTGACGACCGCGCTCGACTGCTTCATCGAATGCGCAAACCTCGGGCTGCGCAGCTGGGGCGGCGTCGAGGAAAGCCCGGCGACGGGCCGGGGCATGCTTCGCGACCACGTTTAGCCCCGTTCCGGGCTTCCGGAAACGCCGGGGACTGGATGACACGCGCGTGTCGGGTCATGGACGGGCTCTGTCACTGCCGGGACTCGGCGGTGCGATGCAACGACGGAACAAACATAACATTTGTCACTTTTGACGGCTGGCATCGGGGTTGCGTTCTGAGAGGGTGCTGCGCATAGACCCATCCAGAATGCTGTCTGCCAGGCACCAAACCCGGAGGGAATTTCTTGGACGGAGCGAAAGCGACGATCCGACGCCTCGAGCGAGACCCGCTCTCGCCGCTCGCGCGCCACGCGCTAGGGCTCGGAGTCTTGCTGCTCACGATCGTCCCCGCATACGCCTATTTCGGGTCGCGGACGAATCAGCCGGAGTCCGAGATCATACGGATGGCGCGCGAAACAGTCGAAGCGACCGACTCGAGCGTCGAGATCGCCGAGATCGTCGAGATCGAGGCGCACATTCGAGAGGTCGCGCTGCGATACGAGATTCAGCCGATTCTGGTGGCCGCGATCGTCGAGGCGGAGTCGGAGTTCAATCCGCGCGCGGTCTCGCGGCGCGGCGCCCGCGGCTTGATGCAGCTCATGCCGGGCACGGCTTCGAGTCTCCGGGTGTCGGATACCTTCGACCCCTACGAGAACATCGAGGGCGGCGTTCGCCACTTGCGTCAACTGATGGACCGGTATCACGGCAACCTGCCCGTCGTGCTCGCCGCCTACAATGCCGGTGAGCAGGCCGTCAGAGTGTACGGCGGTGTGCCGCCCTATCGCGAGACGCGCCGGTACGTCAGCCGCATCCTGCGGCGCATCGGCCGTCCGGACCTCGTACCGCAGCGGGTCAGCAGCGTGAACGATCGGGTCAGCAGTGTGAACGCGACGGTGATTCCCGTGGCGACCAGCCGGATAGACCCCGGATTCGCCTTGTTTTCGCCTCCATCGCTGGGCCCGACTCCGAGCTCGCCCCGTGCGGCCTGGGCCGAGCGCCAGGCGCTCGAGCACCAGGCTCCCGCAAAGACCGAGCGTAAGGCTGTCGCAGCGCCGGCCGAGCAGCCTGCCGGCGCTCGGGAGCTGTCCTGGTCCGGCCGCAACAACGGCCAGGGCCCCTAGCCGCGCGCCGGCCGGAACACCGGATCAGGTCCCGTCGTTCGAGGCGACCGTGCGCGGAATAACTTTGGAATTGGCTCTTCTGAAGGCAGCGTATGAAGGAGGGTTGACATGATTGATCGAATCATCGGCAAGCTTCCCGAGGCGTGGCGCGGCCCGGCCGAGCTGGTGGCGGCGCCGATCGCCTGGGTTCCGGTACTGCAGCAGACACTCATGAGCTTCTTCTTCGAGCCACAGCCCGGCTGGATGGCGGCGCTCAAGTACATCTTTCTCCTGTTCCCGGTGCTCCTGGGTGTCGTGGCCGTCTGGTCGACCGGGCTCTCGGTCTACACTCTGCCCTTCCGCTCGGGACGCACGCGCTTCGTCTCGCTGGTCCTGCTGGCGTGGTGGGATGCCGCACTGGCCGTGTGGCTCTACTGGGTGGGCATGGTTCGAGTCGTCGGCGTCGTGCTCGGGTGGGCCCTCGGCATCTCGCGGCTCGTCGTCCGGCTGACGATGGGCTTCCTCCGCGACGTCGTCGGGACGCCATTCGCGATGTCGAGCATGCTGATGCGCGGCTACTTCAAGCCGGGGGTGCCGTGGCTCGGATTCATGATGGTGCTCCTCTGGGGCGCGCTCGAGGCCGCGGTGTTCACCCATACGCTGGAGCCCCGCATTACGACGCTGGTGGCCGACCTGTCCGGCTCGGACGAGTCGCGCTTCACGGTTCCGATCCTGTATGCCTTCGTTCTCGCGCTCGTTCTGGCGAGCTTCGCGTGCGTGCAGGCGCTCATCGACGCCGCACGCACGAAGGACCCCCGATTCATCGCCCAGATCATCGGGATCGAGCTGTTCACGATATGCTTCGAGGTGATGTTCCTGTATCGGGGTCTGGTCGAGGTGACGATGCCGTGGATCGCCAAGGACAACGGCGCCGCGGTGGCGACAGCCGCCGTCGGCTGGCTCGGTGTCCGGGGTCTCACGTGGTTTCTCTTCGGTCAGTACGGAACGCCGCCGCTTCTCGCCCTCATCGCCCGGCGGCCGCTCACGGAGGTGGAGGCGCCGCATTCTTCGATGCGGTCGGAGCCGTTCTGGCGCCTGGCGATGGACGACTTCCGTCGCGACCTGGACTGGCTTCACATCAAGAGCGATGAGATGCTCGAGCTGCTCGCGCTCCCGGTCGTGCATCTGTTGGGGGCGGCGTTGAACTTCGCGATGATCCTGACGGCGGCGCGACCCGTCTTCAACCTTCCGTTCCGGAGCCTCAAAGAGGTGACGGAGTCGCGCGACATGGAGACGACGATGCATCTGGAGCCGCGCAAGCAGGTCAGTCTGTGACGGTTCAGCGCTTTCATTTCTCCGGCATCGCCGGGGCCGGGATGGGCCCGCTCGCGTGCCTGATGCGGGCACGTGGGCACGCGGTGCAGGGATCCGATCGCGCGTTCGACCAGGGAAAGAAACAGGAGATCGCGGCGCAGCTCCGCCGGCTCGGCATCGAACTGGCCCCGCAGGACGGCAAGGCCGTCACCGTCGCGATCAATCGCTTCGTCTATTCGGCGGCCGTCGAGGCGGATACTCCCGAGCTCAGGGCGGCACGCGCCCTCGGCCTGGAATGTCTGCCGCGGCCGCAGCTACTCGCGGAAGTGGTCAACACGGCCACGCCGGGCGTGGCCATCTCGGGCACCAGCGGCAAGAGCACGATCGTCGGGATGCTCGGCTGGCTCCTGCGTGAAGGCGGTGTCCGGGCCACGGTGCTGGGCGGCGCCGACTTCGTGGGCGAGGGCACCGGCGGTTGCTTCGTCGCTGGTCCGGCGCAGGGCCCGGCCGTGGCCGAGGCGTGCGAATCGGATGGGACGCTCGTCGGCTACCGCCCGGCGATCGGCGTCATTCACAACGTGAGCCGCGACCACGACGAGCTGAGCGCGCTGCGTCCTCAGTTCACGGCGTTCGCGCGCAACTGCGGCCAGCTGCTCGTCGGCGCCGACTGCCCGGAAGCCGCGGCGCTCGGGCAGCGATTCAAGGCTGCGACCTACGGGGTGTCCCAGAATGCCGACGCGCGGCTGCGCGTCACCAGCGTGGGACCGCGGCGCGCCCGGGGCGTTCTCAGGCATGCGGGCCGCGATCTGACCCTGGACATTCCGCAGCCCGGGCTCCACAACCTCGAGAACGCCACCGCCGCCGCGCTGGTGGCGCTCGAGATCGGGCTCGACGCCGATACCGTGGCGGGCCTGCTCGCCAGATTCCCCGGCCTCGCGCGGCGCTTCGAGCTGGTCGGCACGACCGCGGGCGACATTCACGTCGTGGACGACTACGCGCACAATGGTGAGAAGATTCGCGCGGCCCTCACCACCGCGCAGGCGGGATCCGCCCGGGTGGTCGCCGTCTTCCAGCCTCACGGCTTCGGCCCGGCGCGCTTTCTGCGGAACGAGCTCAAGGCGATGATCCCGACCTTGCTCCGCCCGCAAGACCGCTTCTGCTACGCGGAGATCTTTTACGCCGGCGGAACCGTCGCCAAGGACATCTCGAGCCATATGCTCGCCGACGACTTGCCCGCCACGCTCAACTGCGGTTACGCGCGCGACCACGAGGCCGCGCGTCAGTGGGTCGTCAGCGAGGCGCGCCCTGGGGACACCGTACTCATCATGGGCGCGCGGGATCCCGATCTGCCGCGTCTGGCGCGCGCGGTGCTCAGCTCTCTCTAGCCGACATCACCTAAGAAACGGGAGGTCCATCGATGCTCTACGCGCTTCTTGCGCTCATCGCGCTCGTCTTCGCGACGCCGGCCAACGCCCAGGTGCACGTGGACATCGGCATCCACCTTCCGGCGCCTCCGCCACTGGTGGTCGTCCCGGGTGTCGCGTCGGTGCAGTATGCCCCCTCGGCGCCAGCCAACGTCTTCTTCTACAGCAACCAGTACTGGATCTTCGCGAACGGCGGGTGGCACGTGAGTCGCCGACACGACGGCCCCTGGATTCTCGTGGCTCCTCAATTCGTCCCGCGCCCTGTCCTGCTCGTGCCGGTGCGGTACTACCACGTACCGCCTGGACACTGGAAGCAGTGGCAAGGCGGAGCGCCGCCTCACTGGGATCGCGAATGGGGACGCGAGTGGTCGGAAAAGCGCAAATGGAAGGGGCATGGCCCTGAGCGCGATTGGGACCGCCATGAAGCTCGCGCCGACGGCCCAGGCCGAGAGGGTCCCGGTCGGGACGGTCCAGATCGGGACGGTCGAGATCGGGGCGGTCCAGATCGGGGCGGTCCAGATCGGGGCGGTCAAGGAAGGGGTCACGGCAAAGGCAAGTAGGAACTGGCCGCGGGCGCGCGTCGATCCCGGGCGCGCGCCCGACTAGCCGAGCGTCTCCGCGATCTGCACGAGCTCCTCGTACTCCTGGTTCCAGTAGTTGTGGTTGCGGAACAGGGGGAAGGCCGGCGGGAACGACGGATCCGCCCAGCGGCGCGCGATCCAGCCCGACATGTAGACGATCCGCATCGCCCGCAGCGGCTCGCACAGAGCCAGGCTCGAGCGATCGAACTCACGGAACAGCTCGTACCCCTCCAGCAGATCCTCGCGCAGCTTTCGCGCTTCCTCGGAATGGCCCCGCGCGAGCAGCCAGATGTCCTGCACCGGCGGGCCGACCAGGCAGTCGTCGAAGTCGACGAGGAGCGGATCGGGCGTCCAGAGGATGTTGCCCCAGTGCAGATCACCGTGGATCCGCTGCACGCGCGCCGTCGCGAGGATCTTGGCCGCCGCCTCGGCGATGCGTACCGCGACGTCCCGGTAGCGCGGCGCGAGGCCCTCGGGAATGAAGCGGCCGGCCATCAGCACTTCGAGGGGCTCGAAGATGTAGCGCTTCACCTCCAGCCGCGGCCGTTGCGGCGCGTCGCGCGAGGCGCCGACTGCGTGCATGCGGCCGATGGTCCTGCCGATCCGGCGGCGATTCTCCACGTCGAGCTCGTCGAGCGAGCGCCCGCGCACTTTCGGGAACGCCGCATAGTAGATGCCTTCGATCTCGCTCAAGGTCGCACCCGTGCCGATGTCGATCGGCGCGACGGCCGGCACCTCGGCCGCCGTCAGGTCGGCCAGGAACGCGTGCTCGTCCAGGATCGTCTCGCGTGACCAGCGGCCGGGCCGATAGAACTTGACGACCAGCCGCCGCTCGTCTTCCAGCTCGACTTCATAGACGCGATTCTCGAACGCCCGAAGCGGCAGGCAGCGACCGGTGCAGCGGAGGCCTCCCACCTCGACCGCGTCGAGGACGCGATCGGGCGTCAGCGCGAAAAACGTCGCCCCGGACTCCCCGGCCACGCCTGATACCATAGCGCGCCGTCGGGAAACATTCACCCCGGGAGGTCACGATGCCCGAACGTCCGCTACCTACGGAGCAGGAAGTGCTCGGCTGGATCCGGCAGCGCCGCAACTGGGGTCGCTGGGGCAAGGACGACCAGCTCGGCGCCATCAACCTCATCACGCCCGCCAAGCGCGCTGCGGCGGCCCGGCTGGTGCGCACTGGGCGCAGCGTCTCGCTCAGCCGGCCGTTCCCGAAGGACCCGGGACCGAACAATCCGCTGCCGGCCCATCACTTCATGCGCACTCATGCGCGCGGCGCGGGTGGATTCTCCGCCGACTATTACGGGATCTACTATCACGGGATCGCCTCCACCCACATCGACGCCCTCTGCCACACCTGGGACGACGAGGCGATGTGGAACGGACGCGACCCGAAGAAAGAGATCACGTTCGAGGGCGCGCGGTTCGGATCCGTCGAGCACTGGGCCGAGGGCATCATGACCCGCGCCGTCATGCTCGATGTTCCACGCCACCGCGGCGTGCCCTGCGTGACGCACGATCGACCCGTCCACGGCTGGGAACTGGACGACATCCTCACCAAGCGCGGGATCAAGCTCGAGCCCGGCGACGCGGTCTGCGTCTACTCCGGGCGCGAGGCCTGGCAGGCGCAGGATCCCGAGCGGCCGTACGGCCGCCCGTTCAACCCGACGCAGCAGCAGCGACCGGGACTGCACGTGTCCTGTCTGCCGTTCCTGCGCGACCACGACGTGAGCGTGCTCGTGTGGGACATGCTCGACCACCTGCCGATCGGCTACGACATCCCGTGGGCCGTCCACGCCGCGATCTTCACCTATGGCGTGGCACTGCTCGACAATGCGCTCCTCGAGCCGCTCGCGCGCGCCTGCGTCGAGGAGCAGCGCGACGAGTTCATGCTGGTGATCGCGCCGCTGAGGGTCGTCGGGGGCACCGGCTCGCCGGCGAATCCGCTCGCGGTGTTTTAGGCGACGAGCGCTCAGCCGCCGGCGTAGGGGATCGGCCCGGCGTATTCCGTGTGGAGCGGCACCCAGCGCGTAGCCCAACCGCGCGCCAACGTCGCGGCGAGCTGTGCCAGGTGCAGGCGATCGTGCTCGACCCAGGCGGCGAGAATGTCCAGGCCCGACAGGCCGCCGCTTCGGCGATGCTCGACCACCGTCGTGAGGCGCGCCGGCGTGATCCCTGCGAGCAGTGTGAGGCTGGCGGCGCGCCGCTCGCGAAAACCGGCGAGCGCGCGTGGTCCGTCGTCGGCGAGATATCTTCGCTCCGTCGCCCAGCGCTCTGGATCGATCGGCGTGAAGCATTGGCCTCCTTCGAGAACGACGTAGAGCCGGGCGCCGAAGTCTTCGACTTCCTCGTCACGAAGGTGACAGACGATCTCGACAGGCGCCCACTCGGCGGGCGCCGGGCGAGCTCGCCAGGAAGCTCCGTCGAGACCATTCAACAGGGCGTCGAGCACGAGCGGGAATCGCGCGAGCTCGGTTCGGGCGCCGGTCAGGACGTCCTCGGGTTCGTGCATGTCTTGACACCTCCTTCGTCCGCGCTGTATAGCCCTCGAAGCATCACGCAACGAACACTCAGGTGAGGATACTCGCATGGGACGTCTGGACGGACGCGTCGCACTGGTAACCGGAGCGGGTCGCGGATTCGGCCGCGCGATCGCGCTCGCCTTCGGACGTGAGGGCGCCGACGTGGCGGTGAATTACAACGCCAGCGCCGCCGGAGCGAAAGAAGTCGTGACCGAGCTCGAGCAGCTCGGACGGCGGGCCGAGGCCGTGCGCGCGGACGTCGCGCGCGCGGACCAGGTGGGCGCGATGGTCGATCTGGTGCTCGCGCGCTTGGGCCGCCTCGACATTCTCGTCAACAACGCCGGCGTCATGACGCGCGGCCAGTTCCTCGACGCCCCGATCGAGAGCTATGAGTCGATGTTCGCGATCAACGTGATGGGCACGTTTCTCTGCACCCAGCGCGCCCTGCGCCCGATGGTCTCCGCCCGCTACGGGCGCATCATCAACTTCTCGACCCAGCTCGTCCGGGCCTCGGTCGGCACCGGTGGCTTCGCCGCCTACGCCGCGACCAAGGGCGCCATCGAGGCGTTCACCCGCGCGATGGCTCACGAGGTGGGCCCCCACGGCGTCACCGTCAACGCGATCGCGCCCGGCGGGATCGACACCGACATGAGCCGTGCGGTGATGACGCCGGAATACCGCGCGAAGCGGATCGGCGAGCTCCCGGTGCGCCACCTCGGTCAGGTTGAGGACGTCGCGTACTGCGCGGTCTTCCTCGCGGCGGAGGCCGCGAACTACCTCACGGGCCAGGTGCTCCAGCCCAACGGCGGCTGGGTCATGGCCTAGGGCGGCGATCGACCGTCGCAGGCAAGCTCGAGACAGATGTGTGATCGCATCGTTCTCACGACCTGTCGCGCGTGGCCGGAGCTGAGCCCGAGCGATCGCTGCCTCGCCGACGCCCTCGATCAACGAGGATTCCAGGTCGAGAGCGCGCCGTGGAACGGACCATTCGAGCCCTTCGACGGCGCGCGGGCAGTCGTGATCCGCTCCACCTGGGACTATCACCAGACCCTCGACGACTACCGCGCGTGGCTCGACCGACTCGAACCGACCCAAGTCTTCAACGCGCCCGATCTCGTGCGCTGGAATCTCGACAAGGCCTATCTGACCGACCTCGCCGCGCGGGGCGCGCCGCTCCCCGCGTGTACGATCGTCGAGGCCGACGCCGCCCTGGTGGCTGGGGCGCTTGCCCGGCTGGCGCTGAGAGAGGCGGTGATCAAGCCGACCGTCGGGGCAAGCGGCGTGGGCGTCGAGCGCGTGGCATGCGGACGAGAGGCCGAGGCGCTCGCTCGATTTCACGCCGTCACGCGCTCGCCACGGCTGCTCGTCCAGGAGTTCATTCCCGAGGTCGCCGCGGGGGAGATCGCTGGTGTGTTCTTCGGAGGAGCGTTTTCCCACGGCCTCCGGCGCGTGCCGGCAACCGGTGAGTTCCGCGTGAACAGCCAATATGGCGGACGCATGGAAGCCGCCCCCCTCGATGACACCACGATCGAGGCCATGAGCCGGGTTCTGAGCAGCCTCCCGAGCGAACCGCTCTACGCGCGGATCGACGGCGTGCGCCGGAACGGTCGGTTCGTGCTCATGGAGGTCGAGGTCAACGAGCCCGGGCTCGGACTCCACCTCGCGCCGGGCGCGGGCGACCGCTTTGCGGCGGCGCTCGTCGCCCGCCTCCGCGCGGCTTGACAGTCGGTGGCCCGGGGATCGATCATCGAGCCAACGTTCGATTTCCCGGAGGGAACGCGATGGCGATGACGTCGCTGGAACGGGCCGAGGCAGCCGAGCACGCGATGAGCCAGGAGCTCGACCGGATCGTCGTGAAGTCGGTGATTTACACGTCGGGTGAGCGCGATCCGCGAGAGCCGATTCCGCCCCAGCAGAGCCAGGGCAAGCTCTACATGATGGGCCACGATCCGCGGCTGCCGCGCATGCCCGAGAAGCCGACGTTGTTCGATTTCTTCAAGCTGCGCTTCGGGCCCTCCACGCACGTGCTCCAGAGCGCGCGCCTCGCGAGGAAGAACGGGGTCAGCGAGAAGATCGTGCTGGCGTGCCTGCTTCACGATATCTCCGTCATGGGACTCATCCGCGGCGACCACGGCTACTGGGGCGCGCAGCTCGTCGAGCCGTACGTCGATGAGGAAGTGAGCTGGGCCATCCGCCACCATCAGGTGCTGCGGTTCTTCGCCGACGAGTCGTACGGCTACAAGTACCCCGACTCGTACATCCGCCTGTTCGGCGCGGACTACCAGCCCGAGCCGCACATCCAGGAAGCCTACCGCCGCGCGCGCGAGCACAAGTGGTACGAGACCTGTCGTCTCATCACCGTGAACGACCTCTACGCGTTCGATCCGAATGTGCGCGTGGAGCTCGAGGAATTCACCGACGTCGTCGGCCGTCACTTCAGGCAGCCGAAGGAAGGGCTGGGTTTCGATCAGAGCCCGTCAGCGCACATGTGGCGGACGATGAACTATCCGACGAAGTACCTGTAAGAGCCGACGGCTCTAGGTGAGCCGGCGCTCCATCAGCACCCACGTGGGCTCGCTGAAGCCCTCGTGGCTGCGAAGCTCGGCGTCCACGAACCCACAAGACTTGAAGAGCTGGTGGTTCTCCACGAGTTCGAGCCGCACGCCGAGGGTCATCCGGGAAAAGCCCTGGCGGCGCGCCTCGCGTTCGGCTTCGTCCATGAGCGCTCGGGCGATGCCCTGCCTGCGGTACTCCGGAGCGACCGAGACGCGGCTGATGTAGAGCGCGCCGTCTTCCTCTTCCCACAACACCGCGCCGGCCACGACATCCTCGCGCTCCAGGACCGCGCCGCCGCCGCGCGCGAGGTGCGCGGCGATCGTCGCGGCGGTCTCCTCGAGCGCGCTCGACGGCGGATTGGTCGGACGCGGCTGCGCGGCGAACGCGCGCCGCACGAGGTCCGCGATCAGCGAGGCGTCGCGGGCCGTCGCGGCACGAATCGAGTGAGGGCTTGCGCGCTCGACACGAGCCACACCTCGATTATAGGGATCAGAGCGCCCGGCCCCAACGATCCGCGAACGCCACCTCGCGCACCGGCCGGCGCGGCGGGCGACCGAATTTGCCGAGGGGGTAGCCCAGCGGAATCAGGGCGGCGGTCTCGACCTCGGCCGGGATCCCGAACAGCTCCTTCACCTGCGGGTCGCGAAAGCGGTGAATGGTCGTGATGCAGCTTCCAATCCCGAGGGCCCGAGCGGCCAGCATGATGTTCTGGACGGCCGGGTAGATCGACGCGCCGGTCGTGAGACTCGCCGTGACGCCGGGATCGAGCGAGACACAGGCGAGAACGATGACGGGCGCCTCGCCGAGATGCTCCGCGAGATGGCGAGCCGAGGCGAGCATCTTGCCCGCCGGGCTGTCCGCCGGCTCCTTCGACGCGCCAGCATAGTACGGCACCTTCATCAGCTCGCCCCACGCCTCGCGGTAGAGCTCGCCGAGCCGCGCCCGCTTGGCCTGGTCGCGGACCACGACGAAGCTCCAGTTCTGGCGATTGCCCCCGCTCGGCGCGCAGACGGCGGCGTCCATGATCCTTTGCAAGGCAGCGTCGGGAACGGCGTCGGTCTTGAGCCTTCTCATGGCCCGTTGCGTCGTCACGACATCGAAGAAGTCCATAGGCCCTCCGCGGTATATTCGAGATCCTTATAGGAGAGGACCATGCCCGACTACAAGTGCCTGATCTACGAAACGAAGGATGCCGTCGCGACGCTCACCTTGAACCGCCCCGAGCGCCTGAACGCGCTCGGCGACACCCTCCGCGACGATCTCTACGACGCGGTCCTCCGCGCGAGTCAGGATACCGAGATCCGCGTGCTGGTCGTGACCGGCGCCGGCAAGGGCTTCTGCGCCGGCGGCGACGTCAAAGCGATGAACGACACCAAGGAAGGGCGCGCGCCCGCGCGGCCGCTGGAGGACAAGGTGGCTCCGCTGCGCGACCGCGTGCTGCTGGCGATGCGCGACGCGCCCAAGCCGGTGATCGCGGCCGTGAACGGCGCCGCGGCGGGCGCCGGCATGAACCTGGCCCTCGGCTGCGACATCCGCCTGGCCTCGACGGCCGCGAAGTTCACCCAGGCGTTCGTCAAACGGGGCCTGCACCCGGACTGGGGCGGGACGTACTTCTTGCCGCGCCTGGTCGGCATGGCCAAGGCGTGCGAGCTGGTCTTCACCGGCGAGATCATCGACGCGCAGGAGGCGCTGCGGCTCGGGATCGTGAACGCTGTCTACGCGCCGGAAGAGCTGATGCCGGCCACGTACGTGCTCGCCCGGAAGATCGCCTCGGGCCCACCGGTCGCCATCCGGCTGGCCAAGCGTGCGCTCTATCACAGCGAGGAGACCGATCTGCGCGGCGCGCTCGAGTTCGAGACGTTCGCCCAGAACGTCTGCTCGGAGACCGAGGACGCCCGCGAGGGCATCCGCGCGTTCGTCGAGAAGCGCGCGCCGTCGTTCAAGGGTCGCTGACCGACGCGGCGCGGCTGCGGCCCGCTCAGGGCATGGCCGCGATGAGGTCGATCTCCACGAGGGTGCCCGGCACGAGGAGACCGGTCGTGCCCACGCTGGTGCGCGGCGGCGGCGTGGGGAAGAACTCGCGCCACGCCTCGTCGAACCCGGCGAAGTTCGCGAGGTCCATGTGGAACACCTGCGCCTTGACGACCTGGTCGAGCGAGGTGCCGCCCGCCTTGAAGGTCTTCGCCAGATTCTCGAGCACGTAGCGCGTCTGGCGCTTGATGTCCGAGCCGTAGAACGGAAACGCCGGGTCGACGCGCGCCTCGCGCGGCACGCCTGTCTTGTAGTCACTGGCGATCTGGCCAGCCGCGAACACGAGATCACCGACCCGCGTCGCCGGCGTGTAGTGCGCCAGCGGCCTCGGGATGTCCGGCACCGAGATCGCCTGCACTCGGGCCGACGGCAGTGCCGCGATCAGATCGATCTCTACCAAGGTGTCTTTGACCAGAAGCCCGGTCGTGCCGACGGTCGTGCGCGGTGGCGGCGCGGAAAAGAACTCGCGCCAGACCTCGTCGAAGGCGAAGAAGTTGTTCAGGTCCGTGTGAAATACCTGCGCTTTGACGACGCGATCGAGCGACGTCCCGGCGGCCTCGAACGTGCGCGCCAGATTTTCCAAGACGTAGCGCGTCTGCCGCTTGATCTCGGAGCCATAGTACGGAAACGCCGGGTCGACCCGCGCCTCCCGCGGGATGCCGATCTTGAAGTCGCTGGCGAGCTGACCAGCGGCAAAGACGAGATCGCCTGCCACGACCGCCTCCGAGTAGCTCGCCAGTGGCCGAGGGCCGGCCGAGCGTACGACACGACCCGCTGACCTCGGCATCGTGGCCGTCAGATCGACCTCGACGAGACAGCCCGGGACGAGCAGACCGCTCGTGCCGATCGTCGTCCGCGGAGGCGGCGTCGGGAAGAACTCGCGCCAGACCTCGTCGAACCCGGCGAAGTGCGCCAGGTCGGTGAGGAACACCTGCGCCTTCACCACGTGGCTCAGCGAGGTCCCCGCCGCCTCGAACGTCCGAGCCAGATTTTCCAGGATGTAGCGCGTCTGCTTCTTGATCGCCGAGCCATAGAAGGGAAACGCCGGGTCGACGCGTGCCTCGGGCGCGACCCCTTGCTTGAAATCGCTCGCGAGATGGCCCGCCGCGAACACGAGATCGCCCGCGCGCGCGGCCGGCGTGTAGCTCGCAAGCGGCTGCGGGATATAGGGCACGGCGACATCGATCCGGGGCATGGGCGCGAGCATAGCCGGTTCCCGGCCCGGTATCCATTCCTATGCGCATCCTATGCGCACGCCGGGGTCGCCGACTACTGGATCGTCAACCTCCGCGAGGCCGTCCTGGAGATCTATCGGCGACCGGCGCTGGCCGCCGCCTCACGGCTCGGCTGGGAATATCGAAGCACGGAGCGACTCGCCCGGGTGCCACCGTCTCTCCGCTCGCCGCGCCCGGCGCGCACATCGCCATCGACGACTTGCTCCCACCGGAGTAACCGCCGCGGCCGGCCGATCTCATCGCCGCTTGCGGCCCTTCCGCCGCTCGATCGCGGCGCCCCAGCTCGCGAGGAAGGCGGTGATGAACGCGTGCTCCTTCGCCGGATCGACGGCCAGCGGGGCCAGAGCCAGCGCGACCGCGAGCGCCGTGTGGTAGCCTTCCGAGCGCGACGCAGCGGCGCGCCGGTACGCGGGATGCGCTTCGTTGACCCACACGGTGGACTCGACGAGGCGCCCGAGCTCCGGATCGTCGGGCCGCGCCTCGAAGCCGATCCTGAGCCCGTAGCGGATCGGCCGACGAGTTTGCGCACCTGCTGCGAGGTGGCCCGACGCCGCCGCGGGTTGCGCTGGCGGCGCCGGCTCCGCCTGGTCCGCGAGCGACTCGATCGTCGGCGCTGTGGAAGGGGCATCGACAGCGGCGGCCGCTTCGTAAGCGGCGGGCTGGGGCACGCCCCGCCCGAGCGTTCCGCCCGCGCCCAAGGCTGCCGGCAGGCGACGTTGGCCGCCTGCACGCTGCTCGACCAGCGGCGCGAGGAGCGGAAACTCGTCGGCCAGATCGGCGAGCACAGTCTCGAGGTCGCGTTCGACCGGACGTGCCGCCCGACGCCGGGCGCGCTCGGCCGGCTCGCTAGAATCGCCCCAGAGACTCAGTTGGTGCGCGACCGCCTCCTGGATCGCCTTCCGGTACGCTAGATAGATCGCGCCGCGCGCGCCGGCGCGGATGAAGTCGGCCTTGTTCAAGGTCAGGCTCTCGGCGAGCGCCGGAACCTCGATCAGCCCACTGACGCGATCAGCTGCCGCAGGAGCCAGTGCGAGCCAGTCCCAGCCACGACGGATCACCTTGCCGAAGGTGCTGACGGCAACACCCCGGAGCTCCTCGGGGAGCGCCTCCACCATCCGCACGAGATAGCCTGCGCCCGCCGGCTTGCGCTGGCGTCCGACGCGAATCGCGAGAGGCGCGACCTCGGGCGCCTCCGCGCCCTGCAGATCGAGCGCACGACCGTTCAGGACCACGACGACGCCGCGCGGATACTGCTCGCGCAGGATCGGGGCGAGCGCCGGATCGAAGAGTGGCTGAAAAGCCCGGCGCAGCACGCCTTCGATGAACCCCGGATCGACCAGCGGCGACAGCGCGCTCTCGGGCACGAGCCGTACGGCCGTCCCTCGCGCCGCGACCTTGCCATCGGGCGCGACCCATCGCCACGGTGCCCGGTGGCGCGAGGCCAGCCGCCACGTTGACGCGACGTGATGCTTGCCCCGTCGTGTCTCGGTGACGACCTCCGCGCAGACCAGGAGAGCGATCTTGATGCCGACTCCGGCGAAACCGATGCCGGCGCCGCGCGCCTTGGCGCTGGCCGCGACGTCGTGGTAGCGCGCCAGCTCGCGTCGGCGCATACCGGCGCCATCGTCCACGATGGTGAGCGCCGGCGCGGCGGGGTCGGTGGAGATGGTGATCGTGGCCGCACCCGAGTCGAGCGAGTTCGCTACGATCTCGGTGAGGATCGTCGACTCGGCCGAGCCTGGATATGCGTCGCGCAGGTCCTCGAGGAGATGAAGGAGATCGACCCGCGTCTCACCCACGGGTTCAGCCTGGGCTAGGCTAGCGCCCGGGCGCGGCCGGCCAGGGGCGTGTGTCGTTCATCCCCGACGCGCGCTCGATCTCGACCACGTTCTCCGGCCGCGCGAACGGCGCGGGCGCGGGCTCGCCGGCCGTGCGCGGCCGGCCGATCGCCTTGAAGAAGTTCTCGAGCCCCGCGGGCGACACCAGCCACAGCATCACGAGCTCGTCGTCGGTCTCGTTGATGATCTCGTGCTTGACGTCGTAGCCGAGGAAGCACGCGGTGCCCGGCACCAGCGGATGGCTCACGCCGTCGACCACGACGCGGCCGCGGCCGCGAAAGCAGATCTGCAGCTCGATCTGATCGCCGTGGGAGTGGTCGCGTACGCGGCTCTTGGGCGCGATGGTCTGATAGCCCATCGACAGGCCGTCGTATCTCGTGTTCGCCGGCGTCAGCATCGGATCCGCGTGCCCGTTGGCCGGCACGGGCTGCCAGAAGGAGTCGCCCTCGCTGGGCTGGATTACCGTCGCGCGTCCCCGGGTCGAGTCGGCTGTGCTCATACCTCTCCTACCCTTTGCTCTCGATCTTCGCCCACGTGTCGCGTAGCCCGACGGTGCGGTTGAACACGAGCCGCGACGGCGACGAGTCGCGCTCGTCGACGCAGAAATAGCCCTGGCGCTCGAACTGGTAACGCGAGCCTCGGTCAGAGCCCGCCAGCGCTGGCTCGAGGCGCGCGCCGCGCACGACCTCGAGCGAGCTCGGGTTCAGTGCGGTGTGCCAGTCCTCGAGGTCGTCGGGCCTGGGCGCGGCGAAGAGATGATCGTAGAGTCGCGCCTCGGCGGGGATCGAATGAGACGCCGAGACCCAGTGGATCGTCCCCTTCACCCGCCGCCCACGCGCATCGCCGCCGCGCGACGTCGGATCGTACGCGCACTGCACCGTCGTCACCTGGCCGGCGCTGTCGCGTTCGACGCCGGTGCACTTCACGATGTAGGCGTAGCGCAGCCGCACCTCGGTGCCGGGCGAGAGCCGGAAATACTTGGGCGGCGCCGGGTCGCGGAAGTCGTCCTGCTCTATATAGAGGACGCGTGAGAAGGGCACCTTGCGGGTGCCGGCCCCCGGATCTTCGGGGTTGTTCACCGCCTCCATTGCCTCCACCTGCCCCTCCGGATAGTTCTCGATCACGAGCTTGAGGGGCCGCAGCACCGCCATGCGGCGCTCGGCGCGACGATTGAGGTCTTCGCGCAGGCAATGCTCGAGGAACGCGATGTCCACGACCTTGGCGGACTTGGCGGTGCCGACGCGCTCGGCGAAATCGCGAATGGCCTCCGGCGTGTACCCGCGCCGGCGCAAGCCCGCCAGGGTCGGCATGCGCGGATCGTCCCAGCCGGAGACGAGCCCCTGCTGCACCAGCTCGAGGAGCTTCCGCTTGGACATGATCGTGTGCGACAGGTTCAGCCGCGCGAACTCGATCTGCTGCGGGTGGTGCACGCCGAGCTGCTCGAGATACCAGTCGTAGAGCGGCCGGTGGTCCTCGTACTCGAGCGTGCAAATCGAGTGCGTGATGCCCTCGATCGAGTCCGACTGGCCGTGGGCCCAGTCGTACATGGGATAGATGCACCAGGCGTCACCGGTGCGGTGATGCGTCGCCTTGCGAATGCGGTACATGACCGGATCGCGCAGGTTGATGTTGCCCGAGGCCATGTCGATCTTCGCGCGCAGGGTCTTGGTGCCCTCGTCGAACTCGCCCGCGCGCATGCGCGCGAACAGGTCCAGGTTCTCCTCAACCGAGCGATTGCGGTATGGGCTCTCGCGCCCGGGCTCGGTCAGGGTGCCGCGGTATTCCGAGATTTCCCCTTGCGTCAGGTCATCGACGTACGCCTTGCCCGCCTTGATCAGCTGCACCGCCCACGCGTAGAGCTGCTCGAAGTAGTCGCTCGCGTAGTACAGGTGCTTTCCCCAGTCGTAGCCGAGCCACCGCACGGTGTCGATGATCGAGTCGACGTACTCCTGGCTCTCCTTGGTCGGGTTGGTGTCGTCGAATCGCAGGTGGCAGCGGCCGCCGAACTCGCGGGCCATGCCGAAGTCGATCGAGATCGCCTGGGCGTGACCGATGTGGAGATAGCCGTTGGGCTCCGGCGGGAACCGCGTGATCACGTGACCGCCGAAACGCCCGCTGGCGTTGTGCTCCAGAACTATGTCCCGGATGAAGTTACTGGGCTTTTCTCGCGGCTCTTCGCTCATCTCGATGAGTGTAACGCAAGCGCCGCGCCGATTCCCGGTGTCACGAGGGGCATGTCGCGCCGCGGGGAATCCGCGGCTCGTCAGCAGCGCGAGTCGTCGTTGATCGTCAGGCCGAGCGCGCCCGTGGCGGGATCGTAGTCGAAGTCGTTTCCCGGGCACTGGAATCGAGGGGGCGAGGCCAGGAGGCCGACCACGGTGGGCTTGTCCGGCGGAAACTGGCCCTTTTCGGCCTGATAGTTCCGCACGAGGCCTTGCACGGACGTCAAGGTGGCCTGATCGGCGGCGAGCTTGGCGCGGGCCAGCGGACGGTCCTGCTGCATCTTCTCGACCGTTTTCGCGGTCGAGGTGAAGTACTGCATCAGCAGGTATCCGGCGACTGCCACCACCGCCATCACGATGACGATCTCGATGTAGCCGAACCCGCGCGGCTTCATGAACCGATCGTATCACCCGGTCGCCCGGCGTCGGAAAGGTGCCGCGTTCAGCGGCCCTCGGGCGGGGGCGCGTCAGGGCGGCGGAAGCGCGACACGAATCGCCACACTTCCAGGGCCGCGTCGATCGTGACCGTCTCCGGGCCCATGATCTTTTCGGACAGCCGCACGTGCCCGCCCGGCCAGCCGTGGCCGGCCACGGTCAGCTTCCACAGCTGCACCTCGGTGCCGCCGGCGCATGGCCCCCACACGAGCAAGGTCGCGGTGTGGTCCGGTCCGCCGCGCGATGGCGTCGTGCGCTGCTCCACGGTCCGCGGCTCGGCGGGACAGCGGTCGTGAGCCACCCATCGCCGGAGCTCGGGCTCGACCGCGCGATGGGTCACGCGGCTCTGAGTCCCCGGGAACGGTGGTCCGCGGCCGCCCGCGTAGAGCGCGCGCGGATCGTCGACGCTATGAATGTGGAGTACCGAAACCGGACGTGCCGGCGGGAAGCTCGCCGCCTGCATCGCACCGGCGACGGGCGCGATCGCCGCAACGCGCGCGGCGGCGTCGATGGCCAGGCGGTAGACCATCATGGCGCCATTCGAATGGCCGGTGGCATAGACGCGCGCGGCGTCGACCGAGACGTTGCGCGCCACATCGCGGAGCACGGCGAGCGTGAACCCGACGTCGTCCACGTTCTGGGCCGCCGCGTAGCCGCAACAACCGCCGGCGTTCCACGTGAGGAGGCGACGGCCGAATCGCCCCGAGCCGTCGGGGTAGACCACGACGAATCCTTCGCGGTCGGCCAGCGCGTCGAGCCCGGCGTACGCCTTGAAGCCCGAGGCATTGCCGCCGCCGCCGTGAAACGCGAACATGAGCGGCAAAGGCCGGCCCTCGCTCACCCGGGGCGGCACGTGCACGATGTACGTCCGGGTCAGGCCGCTGATGGCGAGCGAGCGATCGTGATCTCCGGCCCCGAGAGACACCAGCACCAGGGCGAGCGCGATCACGCTCGCGATCGTAGCAGATCGACAGGAAACGAGCGCCGGCGGCATGCCGGCGGTTGACGAGAGCGCGCGCGGAAGCCTACAGTGACGGGGCGCTCGAATCGAAGAGAGAGGCTACGCGATGGCGAAGATGCGGGACGTCATGGAGGCGTTGGTGCGCGGTGAGGTTCCGCCGCCCGCCGCGGCCACGCTTCTCGGCATGCGGCTCGCGTCGTTCGCGGCCGGCGAGGCGCTCGTCGAGCTCCACGCCACCGCTGCGCACGGAAACCCGATGGGTACTGTGCAGGGTGGCGTCCTCGCCGCGGTCGCCGACGCCGCGATGGGCTGGGCCTACATGACCACGCTCGGCGAGGGGGAGAGCTACACAACCGTCGAGATGAAGGTGAACTTCCTGCGAGCGGTCCGAACGGGCCGCATCTCGGCGCGCGCGCGTGTGAAGAATGCCGGGCGCACCCTCGGGCTCATCGAATGCGACGTCCTCGACGCGGGCGACAAGCTCGTCGCCCACGCGGTGAGCACGTGCATGATTCTTCGGGCGGCCCCGTCTGACGGCCGTTGAGCCGACGCCGAGCTCATAGGGCGAGCTCGCGCTGACCGCTCTTCCGCGCGTCTACTACGGCTGGATCGTCGTGGCCGGGCTCTCGATCACCGAAACGGTGTCGTGGGGCATCCTCTACTACGGCTTCCCGGTCATGCTCCGGCCGATGGAAGTCGACCTCGGCTACTCGCGCGTCCAGCTCACCGGCGCGCTCTCGATCGGGCTCCTGACCTCCGCGCTCATCGCGATACCGGTCGGCCGATGGATCGATCGTCACGGCGCGCGGGGTGTGATGACGCTCGGCTCGTGCCTGGCGACGGTACTGCTGCTGGGCTGGTCACGCATCGAGAGTCTCGGCGCACTCTACGCCGTCTGGGCGCTCATGGGCCTCGC